>Ga0075421_100001232_pt1 | contig 29482 bp, 30 predicted proteins | sample SoiMetdeltSBSDD5_FD_75292 | JGI IMG/M metagenome (GOLD analysis project Ga0075421, IMG submission 75292) | Bulk soil microbial communities from a Populus tree surrounding site in Tennessee, USA - Soil MetaG P. deltoides SBSDD5 | ecosystem: Environmental > Terrestrial > Soil > Tree plantation... | reverse complement strand
TGAGATGTCTCGCGACGGCTGCTAACAACTGCGGCTCACCGTACGGGCCGACGCCTAGCTGGAACTGCTTGAAGGGTACGCCGCAGCCGTCAACGGCGACCAGCGCTGCTGCTACGTCCTCGACGACGTGCTCCAGCTCCATGCTCCCTCAATCCGTCCACCGCGCGCCAGCCGCACTGACTCGTTGCCTCGACGAAGCGTGGCCCGGGTCTACTTTACGGACGTCAATTCGGCTCCACCTCGGGTGTTGTCCCGTTTCATCACGGCGTCGTACTTGAGCACGCGCCGACCCCCTTGTCGTGCAGGGTGACCGATCCAGAGGACGTTCCGCTCTCGTAGAAGAGTGCGCCATCCTTGATCGAAATCGCGGCGGCGCCGGTCCGCGGTCCAGCAGGGGTGCCAACGACGACAGCAACGGCGTTCTGAGCTGGCATGGTCATGCCAGGAACATCCAGTCGGCAGGGCTTCGGACGCCGGCCGGCCCCCGGTTCACTGCCACGCCCATTCGCGCCCGGCATGCGGGTACTTCCGCAGGAGGGCTCCGTGGGGCAACTCGACCCAGCCGGCCCCGCGACGGAGATCAGCTTCGTGTTGGGCCCGCACCTGGTCGATGTGCTGCGCGAGCACGCTCCTGACCGCCGCCGGTAGCATCGTGACTCGATCTTTGCGACCCCTGCCGTCGCGAACAACGATCTGGTTTGCCGCGAAGTCGACGTCCTTCACACGCAGTCTGCAGCACGCCAGCGCCGACGCCTGCGCCATAGGAGGAGGAGCGCCATGAGACGTGGCAGGTTGCTGCACCCAGGGATCATGCTCCCCCCTCGGCCGGGCTCACGACCTGGAGCGCGCCGCGACCACCAATGACCTGACCACGCTCCCAACCCGACATCCTCATGACTTCCCACGGGGTGGTACTGCGCTTTCAGATATGCCCTACCGTGCGCGTGCCCCTGGAAGGCTCTCCGCCGGCTCCGGATTGATCTCTCCTGTGCAACCTCGGTATGAGTCCGCGCGCGCAGGGCATATGAACCCGATTGGACCGATGCTCGCCCTGGAGGCGCGCGGACCAGTTTCGTACGCCACGCGTCCTGAGCGCTCCGGCTCGGGGCGCAGGGAGCCCGTGAGGAGCACGGCGGCCATCTGGACTCCCCAGCGCATTCCGGTGATGCCGGAACGATGGTTCGCCTTCCTGCTCGTCTCGTTCGGCGGCGGACTGCGCTGGGGAGAGACGACCGCGCTCGCCCGCTCGGACATCGACTGAGGCCGCGGGCGCCTCCACGTGCCACGTCCCACTGCGTCCCACCTGCGACTGGACGATCGCTAAGTGCGGATCAGAGTGGAGGAGAATTAATGGTGGAGGGTAAGGGATTCGAACCCTCGACCTCGGCGTTGCGAACGCCGCGCTCTCCCAACTGAGCTAACCCCCCGAAAGCCTCCGTATCTTACACGCGAACGCGATGACGACCAAGCTCGCTCACTTGGCGCCGTCGCCGTCCTTGCCACGCATGCCCTGCAGGATGGGTCCGAGCAGGTCCATCGGCAGCGGAAAGAACGTCGTCGTATTCCGCTCGGAGGCAATCTCGCGCATCGTCTGCAAGTAGCGCAGCTGCACGGCCACCGGAAACCGCGTGAGGACCTCGGCCGCCTCGCCGAGCTTGGCCGCGGCCTGGAACTCACCCTCGGCGTTGATCACCTTGGCGCGGCGCTCGCGCTCGGCCTCCGCCTGCTTGGCCATCGCGCGCTGCATGTCCTGGGGGAGGTCGATCTGCTTGACCTCCACGTTGAGGACCTTGATGCCCCACGGCTCCGTGTGCTCGTCGATGATCCGCTGCAGCTGCTGATTGATCTTGTCGCGCGCGGAGAGCAGATCGTCGAGCTCCACCTGCCCGAGCACGCTGCGCAGCGTCGTCTGCGCGATCTGGGAGGTGGCGTAGAGATAGTCCTGCACGGCGATGACCGCCTTCTCGGGATCGATGACGCGGAAGTAGATGACGGCGCTGACCTTGATGGAGACGTTGTCGCGCGTGATGACGTCCTGCGGCGGCACATCGAGCGCCACCGTCTGCAGGCTCACCTTCACCATCTTGTCGATGAAGGGCACCATCAGCACGAGCCCGGGCCCGTTGCCGTGTCCGCCCGGATTCAGGACGGCCCGGGCGCTCCGGCCGAGGCGAAAGATCACGGCCCGCTCGTACTCGCGCAGGATGCGCGCGAAGGAGCCGATGAAGAACATCGCAGCCACGATCACGACCACGACCAGCAGCGCATCCATGGAGATCATCGCGAACCCCCCTCCGGAGCCTCGGCCCCGACCACGCGCAGCGTGAGCCCATCGACGCCGACGACGCGCACGGGCGTGCCGTCCGGGATGGGACGGTCCGTGACCGCGCGCCAGATCTCGCCCTGCAGCTTTATCTGCCCCTCGCCGGTCAGCGCCCCCACCGTCGTCCCGGTCGCGCCTACCAGCGCCTCGGCGCCCAGCTGAGGCCGCCGCGCGAGCGCGCGCACGCCGAACGTGAGCGCGAAGAGAAAGATGCCGGCGGTGACGGCGACGGTGGGAATGATCACGAGCCAGGAGACGCGGAAGCCCGCCTCGGGCTCGTCGTAGAGCATCAGCGAGCCGAGCGCCATCGCGACCACGCCGCCGATCGCGAGCACACCGTGGCTGACCACCTTCACCTCGGCGATGAACAGCACGATCGCGAACAGGATCAGTAGCACGCCGGCAAAGTTGATGGGCAGGCTCTGGAACGCGAAGAAGGCGAGGATCAGCGAGATGCCACCGACCACACCGGGCAGGATCGCGCCCGGATTCGAGAGCTCGAAGATCAGCCCGAGGGTGCCCAGCATCATCAAGACGTAGGCGACGTTCGGATCGGTGATGATGTTCAGGAACCGGTCACGCAGCCCGATCTCGATGGCTTTGGCCACGGTGCCTTTCGTCGCCAGCTTCACCATGCCCTTCGTGGTCTTCACCGTTCGCCCGTCGATCTTGGTGAGCAGATCCGGGATGGAGTCCGCGATCACGTCGATGACCCGCAGCTTCAGCGCCTCCCGCTCGGTGATCGAGACCGACTCGCGGACGGCCTTCTCCGCCCAGTCGGCGTCGCGCCCACGCTCGAGGGCGATGGTTCGCACGAAGGCGGCCGCGTCGTTCTCGATCTTCCTCATGCTCTCCTTGTCGACGCCCCCGCCCACGGCGACGGGATGCGCGGCGCCGATGTTCGTGGCCGGCGCCATGGCCGCCACGTGCGCGGCCAGCGTGATGAAGACGCCGGCTGACGCCGCGCGGGCACCCGTCGGCCCGACCCAGACGATAACCGGGATCTCGGCATTCAGGAGCCGCTGGCAGATCGCGCGCATCGAGCGCTCGAGCCCGCCCGGTGTGTCGAGCTGGATCACCAGCGCCTGCGCCTGCTCGGCCTGCGCGCGCGTCAACGCCATTTCGACCAGTCGCAACGTGACCGGGCTGATCACGCCGTCGATCTGGATGGTGGCCACGCCACCCTGCGCGGCAGCGATCGCGGGCGCCGTCGCCGCGAGCAGGAGCAGCCCGAGGCCTGCCACGGCGCCCCGGGTCATCGGCCGAGCGCGAAGACGCTGACGAGTTCGAACGCGAGATTCGCGGCGAGCAGCGCGGTGATCTGGCCGGGCCCGTCGTAGGGCGGCGAGACCTCGACCACGTCGGCGCCCACGAGCGAGTGGCCGGCGAGCGAGCGCACGAGCGCGAGCGCCTCGTACGACGTCAGCCCACCGACCTCCGGCGTGCCCGTGGCCGGCGCGTACGCCGGATCGCAGGCGTCGATGTCGAACGAGCAGTAGACGGGGCCACCACGGAGTCGTCCCAGCCGCTCGGCCGCCCAGCTCGTCCCCTGCTCCTTGATCGCCTCGATGCGAAGCACCTCGATCCCGCGCGCGTCGTGGAAGGCGAAATCCTCCGGGCCGTAAAGCGGTCCACGGATGCCCACCTGGATCATGCGCCGCGGATCGACGGCGCCGTCCTCGATCGCGCGCCGGAAGGGCGTGCCGTGGAAGAACTTGCTGCCGAAGTACTCGTCCCAGGTGTCCGGATGGGCGTCGAAGTGCACGACCCCGAGCGGTCCGTGCCGACGCGCGAGCGCTTTCAAGATCGGCAGCGTGATCGAGTGATCGCCGCCCACGCAGAGCGGCCGCGCGCCCGCCTGGACGACGGCATCGATCCGCTGCTCGATGGCCTCGTACGTCCGCTCGATCGAGATCGGCACGACATCGACGTCGCCGCAGTCGGCCACTCGCAGCCGCTCGAACGGATGGACCTTGAGGACGGGATTCCAGGTGCGGATGATCGACGACTGCTCGCGCACCGCGCGCGGACCGAAGCGCGCGCCCGTCCGGTACGACGTCCCGCCGTCGTACGGCACGCCGAGCAGCGCCACATCGAGGCCCTCGAAGCGCTCCGCGGCCGGCAGCAGCATGAACGTGGCGATCTGCCCGAACCGTGGTGATTGGAACGGGTTCCGCGGCGTTAGCTCGGTCACCGGAGCGCCCCGTCGAGATCCGCCACCGCCTGCGCGAGGAGCGTCACCTCGTCGGGCGAGTTGAAGACCGAGAAGCTCGCGCGGCTCGTCCCCACCACGCCACACCAGCGCATCAGGGGCTGCGCGCAGTGGTGGCCGGCGCGGATGGCGATGCCTTCGACGTCGAGCGCGGCCGCCACGTCATGCGGATGAAGCCCGTCGATGCTGAAGGCCACGACGGCCCCCCGCTCGTGGCGCGGACCGAACACGCGAACGCCCGGAATGGCGGCGAGCTGCGTCGCCGCCTGCACGGCGAGCGCGTGCGTATGATCGCGCACCCGATCCATCCCCAGCTTCTCGAGGTACTCGATGGCGGCATCGAGCCCCACCGCCTCGGCGATCGGCGGCGTGCCCGGCTCGAATCGCCACGGCAGCTCGTTCCAGGTTGCGCGGTCGACCCACACTTCCTTGATCATCTCGCTCCCGCCGCGCGCCGGCTCGAGAGCCTCGAGCACCGGCCGGCGCCCGTAGAGTACGCCAATCCCCGTCGGCCCCAGCATCTTGTGACCTGAGAAGGCATAAAAATCACAACCCAGCGAGGAGATATCGACCGGCATATGAGGCACGGCTTGAGCGCCATCGATCAGGGTCAGCGCACCGGCGCGCCGGGCGCGCGCCACCACCTCCGCCACCGGGACGATGGTGCCGAGCACGTTCGAGACGTGCGCACACGCAACCAGCCGGGTCCGCGGACCGAGGAGGCGGTCGAGCGCGTCGAGGTCGAGCACGCCCTCGCCGACGACCGGGACCGCACGCACCGTCGCGCCGCGGTCGCGCACGGCCACCTGCCAGGGCACCAGGTTCGAATGGTGCTCGAGCTCGGTGACGAGGATCTCGTCCCCCGGCCGCAGCGTCCGGCCGACCGCCTCGGCCACGATGCCGATGCCGTCCGTCGTGCCGCGTGTGAACACGATCTCCTCGCGAGAGGCCGCATTGACGAAGCGCTGCACGCGATCGCGCGCCGCTTCGTACAGGTCGGTCGCCTCCTCGCCCAAAGTGTGAATGGAGCGATGGACGTTGGCGTGGGAGCGCTCGTAATAGCGTGCCATCGCCTCCACCACCGAGCGCGGCTTCTGGCTGGAGGCGGCGGAGTCGAGATAGACGAGCGGACGGCCGTTGACGATCCGCGAGAGGATCGGAAAATCGCCGCGCGTCTGCTCGTCGAGCCTCACGCCAGCGCCTTGGCGAGCACGGTGAGCGGCAGCGTCACGCAGCGCATGCGCGTCGGGCGGACGTCGGCCTGGAGGATGCCGAGCACGTCGCTCACCTGGATCGCCGCCGCCTCGCCGCGGGCGCGGCCCTGCGCGAGCTCGGCGACGACGTCCGCCGACGCCGTGCAGATCGCGCAGGAATCGCCGGCAAACCGGGCCGCGCCCACACGCCCGTCCTCGAACCGGAGCTGCACGCGGACGCGATCGCCGCAGAGCGGATTGACGTCCTCGGCCGTGGCGCTGGCGTCGGGGAGCTCACCGCGAAACCGTGGACGTCGCCACCGCTCTCGGATCACCTCCCCGTAGAGCGCCGGCCGCACAGTGGCGCTCACTCGAGCTCTCCGCGCGCGACGTCCGTGCGATACGGCGGGAAGCGATACGCCATCTCGCGCGACAGCAGCCCACCGTGTCCGAGGCCGGCGATGTCCCGATTACCGACCCGCTGACCCGCCAGCAGCCGCGGCAGGACGAGGTCGAACGTCGTCGCCTGCGAGAACATCCCGCACGTCGGCATCCCCAGCACCGGCAGCTCCTGCCACCGCGCGAGCCACAGCAGGCTCCCCGGGTGCGCAGGCGCCCCGTGCCGCTCCATGCGGCCGCCGAGGAGGGTCAGGCCGCCGAAGACCGGGTCGAGGGGATCGAGTGCGCTGGCGCCGGCCACGATCAGCACGCCGGCGCCCGCGTCGCGGAGCGCCATCAGCTCGTCGGCCACGCCGCGCGCCGACGGCTCCGCAAAGCGGATGTCGAGGAGGCGGCTGCCGAACCAGTCGATCTTCTGCTTGAGCGCGGACTCGAAGCGCGCCCGCTGCCGCGGCTCGAGGCTCTCGCGCGCCACGGCGCCGATCACGGCCGGACGGAACGACGACACCGAGACCGCGCCGTCGCCCGCCGCCTTCTCCACCGACCGCACCACGTCGCCGGCGATGACGAGCGGCGTGACCTTCGCCTTCGCCACCGGCTCGCCGCGCTCGACCGGCTGGCCGTCGAACAGCGTGAAGACCGCGATGCCCTCGTGGACGTTGATGTCGGACAGGCGGCGCACGTCGATGCGCAGCAGCCCGCGGCGGCTTGCCGTCACCGTCCACTGCCCGCCGATGTACCCCTTCACCTCGACGCCGTCGCCGATCGCCGCCGCGGCCAGGCGTCGCCCGGCCTCCTCCTCGTGGACATCGCCGGGATCGACCGCCAGCAGGTGCACCTCGTCCCATGGCAGGGCGAGGAGAGTCCGCGCCGATGTCGCGTCGAGCAGCGCGCCCTTGGACAACCCGACCTTCCCGGCCGCGTCGCGGACGTCGTGACAGAGCACGCGCCCGGCGAGCAGGTCGGCCGTGGCCTCTGCACGGCGCTGAGCGATCGCCTTCATGGCGCCTGCGCCTGCGCGCTCAACGGCCGCCCCGAGCCGCCACCGCGTGTGGCCTGAATCTCGGCGAGGATGGCGAGCGCGATCTCGGGTGCGCTCCGGGCGCCGAGGTCCAGACCGATCGGCACGTGCACGCGGGTGAGCGTCGTCTCGTCCACACCGTCCTCCGTCAGGTGGCGGAGGATCGTCGCGCCGCGGCGCGACGAGCCGAGCATGCCGACGTACCCGACGTCCGTCGACAGCGCGTGCCGGAGGACGGGCAGATCGTACTTGTAGTCGTGGGCGACGAGGACGAGCGCCGTCGACGGAATCAACGGATACTCGCGGACGAGCTCGGACGGAATCCCGATCTTCAGCTCGTCCACGTCCGGAAAGCGCTCGCGGGTCGCGAATCGCGGTCGCCCGTCGATGACGACCGTGCGATACCCGAGCGTCCTGGCCAGGCTGGTGAGTGGCATCGCCACGTGGCCAGCACCGACGACGAGCAGCAGTGCGGGCGGCGCGACGACCTCCACGAACGCCCGCACGCCCTCGAGAAACAGCGTCCGCGAGGCGCCGTGCGCCATCGCTGCGCGCGCCTCCGCCGCGAACCGCTGATCGAGGAAGGCGTCCCCGAGCGACCCCTCGGTGGTCCCGTCGTCGAGCACCAGCAGCTTGGCCTGCGTACCCTCGAGCCGCGTGACGATGGCGCCGTGGCCGCCGCGCCGGGCGTGGGCGCGCACGCGGTCGTACATGCGGGCGCCGGCATCGCCGCCGCCGTCGAGGGCAACGGGCTCGACGAAGACCTCGATCGTGCCGCCGCACGTGAGCCCGATCTCCCACGCATCCTCGTCGCCGAGGTTCATCTCGAGCAGCCGCGGACGGTTGCTGGTGAGCACGTCCTCCGCCTGCTCGATCACCTGCGCGTCGACGCAGCCACCGATGGTGACCGAGCCGAGGACGCGGCCGCCCTCGCCCACCAGCATCTTGGCGCCCTCTTTCCGGGGCGTGGTGCCGCGCGTGTTCACCAGCGTCGCCACGGCGGCGCGCCCGCCGGCCCGCCGCAATTCGTCAATGTGATCGAAGAGTTCCGCCACGGGCTCAATCATACGCCGCTGGCGGGGAAAAGGCGACGGCGGCGAGGACGACGTGCGCTAGCGAGGACGGTTGCTGCCGACGGAAGCGAGACTGATGAGTGCGAGGCCGGTCAGGAGCAGCAGTACGGGCTCGCTCGTCGGGAGCGGAAAGATATCGGGAAAAAACGACGAGACCAGCGCCTGCGCCTGCCTCGGAGCATGCACGACGGCCAGCAGCAGCAGCAGCAGCGGCGCCACGATCTTCCGCATCCCTTCGAGTCCTCCTCGGGAATCGACGTCCCGCTCGGTGGACAGTGCAAGCCGAGCGCCAGACCCGGGACACGCTTTTGGGCGTTTCCCCCGGCTTCGAGCGCGGGATCGTGCAAGGCGTTGCACAACTTCGCAGTCGAGATGCGAGGCGCTATGGCGCACGCTGCGCTCACAGTCGCAGCGTGCCGGCGAGTGTCCGGAGCGCGGCCAGATTGTGGGCGGCCGCGAACTGATCGATTAGCGGCAGCGCGGCCGCCATTCCGCGCGTGAGCGGCTCGTACGACGGATTGCCGAGGAGCGGATTGAGCCAGATGACGCGACCGGCCCGGCGCTTGATGCGCAACAGCTCCGCAGCGAGGGTCTCGGGATCGCCGGTGTCCCAGCCGTCGGAGAGGATGATGACAATGGTGCGGCGATCCACGAGGCCCGGCCACCGCCGGTTGAACTCCGCGAGCGACTCGCCAATGCGCGTGCCGCCCGACCAGTCGCGCACGGCGGTGAGCCGGCGCAGCACCTCGCGATACGAGCGCGTGCGCAGGTACTCGGTGACGCGCGTGAGGTGCACGGAGAACGTGAACGTCTCCACGCGCGAGAAGACGCTCTGGAGCGCGAACAGGAACTGCAGCAGGAAGCGGCTGTAGAGATCCATCGAGCCGGACACGTCGCAGAGCAGCACGAGGCGCACCTTGCGACGCTTGCGCCGTCGAAACCGCAGATCGATGAGATCACCGCGCGTGAGGTTGGCGCGGAGCGTTCGCCGGAGGTCCAGGCGGCCACGACGGGCCGACGGGCGCCGGCGCCGGCTGATGCGTCGCGCGAGCCGGCGCGCGATCTGCACGGTGAGGCGATACACGGCATCGAGCTGATCGGGGGAGAACGTGGCGAAGTCCTGGGTGGCCATCGCCTCGCGCTCGGAGGCGGCGGGGACGCCGAGCGGCTCGTCGCCCTCGTCGACGCCGTCCTCGCCCCAGGCGTCGAGCGCGAGCGATTCGCGCGGACTCTCACGCTCCGTGGCCGGCGCCTCTTCCGGCAGCGCGGGCATCAGCGCCTCGGCGACGGCGTCCGCCTCGGTGGTCGCGCGCCAGAACATGTCGAAGGCGCGGTCGAAGGTCGGCACGTCCTCCGGGCGTCCGACGAAGACGGCTCGCAGGCCGAGGTACACCTCGTTCCGATCGGCGAGATCGAGGTGGTCGAGCGCGCGGACGCCGTCGGTGACCTGGATCGGTGTCACCGGCAATCCCTGCCGGCGGAGAAGCGCGCCGAAGCGCGCCATCGCCGCGGCCAGGCTGCGCGCCACGCTCAGCCGGAGATGTGCAGAAAGGAGGCGACGCCGGACTTCTGCACTTCGGCGCGGAAGCGCTTGATGTCGTCGGCGTCCTTCAGCACGCAGCCGATGGTCTCGCTCACCAGCGTCTCGTCGAGGTGGTCGGCGTGCAGCCCCGCGAGCGCGTGCGCCCAGTCCAGCGTCTCGGCGACGCCCGGCACCTTGGCCAGGCGCATCCGTCGCAGCGATTCCATGAACCGCGCGAGCTCGCCGGCCACGCGATGGTTGATCCCGGGGACCTTGCGCTCGATGATCCGGATCTCCTTGTCGTACGTCGGATAGTCGATCCAGAGGTACAGGCAGCGACGGCGGAGCGCGTCGGAGAGCTCGCGCGTCCGGTTCGACGTCAGGATCACGTACGGCGGATGCGTGGCCTTGATCGTCCCGATCTCGGGGATGGTGACCTGCCATTCCGAGAAGACCTCGAGCATGAACGCCTCGAACTCTTCATCGGCGCGATCGACCTCGTCCACGAGCAGCACCGGCGACTGTTCCTGCGTGATCGCCTGGAGGAGCGGGCGGCGCAGCAGGAACTCTTCCGAGAAGATCTCGCGCTCCTCTTCCTTTGCCGAGCGCCCGGAGGACTCGTGGAGCTTGATGTGCAAGAGCTGCTTCTGGTAGTTCCACTCGTAGAGCGCCGTGCCTGCGTCGAGCCCTTCGTAACATTGCAGACGGATGAGCTGCGTCCCGAGCATGCGTGCCATGACCTTGGCAACCTCGGTCTTGCCGACACCGGCGTGCCCTTCGATCAGCAGCGGCTTGCGCAGCCGCATGGCGAGATGCACCGACGTCGCCACCGGCGCGTCGGTGACGTACTCGGCGGCCTCCATCAGCTCCTGGATCTTTCGGATCTCGTCCCGCATGTCGGTCACGATTGTACATGAAGGCGCGCGAAGTCCTCCGGCGTGTCGACGTCGGTGGGCATCGCGATATCGAGCGGCACGACCTCCACACGCTCCGGCCGCGCCGCGACCACCGCGCGCGCCCCCTCGTCACCGCGCAGCGCCCGGAGCTCGGGAAAGACGTCGGAGCCGAACAGCACCGGCGTCCCGCGGGTCCCACGATACGACGGCGCGACGATCGACTTGTGGCTCCGCGCGTGCGCTGTGAGCAGCGCCGGCAGCACGTCGGCGGGCGTTCGAAGCTGATCGCCGAGCACGATAACGGCGGCGGATGTCCACGGCTTGAGAGCGGCGATGCCGACCGCGATGGAGGAGCCTTGCCCGTCCTGCGGCCGAGGATTCACGGTGAACCGGACGGCGAGGCCCGATAGCGTCGCCCGCACGGCGGCGTCGTCCCGACCGGTCACCACCACGCAGTCGCCGACGTGCGGCAGCGCGGCCTCGACGCTCCAGCGGACGACGGACTTGCCCTGGAACTCGAGCAGGAGCTTCTGGCGACCCATCCGTCGCGCGAACCCCGCCGCGAGCACCACGGCCGCGATCATGCTGGTGGGCGAGCGAGGCGGCGGAAGGCGGCGACGGCCGCCTTCCGCCGCGCGGAATTACGCCGTGGCCTTCTTCGCCGCCGCCTCGATGGCCCGGCGCGCGAAGACGCGGCAGAGATGCGACTTGTACTCCACGGACCCCTGGAGATCGGCCTGCACGTCGATGCCCTCGGCCGCTTTCTGCGCGGCCGCCTCGATGGTGGCGGCGTCGAGCCGCTTGCCAACGAGCCCGGCCTCCACGCCCTTGGCGCGGACGGCCTTGGTGCCGGCGCCGGTGATGCCCACGCCGGCCTTGGTGCACGTGCCCTGCTTGTCGACCGTGATGACGGCCGCGGCGCCGACGATGGCAAAGCGCGACGCCGGGTGCGCGAACTTCATGTACGCCGAGCCGGTGCCCGGAGTCAGCGCGGGCACCCGGATCTCCACGAGCAGCTCGTCCTCACCGAGCGCGGTCGCCATGAGCCCCTGGAACCAGTCGTCGACCTTCACCGTGCGCTTGTTCTTCGAGCCCTGACAGACGAGCTCGGCGCCGAGCGCGATGATGGTGGCCGGCATGTCGGCCGCCGGATCGGCGTGCGCGAGCGAGCCACCGATGGTGCCTTTGTTGCGCACGGCGGGATCGCCGATGATCTTGGCGGTGTCGGAGAGCACCGGGCACTTGGCCTGGAGGAGCTTCGACGACTCCACCTCCCAGTGCGTCGTCATGGCGCCGATGACGATCGTGTTGCCCTCTTCCTTGATGCCGCTGAGCCCGGGCACCTTGCGCAGATCGATGAGGTGCTTGGGCTGGGCAAGGCGCAGCTTCATCATCGGCACGAGGCTGTGACCGCCGGCCAGGATCTTCGCGTCGTCCAGCTTGCCGAGCAGACCGAGCGCTTCCTGCACGCTACCCGGCGTGTGGTATTCGAAGGCGGCTGGATACATGGCTAGCTCCTCTTTCCTTTCATCGAGTCCCACACGCGCGCGGCGGTCAGCGGCATGGCCTCGATATGGTCGATGCCGAACGAGCTGAGCGCGTCGACGACGGCGTTCACCACGGCCGGCGTGGCCGCGATGGTGCCGGTCTCGCCGGCGCCCTTGATGCCGAGCGGATTCACCGGCGTCGGCGTGACGGTCCGATCGGTCTCGTAGTTCGGCAGCATGTCGGCCTTGGGCATGGCGTAGTCCATCATCGTGCCCGTGACGAGCTGCCCCGAGCGGTCGTCGTAGACGGCGCCCTCCCAGAGCGCCTGCCCCACGCCCTGCGCGATGCCGCCGTGGACCATGCCGTCGACGATCATCGGGTTGATCACATGGCCAACGTCGTCGACGGCGACATAGCGGAGCAGCTTCACCTCGCCGGTGTCGCGCATCACCTCGACCACGCACGCGTGGGCGCCGAACGGGAAGCAGAAGTTCGAGGGATCGTAGAACGACGTCTCCTCGAGGCCAGGCTCGAGCCCCTCCGGATAGTTGTGGGGCACGTAGGCCGTCAGCGCGACGGCGCCGAACGGGATCGCCTTCGACGGAACGCCCATCACCTGGAACTGCCCGTTGACGTACTCGACGTCCTTCGGCGAAGCCTCCAGCAGGTGAGCGGCGATGATCTTGCCCTTCTCCTTGATCTTCTTCAGCGACATCTGAATGGCAGTGCCGCCGACGGACGCCGAGCGGCTGCCGTACGTGCCCATGCCGAACGGGACGGAGCCCGTGTCGCCGTGGACGATCTCCACCTGCTCGATGGGAATCTGCAGATCATCGGCGACGAGCTGGGCGAACGTCGTCTCGTGTCCCTGCCCGTGCGCATGCGAGCCCGTGTAGACGGTCACCATGCCGGTCGGATGCACTCGCACCTTGCCCGACTCGTAGAGCCCCGCGCCGGCGCCGAGGGCGCCCACGACCTTGGACGGCGCGATCGAGCACGCCTCGATGTAGGTCGAAAAGCCGACGCCGAGCAGGCGTCCGTCCTTGCGCGCCGCTTCCTGCTCGGCGCGGAACTTCGTGTAGTCGAAGATGCCGAGCAGCTTCTCGAAGGCGCCCGCGTAGTTGCCGCTGTCATAGACGACGGCGACGTGGGTCTGGAAGGCGCCCGAGAACTTCGGAATGAAGTTCTTCTTGCGCAGCTCCGCAGGGTCCATCTTGAGCGCCGCCGCGCCGACATCCACGATCCGCTCCAGCAGGTATGCCGCCTCGGGCCGCCCGGCGCCCCGATAGGCGTCGACCGCGGTCGTGTTGGTGAACACGCCCGTGACGTCGACGTGAATGGCGCCGATCGCGTAGACCCCGTTCAGCAGCGTGCCGTAGAGGAACGTGGGCACCGCCGGCGCAAACGTCGAGAGATAGGCGCCGAGATTCGCCGTGGTCTTGACCCGCAGCCCGAGAATCTTGCCGTCACGCGAGAGTGCCAGCTCGGCGTCGGTGACGTGATCGCGCCCGTGGGCGTCGGTCATGTAGGCCTCGCGCCGGGTCGACGTCCAGCGGATCGGTCGCTTCAGCTGCCGTGACGCCCACGAGCAGACGACCTCCTCGTTGTAGAGGAAGATCTTGGAGCCGAAGCCCCCGCCGACGTCCGGGGCGATGACGCGCACCTTGTGCTCGGGAATCCCGAGCACGAAGGCGCACATGAGCAGGCGGTGCACGTGCGGGTTCTGCGAGGTCACCCACAGCGTGAGCTCGCCGGTGGCGACGTCGAAGCGCGCCACGCAGGCGCGCGGCTCCATGGCGTTGGCGACCAGCCGCTGGTTGACGATGCGCTTCTTCACGGTGACGGCCGCGCTCTTGAACGCGGCATCGGTGGCCGCGGCGTCACCGAGTGCCCACTTGAACGCCACGTTGCCCGGCGCGTCCGCGTGCACCTGGGCGGCGCCGGCGGCGGTCGCCCGATCGGTCGCGGTGACGGCCGGCAGCGGTTCCCACGCCACGTTCACCTTCTCGGCGGCGTCGATGGCCGCCGCCTGGCTCTCGGCGATGACCACCGCCACCGGATCGCCGACGTGGCGGGCCACGTCCGAGGTGAGCGGCATGTGCGGGACCATCGCCAGGTCCTGCACGACGCCCGGGATGTTCTTGGCCTTGCGAAGGTCCCAACCGCACGGCAGCGAGTTCACCCCGGTCATGTCCTTGCCGGTGAACACCGCGACCACGCCGGGGTGCGCCTTCGCCTGCGTGACGTCGATGGATTTGATGCGCGCGTGGGCGTGGGGGCTGCGCACGAAGGCGGCGTACGTCATGCCGGGGAGCTTGAGGTCGTCGACGTACTGCCCGCGCCCGGTGATGAACCGCGGATCCTCGCGCCGCTTGATCGACTTGCCGAACAGACGCTCAGTCGTGGTGGCCATGGCGGTGCCTCACTTCTTTCCGGCCATCTGCTCCGAGGCCCACTGGATCGCCTTGACGATGTTGTGGTAGCCGGTGCATCGGCAGAGGTTGCCCTCGAGCTGGTGGCGAATCTGATCCTCCGACGGCTTCGGGTACCGTTCGAGGATCTGGTGGGCGGCCATGATCATGCCCGGCGTGCAGAACCCACACTGCAGTCCGTGCTTCTCCCAGAACCCCTGCTGGATCGGATGGAGGTCACCGTTCTTGGCGAGCCCTTCGATGGTCGTAATGTTTGCGCCGTCCGCCTGCACGGCGAAGAGCGTGCACGACTTCACCGCCTGCCCGTTGATGAGGATCGTGCAGGCGCCGCACTGGCTGGTGTCGCATCCGACGTGGGTGCCGGTGAGGCCGGCGTTCTCCCGGATGTAATGGACGAGAAGGAGGCGCGGCTCGACCTCGTCGCTGTGACTCTGGCCGTTGATCGTCATCTTCACTGGCAGTTTCACGGCTGATCCTCCAGGGTTCGGCGATTTGGGGAAGGTGCCGGAACACCGGGCGCGAAGAGGGTAAGACCTCGCCTGAGCCCTGTCAACGGCCGGACGGCCTATCGCTGGAGCAGCCGACGGCCCTCGGCGCGTGCGTGGTCGAGGACCTCGCGGACGGGCAGCGCCTTGTCGCGCGCGATGCGGACCACGTCGGCGAACTCGGGGGTCACCGTCACCACGCGGTCCTCGAGGCGCGAGACCTTGAACTGGATCGTCCCGTACGACGTCGGCACGCTCACCGTCTCGCGCGGGAGCGTGGCCCGCTGCCACTCGGTCCAGCGCAGTCCGATGGTCGAGGACTCCTCGAAGAGCACGCGGACGAGCCGATCGAGGCGGTCGCGCTGACACAGCGCGGTCAGCACGGTGCCGGGACGGCTGCGCTTCATCACCACCGGCGTGAGGAACACGTCGACGGCGCCCGCGTCGAACAGCCGGTCCATCAGTGGCTCGTAGAGCTGGGGCGACATGTCGTCGATGGTCGTCTCGATCTGCACAATGGTCTCGACACCCGCCGCACCGGTCGCCTCCCCCACGAAGCAGCGGAGGAGGTTCGGCGTCCCCGGCAGGTCCATCGTTCCGGCGCCGTAGCCGACGGCGTCCACCACCATCGGGGGCAGCGATGCGGCGGGACGGCCGAGCGTGGTGAGGATGGCGGCGCCGGTCGGCGTCACCAGCTCCGCGCGCACGCCCGTGTCGACGATCGGAAAGCCGCGCAGCAGCTCGGCCGTGCCGGGACCGGGCACCGGCATGCGCCCGTGCGCGGTGTCGACGAAGCCGCCGCCGAGTGGCAGCGCGGACACGTACACGGCGCCGACACCGAGCATGGCCAGGCCGAGCACGCCACCGGTGACATCGACGATGGCGTCGACCGCGCCGACCTCGTGAAAGTGCACGGACTCGCGCGAGCCGCCGTGCACGCGCGCCTCCGCGTCCGCGAGGCGGACGAAGACCCGCCCCGCCTGCGCCTTGACCTCCGCGTCGAGCGGGCTCGCCTCGAGAATCGCGTGGATGTCGGCCAGTGAGCGGTGGTGACGGTGGACGGCGCCGTCGATCTCGACGTCGAGCTTGGTGGCGCGGAAGGCGCCCTTCTTCACCTCGCGTCGCACCAGATCCCAGCCCGGCAGGGCCAGCTTGCGCAGCTCGGCGCGAAACGCGTCGAACGGCACGCCGGCGTCGACGAGGGCGGCCATGATCATGTCGCCGGCCGCCCCGCTCGGACAGTCGAAGTACGCGATCTTCATGCGGCGCTAACGGATCTTCGCGACCAGCTGATTGATCTGCGAAGCCTGGTGAGCAGCGCCGTAGCCGTTGTCGATGTTCACCACCGACACGCCCGGCGCGCAGGAGTTCAGCATCGCGAGCAGCGCGGCGAGGCCGTTCAGCGACGTCCCATAACCGACGCTGGTCGGGACGGCGATGACCGGACGGTCCACGATGCCGGCGACCACGCTCGGCAGCGCGCCTTCCATGCCGGCCACGGCCACGATCACGTTCGCCTCGGCGAACAGCTCGCGGTGCGCGAGCAGCCGGTGCAGGCCGGCCACGCCGCAGTCGTTCACGCGCTCGACGCGGTTCCCGAGAGCCTCGGCCACCAGCGCCGCTTCCTCCGCCACCGGCAGATCCGCCGTCCCCGCCGCGGCGACCACGACGAGCCCGACTCCCTCGCGCGGCTCCGGACGCGCCACGATCAGCCGCGCCAGCCGATGGTGGACGTGCGGCACGCCGGCCGCCGCCACCGCCGCCGCCACCGCCTCGTCCGCGCGCGTCGCCAGCACGTTGACGTGCTCGCGCACGAGCGCGCTGAGGATGACCACCACCTGCTCGGGCGTCTTGCCGGGACAGAAGACCGCCTCCGCGCCGCCGGCGCGGAGCGCTCGGTGGACGTCCACCTTGGCGAAGCCGAGGTCGTCGTACGGCAGCCGCCGCAAGCGCTCGAACGCCTGATCCGCGGCCACGCGGCCGGCCGCCACGTCGGCGAGGAGCGCGCGGAGCTTATCGGGGTCCATTCAGCTTGAGCAGGAGATTGGCGGAGCCGGACTGGAAGCCGGCGAGATCGACGGTGACGTACACGTAGCCGAGCTGGCGGAAGCGCGAGACGATCTGCGCGTGGCGGTCGTCCTGCCAGAGGCGCGCGAGCTCGTCGCGGGCCAGCTCGATGCGGGCGAGGCGGTCGTGATGACGCACGCGGAACTGGCGGAAGCCGAGCTCCTTCATGAAGGCCTCGGCGGCGTCGATCTGGCGCAGCTTCTCCGCGGTGATGCGGTCGCCGTACTGGAATCGCGACGACAGGCAGGCGAAGGAGGGCTTGTCCCAGGTCGGCAGTCCGAGCGCGCGCGACAGCTCACGGATCTCGGCCTTCGTCAGGGCAGCGTCGATCATCGGCGCCCGCACGCCTCGCTGTCGCGCCGACTGCATCCCGGGACGATGGTCGCCGAGGTCGTCCACGTTGGCGCCGTAGACGAGCGCGCGGCAGCCCTCGCGCTCCGCGATCGGCGCCAGCTGCGTGAACAGCTCTTCCTTGCAGAAGAAGCAGCGGTTGGCGCCGTTCTTGGCGTATTCCGGGTTGGCAAGCTCGTCCGTGCGCACGACGACGTGGCGCAGTCCGATCAGCGCCGCCAGCGCGCGCGCCTCCGCCAGCTCCCCGGCCGGATACGTCTCGGAATCCGCGGTCACCAGCACGGCGCGCTCTCCCAGCGCGTCCCTGGCCGCGCGCGCGAGGAGCGTGGAATCGACGCCGCCCGAGAACGCGACCACCACGCTCTCGAGCTCGCGCAGCACCTCCAGCAGCCGTGCGTACTTCGCGTCGACGGCGGTCGAGGTCATCGGAGCACCGCGCCGGCCAGGTCGGCCAGCGAGCGCATCGGCCGGGCGCCGACGTGCGAGATGACCTCCGCGGCGGCGAGCGCGCCCAGCCGGCCGCACGTCGCCAGCGGGAGCCGCCGGCTCAGACCGACCATGAAGCCGGCCGCGTACAAGTCGCCGGCGCCCGTGGTATCGAGGACCTTCGGTACCGGCTCCGCCTCGATCACATGGACGCCATCACGCGAGACGACCACGGAGCCGCGCTCGCTTCGCGTGAGCGCCGCGATCGCGCAGTGACCGCGCACACGCGCGACCGCCGTCTCGAAGTCCGCCACCTCGTAGAGGGAGCGGATCTCGGCATCGTTCGCGAACAGCACGTCCACGTGATGCTCGACGAGGTCGACAAAGGCCGCCCGATGCCGGTCGACGCAGAACGGGTCCGACAGCGTCAGCGCCACCGTGCGGCCGGCCGCGTGCGCGATGCGGGCCGCGACGCGAAACGCCTCCTGCGCCTCGGGCCGATCGAACAGATATCCCTCGAGATAGAGGATCTGCGCGCGCTCGACCAGCCGCTTGTCGATGTCAAATGGGCCGAGGCGCGAGGACGCCCCCAGGTACGTGCTCATCGTACGCTGCGCGTCGGGGGTCACCACGATGAGGCAGCGGCCGGTCGATGGTCCGTCGGTGGCGACCGGCGTCGCATAGCCGACGCCCATCGCGCGCAGATCGTGGCTGAAGACGTCACCGAGCTGATCGTTGCGAACCTTGCCGACGTACGCGGCGCGCCCGCCGAACGACGCCACCCCCACGATCGTGTTCGCGGCCGAGCCTCCCGAGACCTCGATGCCCGGGCCCATGGCGGCGTACAGCTCGCGCGCGCGCGCCTCGTCGACGAGCTGCATCGTCCCCTTGGCAAGGCCGTGTGCGCGCAAGAACTCCTCGCCGGCGTGGCTCAGAACGTCCACGAGCGCGTTGCCGATGGCGACCACGTCGAGCTCAGCCACGCCGCGCCTTCCCCGGCTTCACGTCCTGCGGGAAGTATTTCCCGATGAGGAGGTCGAGCCGGCGGCGCGTCGCCAGCGGGAACGCCGCGGGATTGGTGATGACGGCGCTTCGCAGCAGCGTCGGACACTCGCACGTCCGTGGGCCGGCGATGCTCGGGATCAGCTGGCGGAGCACCTCCTTGGCGGTGGCCACGTTCTTCAGGAGATTGGCGATGACGCCTTCCACCGTCACCGCGTCGTGGCTCTCGTGCCAGACGTCATAGTCGGTGGCGAGCGCCAGCGTCGCATAGCAGAGCTCCGCCTCCCGGGCCAGCTTTGCCTCCGGCAGGTTCGTCATGCCGATGACGTCGACGCCCCAGGCGCGGTAGATGCGCGACTCCGCCTTCGTGGAGAACTGCGGCCCCTCGATGCAGATATAGGTGCCGCCGCGATGGACGGTGGCGCCCGTCGCGCGCGCCGCCTTCTCGAGCAGCCCGGCCAGGTGACCGCACACCGGCTCCGCCATCCCGACATGCGCGACGATACCGTCGCCGAAGAAGGAGCTCACGCGGCGCCTGGTCCAGTCGAAGAACTGGTCGGGCACGACGAGGTCGAGCGGGCGGATCTCCTCCTTCATGCTGCCCACCGCCGACACCGAGATCACCCAGTCGGCGCCGAGCGATTTCAGCGCCCAGATGTTTGCCCGGAAGTTGACCTCGCTCGGGGTGAGGCGATGACCGCGGCCGTGGCGCGGCAGGAAGATGACCGAGCGATCGTCAAGGCGACCCGTGCAGAGCTCGTCCGAGGGATCGCCGAAGGGCGTGCGCACGCGGCGCCAGCGGACATCGGTCATTCCCTCCAGCTCGTAGAGCCCGCTGCCGCCGATGATCCCGATCGCGCCCGCGTTCACGCCGCCTTGTCCTCCTCCAGCCGCCCGCGCAGATCGGCGCCGGCGGTGTCGGTGATCTTCACGCGAGCCAGCCGCCGCATCAAGGCGTCGGGCCCGGCGAACCGGACTTCCGCGTAGTGGCCGGTCAGCCCGACGAGCTCGCCGGTGTCGCGCGCGCGCCGCTCGAGCACCAGCACGTCCTCCACCCGCCCGCCGAGCGACCGGCGAAAGGCCGCCGCCTTCGCCTCGCCGACGGCGCGCATGACGGCGGCCCGGCGCCTGAGCGTGCCGGCGTCGATCCGATCCGGCCGCCTGGCCGCGTCCGTTCCGTTCCGGGGGGAGTACGGGAACACGTGGAGATAGGTGAACGGCAGCGCCTCCACGAAGGCGACGGTGGCGGCGAAGTCGGCCTCCGTCTCGCCGGGAAAGCCGACGAGCACATCGGCTCCGAGCCCGGGGCGCGGGAACAGCCGGGTCAGCTGCTCGATGACACGCCGGTAGCGCGCGACCGTGTACGGACGCCGCATGGCGCGCAGCACACGATCGCTTCCGCTCTGGAGCGGCACGTGGAAATGCGGCGCCACGACGCTGGAGGATCCCAGCGCATCGAGGAGCTCACCGGTGACGTAGGATGGCAGGAGCGAGGACAGCCGCAGCCACCGCAGTCCTTCGACCGTCGTGAGGGCGCGCACGAGCGCGCCGAGGCTCGCTCGCGGCACGAGGTCGGCGCCGTAGTGGCCCAGGTCGATCCCCGTCAGGACGACCTCGGGATGGCCGAGCGCGACCAGCCGCCGCACGTGGTCGACGACCGTCGCGGGCTCGAGGCTGCGGCTGGCGCCGCGCGCGAAGGGCACGATGCAGAACGCGCAGCGGTGCTGGCAGCCGTCCTGGACCTTCACGAACGCGCGCGAGCGTCCGCCGCTCCACGCCGGCGGCTCCGGCGGTCGCAGGCGCGCGTCGGCGAGGTCGGTCACGCTCGGACGCGACGACGGGGCGGACGCGGCCAGCAACTCCTCCACCAGCTCCGCCAGCCGATGCTTGTCGGCGTTGCCGACGACGAGGTCGACACCGCCCACACGCGCGACGTCGTCCGGGCTCGTCTGCGCCCAGCAGCCCGTCACCACCACGCGCGCCCCGGGGTTGGCCCGCCGCGCGCGACGAATCGCCTGCCGGTCCGAGAACTCGGCGCGCGCTGTGACGGTGCACGTGTTGACGACCACGACGTCGGCGGGGCCCTCGAGCGGGACGGTCACGAAGCCGCGCGCCTCGAGGCCCGCCTGGATCTGCTGGGTGTCGACCTGGTTCAGGCGGCAGCCGAGGGTGGCCAGCGCGACGCGCGCGCTCACGCGACCGCGGGCTCCTTCAGCTGGCCGCAGGCGGCGCCGATGTCCTCGCCCTTGCTCCACCGAACGGTGGTGGTGATGCCGGCGTCGAGCAGGATGGTCTGGAAGGCCAGGATGCGGGCGAGCGGAGGCCGCCGGAACGTCGAGCCGTCCCAGTCGTTGAACGGGATCAGGTTCACCTTCGCGCGCACACCGCGGAGCAGCCGCACCAGCCGCTGCCCGTCGTCCGGCGTGTCGTTCACGCCGTCGAGCATCACGTACTCGAAGAACACGTGCTGCCGTGGTGCGAGCGGATAGGCGCGCACGGCGCGCATCAGCGCCTCCAGATTCCACGCGCGATTGACCGGCATCAGCCGCGAGCGAACCTCGTCGGAGGCCGCGTGGAGCGAGATGGCGAGATTGACCCTGAGATCCTCGCGCGCGAGCTTCTCGATGCCGGCGACCAGCCCGACCGTGGAGACCGTCAGGCGTCGCGGCGAGTAGCCGAGACCGAGCTTGGCGTCCGTCAGCACGCGCAGCGATTGGACCAGCGCCGCGTAGTTCGCGAGCGGCTCCCCCATGCCCATGAAGACGATGTGCGTCGCGCGCTCTCCCTCGCCCAGCAGCGCGTTGGCGGCGAGCAGCTGGCCGACGATCTCGGCCGCCGTGAGACTTCGGGTCAGACCCATCGTCCCCGTCAGGCAAAACGCGCACGCGTAGCCGCAGCCGACCTGCGTGCTGAGGCACAGCGTCGTGCGCCCGTCGTCGGGCATCACGACCGCACTCACGCGGGCGCCGTCCGACAGGCGAAACACGAGCTTGCGGCTGCCGTCCTGGGATGGTGTCGCGCGCTCGAGCTCGGGCAGCTCCGAACGCGTCCGCTCGCGCAGTGCCGCACGAAAGTCCTTCGGCAGATCGGACATGTCAGCGAGGTCGTTGACGCCCTTCCGGTAGAGCCAGCTCGCGACTTGACGGCCCCGATAGCGCGACGCACCGAGATCGACGGCGAGGTCTTCGAGCTGCGAGGGGAGCATTCCGATCAGGTTTGGCGCGGACATCGAGGGAAGAATAACACTATTGGCAGGACGTATAGACCGCGGAGGAAGTCCGCGGCTCCGCGGAGTAAGTCCTACTTCCGACAATCCCCAACGACCGTGGGTGAGCCGTTGATAACCGTGTGCGCAACTAGCTGACGTGGCCGACATTCCGGTGACTTAGTGCGATTCGCCCATTCGTTCAGCATCAGCTGTGCAACAGGAGGTAAAGATCTAGCAGATTGGTGTTGGTCGGACCCGAGCGCAGCAAATCGCCGGCGGTCTCGAGAAACGCATAGGCGTCGTTGTCGTCGAGGTCCCCGCGCGCCGAGCGGCCGACCCGCTCGCCGCGTGCAACGGTGCCGTCGTCGGCGATGCCGCCCGCGGCGTCGGTGGGGCCGTCCGTCCCGTCCGTGCCGGCGGCGAGGATCGTCAGCGGCTCGCCGCGACGAAGCTCGAGCGCGGCGGCGAGCGCGAATTCCTGACAGCGTCCACCGCGCCCGCGGCCGCGCACGGTCACCGTCGTCTCGCCGCCCGCGATCAGACACGAGCGCGGCGGCAGCGCGCGAGCGCGCGCCACCAGATCCCGGGCGACGTCACGCGCCTCCCCCTGGAGGCCGCGCGTCACCAGCTCCGCGCGATATCCGAGCCGGTGCGCCTCGGCGGCGGCGGCGTCGACGACGAGGGCGTTGTTGCCGATGACGATGTTGCGCACGCGCTCGAACACGCGGTCGCCGGGCTTCGGCGTGTCGTCGATCTGACCCCGCGCGCCGGCGGTGAGTCGCTGGCGCACCGGTTCGGGCACGCGGGCGGCCACACCCTTGCGCTCCAGCACCGCCAGCGCCTCGGCGAACGTGCTGCGGTCCGGCGCTGTCGGGCCGGAAGCGATGACATCGAGCGGATCGCCGACCACGTCGGAGAGGATCAGCGACACCACGGTTGCCGGCGCGGCCGCGCGCGCCAGCTGCCCGCCCTTCACCAGCGACAGATGCTTGCGCACGGCGTTCAGCTCGTTGATGGTGGCGCCGGCCTCGAGAAGCCGCCGCGTGGTCTCCTGCTTCTCGGCGAGTGTGACGGGCGGCGCGGGGGCCGGCGTCAGCGCGGACCCTCCGCCGGAGACGAGGAACAGCACGAGCTCGTCCTCGCCGGCCGCCCGGACGCCCTCGAGGATCTTCAGCGCGGCCGCCTCGCCGCGGGCATCGGGCACCGGATGGCCCGCCTCGACGAGCGGGATCCGCCGCGCGGGGGCCGTGTAGCCATCCTTCACCACGACGAGCCCCTCGGTGATGCGCCCGCCCAGCACCGCCTCGGTGGCGAGCGCCATGGCGCCGCCGGCCTTGCCGCAGCCGAACACGCGCACGCGAGGCGGGCACGGATCGTCGCCGATGAGGACCCGGTCGCCCACGCGTCTCAGCACCCGGCTGACGAGGGGCCCCACGTCACCGGCGGCCAGCGCCGCCCGCCAGATGGCCTGGGCGGACTCTCGCTCGCGCTCAGACAAGCGCGCGAAGCTTCTGCAGGCGCTCGCCCGCTTCCCGCAGCATGTCGTCGGTCTTCGGGAAGCAAAAGCGGATCTTCGTGCGGCCCAGCTCGGTGTGGGCGTAGAACGACGAGCCCGGCACCGTGGCCACGCCGACCTCCTTGATCAAATACATCGCGAATGCGTAATCGTCCGGGATCCCGGTCGCCTTCATGAAGCGCGTCACGTCGGTGAGGATGTAGTACGCGCCGCTGGGCTTCCACGCGACGAAGCCGGCCCGCTCGATGTATCCCCACAGCAAGTCACGCCGCGCCTGGTAGGCCTCGCGCAGCCGCACGTAATAGGCGGGCGGCAGCCGGAGGGCGGTGACCGCCGCTTCCTGGAGCGGCGCCGGCGCGCCGACGGTGACGAAATCGTGCGCGCGCCGGATGCCGACGCTGAGCTCTGCAGGTGCGAGGGCGTAGCCGACGCGCCAGCCGGTCACCGAGTACGACTTCGAGATGCCCGAGATCGTGATGGTCCGCTCGGCCATGCCCGGCAGGGTGGCGATCGGGGTGTGCCCGAGGCCGTCGAACACGATGTGCTCGTAGATCTCGTCGGTGATGGCGAGCAGATCGTGCTCGAGGCAGACATCGGCGATGGTCTGCAGCTCCGCCCGCGAGAACACCTTGCCGGACGGATTGTTGGGGCTGTTGAAGACTATCGCGCGGGTGCGCGGGGACACGGCGCGCCGGAGCCGGTCGGGATCGAACGTGAAGTCAGGCGGCTCCAGCGGTACCCAGACGGGCTGGGCGCCGGAGATGATGCAGCCGGGCCCGTAGTTCTCGTAAAACGGCTCGAAGATGATGACTTCGTCGCCCGGATTCAGCACGGCCAGCAGCGTGGACAGCATCGTCTCGGTCGAGCCGCAGCACACCGTCACGTGCCGCTCGGGATCGACGTCCATGCCGTAGAAGGCGCGGTACTTGTCGGCGATGGCGGTCCGGAGATTCTGCGCGCCCCACGTGATGGCGTACTGGTGGAAGTCGCCGTCGATGGCCCGGTGGGCGGCCTCGAGCAGCTCGGGCGGTGGCGGAAAATTCGGCATGCCCTGCGCGAGATTGACGCCGCCGAGCTGGCTCACCACCCGCGTCATCTCGCGGATCACCGACTCCGTGAACCCCTGGACGCGCCGGGAGATCACGGGACGACGACGTCGCGCTCGATGGGATCGACGTCCACGCCGGTGGCCTTCAGCCAGGCCACGCCCTTCTCCAGCGTCTTCTCGTCTTTGGCCTCGAGTTCGAGGGCCACCCAGCCGTAGTCTTCCTTCACGTCGGCGCGCCGGATGTTGATGACGATGTCGAAGTCCTTCACCAGCCGATAGAGGATCGGCTCCTGGATGAGGCTCGGCGGAAACGTCAGGCGGACGCGCATCCGGCTCATGATAGGCACCGCGCTCAGCGGCCTCCCGCGATGGCGGGCACGATGGAGACGACGTCGGTGTCCTTGAGCGCGGTCTTCCGGCCCTCGAGGAACCGGATGTCCTCCTCGTTGACGTAGATGTTGATGAAGCGGCGCAGCTCCCCGCCGTCGTCGACCAGCCGCTCCTTGAGGCCGGGGAACTGGCGCTCCAGATCGGCGATGACGTCGTCCACGGTGTCGCCCGCGACCTTCACCTCGGCGTTGCCCCTGGCAGCCTGGCGCAGCGGCGTCGGGATCCTGACCGTCGGCATGTGGTCTCCTTTCAGCTCGTCTGCGCCTTGAGATTAGCCAGCGCCTGGTCGAATGCAGACAGCGACGGCTTGATCGCGACGTGCGCGGACAGCTTTTCGTAGAGGGCGTCAGGCGTCTTCAGCCCGTTGCCGGTGATGCAGATGACGATGGATTCGTTGCGCGGGATGACACCCGTCTCGACGAGCTTCTTCGCGGTGGCGACGGTGACGCCGCCGGCGGTCTCCGTGAAGATGCCCTCCGTCCGCGCCAGTAGCAGCATCCCCTCGATGATTTCCACATCGGTCGCGTGCTCGCCGTAACCGCCGGACTCCTTGGTGGCCTTGTAGGCGTAGTACCCGTCGGCGGGATTGCCGATGGCGAGCGACTTGGCGATCGTGTTCGGGCGCACCGGCCGCAGCACGTCCGTGTCGTTCTTGATCATGGTCACGATGGGGCCACAGCCGAGGGCCTGGGCGGCGTGCATCTTCGTCTGCACCGGGCCGTCGATGAGGTTGAGCAGCTTCAGCTCCTTGATGGCCTTCCAGATCTTCGTGATCAGCGACCCGCCGGCGCACGGCACCACGATGTGCTGCGGAGTGCGCCAGCCCAGCTGCTCGACGATCTCGAAGCCATAGCTCTTGGAGCCCTCGGAATAGTACGGCCGGAAGTTCACGTTGACGAAGGCCCAGCGGTACTTGTCGGCGATCTCCGAGCAGAGGCGATTGACCTCGTCGTAGGTGCCGTGGACCGCCACCAGGGTCGGGCTGTAGACGAGCGTCGCCAGGACCTTGCCCTGCTCGAGATCCGCCGGAATGAAGATGTACGACTTCAGCCGGCCCTCGGCCGCGTGGGCGGCGACGGAGTTCGCCAGGTTGCCGGTGGACGCGCAGGCCACGGTATCGAAGCCGAACTCCCGCGCCTTGGTCACCGCCACCGAGACCACGCGGTCCTTGAAAGACCACGTCGGATGGCAGACGGAGTCGTTCTTGATCCACACGTCACGACAGCCCAGCTCCTCCGCCAGGTTCTCGGCGCGAATCAGCGGCGTGAAGCCGACGTGATGCCCGACCGCGACATCGCCGTCGACGGGCAGCAGGTCCTTGTAGCGCCACATGCTGGGCGGGCCGGCCATGATCGACTGGTGGGTGACTGCGCCTCTCAGCGCGTCGTACTGGTAGTCGACCTCGAGCGGACCGAAGCAGAACTCACAGACGTGCACCGGCGCGGCAGGATAGTGGCGACCGCACTCCCGACACTTCAGCCCCTTCAGCTTCGTCATCGCGTCTCCATCGGTAGGGGAATTGAGCCCCGGTATTTGCTGCACCGACAGCACGACATTTGAGCTACTAGAGCAGATTTCCCGGAAACTTCAAGCGGTTTCCCCGTATCATTCCCGCACGTGGGTCGCGTGCTGGCGCCGCTCCTCCTGCTTCTCGCCTTCGGCGTCGCATTCGCGGCGAGCACCCTCGGCGGCTCGATGCCCGGATTCGACGATCATCCGGGTCAGCTCTATCGTGTCTGGCACGTCTTGACGAACGGTCCGGCGCCGTGGGCCTGGAATCGCGGCTGGTGGGCGGGCTATCCGGAGCTGCAATTCTATCCGCCGGGCGCCGCGTATCTCGCGGCCCTCGTCGCCTGGCCGACGCAGGGCGTGCTGTCGCTGGAGACCGCATACCTCGTGGTGCTCTGGCTCACGTACCTTCTGCCGGGCGTCACGACGTATCTGGCCGTGGCACGGCTGGCCGGCAGCGGCTGGCTCGCGCTCCCGGCGGGGTTCGTCGCGCTGACGCTCGACGCCGGCATCGCGAGCGGCGTCGAGGGCGGCGTGCACGTCGGGATGATCGGCGCGCGGCTGGCGTGGGCGCTGCTGCCGGTGCTGCTGTGGGCGCTCGCGCCGTGGATCGACGGCGAGCGTCGGCTGCGCTTCGGCGTCCCGCTCACCATTGCCGCCATCGTCCTGCTGCACCCCGCCCAGCTTCCGACGGCGCTCGCGCTGGTGGCGGTGGCCGGCTGGGCGCGGCCACCACGTCGATCACGATCGCTCGAGGCGCTCGGTGCGCTCGGATCGGCGGCGGCGCTGACGGCCTTCTGGACCCTGCCGCTGCTCGCGCGCCTCGCCGAGACGCGCGCGCTGGCCTGGGGCACGCTCGGGATCGCCGAGATGACGCGGCCGTTGCCGCTCGCCTTGCTCGGCCTCGCCGTTGCCGGCGTCATCGCGCGAGCCGCCGTCTTTCCCAGCGAGCGTGTCGCGCTCTGGTGGCTGCCGGCCGCCAGCGCCATCACGCTGCTCGATCGCTTCCTCCTCGAGCCGCTCGGCTTTCGCTTCCTGCCATCCGATCGCATCGTGGACGGCGCGTGGATGGCGCTCATCGTCGCCGCGTCCGTCAGTGGCGCGCGGCTGGCGCAGCGTCTGCCGGCGACGGTGCCCGTCGCGCCGGTCGGCCTTGCGGCGACCTCGCTGCTCGCGCTGCTGTCGCTGCGCGGGGACACGCTGGCTCTCCGCGCCGAGGCCGTGTCGTGGCCGACGCTGCGCAGCGTCGAGCGGGGGTTGCGGCTGCTCGACTTCTGGACGGCGCTGGGGCGCCTCCCGGACGGCCGCGCGCTGTTCGTTCGGTCGGCCGTCCCGCTCGTGCACGGGACCGACTGGTGGCGACCCCACACGCACGCAACCGCGTTGACGCCCATCGCGAGCGGTCGCGAGATCGTCCACGGAACGTTCACGCACGGAGCGCCGATTGCCGCTCTCGTCTATCGCGGCGACGCGGGGCGCGGAGCCGTCCGCCAGCTCGCCGAGCAGCAGGATGGCCAGTCGCTCTTCGGCGAGCCGTTGCCTGTGCTGGATCCGGAGCGCTTCGCCGCGCGCGCCGATCGGCTCGGCATCGTGGCCGTGATCGCGCTCGAGGACGACGCGACCGCGATCGCGTGGGTCCCCGAGCGCACGACCTTCCGGCGTCGAATCGCCTTGCCGCCCTTCACGATCTTCGTCCGCGAGAACCTGGTGGCCATTCCGGCCACCACCGACGGACACACGTGGCGCGTGACCCTCGCCGGCGAGGTCGGGGCATGGGTGCCGGTCCGCCTCGCCTACTACCCGCTCTGGCGAGCCGACGCGGACGGTGAGCGACTCGACAAGCGCCGCGGCGACGACGGCGTGCTCGAGGTACGGCTGACTCGCCCGCTGCAGACGGTGGCGCTCCGCTACAGCGCCGGCGTGCCGGAGATCCTCGGGCTGGCCGTCACCGCCGGCGCGCTCGTGGCGTCGGCGGCTGCGGCCTGGAAGACGCGCGAGGCACCCGTCCGCAGCTAGCCCTTCACCGCCGCCGCCCCCGCGTCAGCGCACTCCTGGTCCTGCTCGCCGGTGCCGCCGCCGCAGCCGATGCCGCCGATGACGCGCCCGCCCACGACGATGGGGGCGCCACCGAGCGTCGGCAGGACCTCGCCCTGGGCAACGATCGGCATGACGTGCCAGAAGCCCCAGCCCTTGGCGCCGAGCGCCGTGAGGTCCGCCGTGCTCTTCTTGAACGCGGCGGCGGCAGTCGCCTTGGCGCGCGAGGTGTCAGGCGTGAGGAAGCCGGTCCCGTCGCCGCGCGCGCTGAGCACGAGGCGGCCGGCCTCATCGACCACGGTGACGGTCATGGGCGTGCCAAGGGCGCGGGCCTTGGCCTGCGCGGTTCTCACGGCGGTCTCGGCCATCTCGAGCTTCAGGTCGATCATGGCTGGCCTTTTGTAGCGAGCGCTGGTGCTCGGCTAGAAGCGTGGGTGGCCGGTTTTAGATGCTCGTGGCTCCGCACGCCTGTTCACGGCTCGATGTTTCTTCGCGAGCGCCGGCGTGCATTCGCACGCCGGACGGCCATCCTCATCTACATCCGATCTGCCGTCAACGCCGGCGCCTTCGTCCATTCCGTCGCGTCACCGACGGTCACGAGCAGGCGCGGCTCGCCGGGTGGCGGCGCCGCCGGGCCGATCGCGTTGGGAGCGGCGCCGAGCAGCAGGGTGGCCGCGAGCACCCCGCGCCACCACCGTCGATTCATTCTGGTCCGATCGTGTGCGTGAACATGACCGAGTCTCCGTCGTCGATGAGGCGAACGGTGAGGACCGAAGGCTCCACGGTGACCTCACCGAAGCTGAAGACGCCGCCGCGCGCGAACAGCGAGCGTGGATTGAGTCCGAGGTCGAGGGGTCGCGGCCGCCCGAGGCCGGCCGACAGTGGAC
>Ga0075421_100001229_pt1 | contig 29524 bp, 26 predicted proteins | sample SoiMetdeltSBSDD5_FD_75292 | JGI IMG/M metagenome (GOLD analysis project Ga0075421, IMG submission 75292) | Bulk soil microbial communities from a Populus tree surrounding site in Tennessee, USA - Soil MetaG P. deltoides SBSDD5 | ecosystem: Environmental > Terrestrial > Soil > Tree plantation... | reverse complement strand
CGCATGATGTGTGCTATGGCGATTAGTTATTTGTCGTTTCATCAGACCAGATAGGTAACGAGAAGCTCAATGATGAAGGCTGGCTGGGATGAGGGCTGAGCCACAAGCGGCCCCTATGACGCAAAATCACCTGCTCAGCAATCGCCATTGGCAAGACATCAATCAAATAGCCTTGCAAGGCGTTTTCGTTCGAACCCTCCGGTTTGAGATCGACCTGCACATAGCGCCTGCGCTGATAAGCTGTCAGGGTAACGGATTGCTGCCGTCCAATACGGGACGATGTGCCTTCCAATAGAGCGCGCAGGCCGGCCTGAAGCTGAGAAGGTGAAGCAGCGACTGGTGGCAAGTCGGCTGGAAAATCCATCTGAAGGCCGGAGAGAGAATTGGCTGCATGGGCCTTCATCTCTTGGACAACACTCTCTATCGCATTTTGCAAGGATACAGGATGCATCTCCCACTGGGGATCGGAAAGCGGATCAGTATGGTAAAGCTGAGAGAGGTTTCCCCACACACCGACCGCGCGGTTGATACTGTTCGCGACAATGCGCGCTAAATCTGCGAGTACAAATTGATCTATCTCACCAGTATCAAGCCGAGCTAGCAAGGTTTGGGTATAGCCTGATGCAGCATCGAGGGAGCTTTGCATTTCGAGTGACATCAGAGTTTGGCTGATCAAGTCGGAGCGCCAGTGCAGATTTTCTCGTACCATTAACACCATCACCGAACCGTTTTCCAGATTAACATGAAAGGGTCGGATTTGTAGCCGTTTATCGGCAGTTGTAACCTCATAAAGCCGTTCAGGGACAGAAGGTAGATCGCCGTTCATAAAAGCGGCTGCGAACTTCTGGCCTTCCAGCCGATCCAACTGACATAGCGAGATGAAATCATCTTTCTCAAGGTCGAGTACATCGCGGGGGGTATAACCGAGTAAGCGGGCAGCCTCATCGTTCGCATAAATTACCACTTCTCGATCACTACTAAACACGATCACGCCTTCATCCAGCTTTTCGACTAGCTCGCGCCATAGCTCAGTGGAAAGGGAGCGTGACGTTCGTCTCATGCGGTTGGAAATCTCCCTATGCGCGCAGTGCGTTGCCCAAGTCGTATTCCCGGTTATGATAGCACACTTCGGAGGGATGTGCGTGGATGTAAAACAAGACATGGACAAGAAGTTAGAGCCACCTTATATGCCAGCCTAAAGGAAAGTCGAGTCAGAAAAGCGTGCTAATTTTGATTGGGGATGACATCGATGCCAATAGCAAGATTGAGATTGCCTACCGATTCAACAAGGGGCTGCGTTTGTGCTTCCACATGCAGTTGATCCAAATCAAGGATCAGATCGGTTAGCTCATTAAGACTATCGGCGGCAGTGACTCTTAATTCGTCGTTCTTAGCTGCGTCTATTATGGGAAGAATTGTATTTACCTGCTCACTAATACTATCGGCGGTTTGCTGATCGCCAGCGTTTCCACTTGATCTGGCCGCGCTCGATGCCGACTGCTGCAAAATCAACAGATAAGTTTCTAAGCCAACGCCATCGCCAGGGTTCTCCTGACGGCCATTTCCGTTATAGTCAGCGTATTCCAGGCTAGTCTTGCCGACCACAATATTGATCACGTGTTCCGCATGAGTTTTCGCCATCGGCAAATTGCCGGCATGAACCGCATCAATAGTGTTATCCACGTGAACATCGTAAGTATTGGCTTGTCCGGTAATCCCTTGGAGCACGGCATCTCTCAGGGTAAGTCCGCGCGCCGTTGAGAACATCAAGCGCAGTCGATCTACCAAATCCTGAGGCATTTGCCCTCTGTAGGCAATCTGCCCTGATATGGCCGGATCATTATCGGAGGATGGCTCGACACTTAAGGCAAAGCCACTGTAAGAAGCGGCGAGATTCTGCTTCTGTGGATCACTATAGGTAAGGCTAACAGTATCACCAATAATCTCAACGACCCGCATACTGAGAGGTTCGACATTCGGCTCAGTCAGCCACGCTTCGTATGCTGAACCCTGTGGCGGCGGCTCAATACCTTTGAGGTTGAGAATTGCCGTATCGTCGCGGAAAAGAAGCTGTCCGATTGGACCATCTCCGCCTTCCACGATTGGTGATTGTGTTGCCTGTTCGGTTATAGCCACTTGAGATGTAGCCTCTCCGGTTGGCTCGTCCGTCGATTCTGTAGCAGCTACCGCCTGTCCTGAAGTAGGTGTACTTCTGGAAGTACTTGCAATCTGCGAAGGGCTTTTCAAGAGAAGAAAGGCCACAATCAAAATAGCTACAGCCGCTATCCCTACAGCAATCCACATCATTGGGAAAGATTTTCCTACCTGCTGATTGGCAACCGTATCAAAAGGTTGTGGAGGGTGTGCAGCACTAGTGATTTCAGGAGTGACATTTAGCTGCCGAGTCGCGTAGGTATCATCATTAGATGGGGGTAGAAAAGTGGCTGCATCTGTTACACCCCGGCTGTTAGGAAGCCGAAGCGCCGCCTCAAGACTGGATGCGAGATCACTGGCTTTCTGGTAGCGCTTCGCAGGGTCTTTAGCAAGAGCACGGTTGATCACCGCTTGTACATCGGGAATTGCGCCGGGTAACGGTGGAATTGGCTCGGAGATGTGCTTGATAAGGATCGATGCCTGTGTATCGCCGTCGAAGGGAAGCTGCCCTGAGAGCATCTCATACAGGATGATACCAAGCGCATAAATATCAGAGCGTCCGTCAATCAGTTCACCTTTGACCTGTTCGGGACTCATGTAAGAGGGAGTCCCAATGATCACGCCTGAGGCTGTTTGGATGCTGGCATCAGCCATATGCGCCACGCCGAAATCGGTAAGGACGACATCGACATCATGCGGAAGTGGGACAGCAGGATCAATGGGACCATCGCGGCGCAGCATCACATTGGCGGGCTTCACATCGCGATGAACAATTCCGCGCGCATGTGCATAATCAAGAGCACTGGCAAGTGATGAGATTAGAAAAGCAACTGTTTCTGGCTCCAATTTGCGCCCTAATTTCCGTGCTTCACTGAGGTAATCCCGCAGCGATATTCCATCGAGCAATTCCATTACGATATAAGGGCGATCATCGGCTATGTCGAAATCGAGCACCTGTACAATGTGCGGATGCCGCATCGCAGCTACAGCCTGCGCCTCGGCACGAAAGCGGGCTAGCAGCGAATCATTTTCGGAAAGATGGCTGTGGAGAATCTTGACTGCTACGGGGCGGTTAAGGGTAGTATGCCGCCCTAGATAGACATCGGCCATGCCACCGCGACCCAACAGTTTCTGTATCTCGACCTTCGACAGCGTATGTCCGATCCACTCAGACATATCTTTTTCTCCAATACGGTCAGGCTGATCGATGCCTAAAGGGGATACGTTTCACGGCTATTGTTGATCCCTATACACAAAGCGTTCCTCAATACTGTACCCATTCGAATTGTAGCATAGACGTGATCTACCGCAATTGGTACATAAACAAACGAGCCGCTCATCAGCAGCGGCTCGTTACAGTCGGTAAAGTTACTACTAGTGGATTACAAAGCCGGGAGTATTCCAGCCGCTTACTTGTAGCACATTGAGGATAGTTGGGACATAGGCGATTAAGATCACAACCACTGCAACCCCGACCCAAAGACGCCAGCGATCCAGTGCGGCAGGTGCGGCTTCGGCAACATCGAGGGACTCGGCTAGAGGCACATCATATACAACCTCGGTATCTTTCTTACCAACAAGAGTCGCTACAATATTGAGTGAGTAGAGCAGACCACTCAAAGCCATGATGAGGCCGCCAACCGCAACTAGGATCATCGAAATCTGGAAATTCCCGCCCGGCCCAATCTCAGGCACACCCGCAAGTGTTTGGGGTAAGCTGGAAAGAGAGAACGGTGTACGACGCGGCGCACCGAGCAGCCCGGCGAGACCCATTCCACGTGAGAAGATTAAGACGCCGAAGAACCACAGCCACGCCTGAACAATTGCCAAGCCGCGACTCACCAAGCGGCGCTGAGTCAGATAGGGGATCAGCCAGTAGGTGATTCCCATGAACGTCAACGCGGCGGCTGTGCCGAGTGTCAGATGAAGTTGGCCCGCCTCCCATGTTGTGTTATCGACAACCAACGCCATTGTGTAAGACGTGCCAATAACAGCAGCAATCGCCGCTAGGGCAAAAATGGTCAAGGCCAGGAATTGTGCTGTAAAACCGGGATCAGTCCAGGGCAGACGGAAGACCCAGCCAATTAAACCGCGTCCCCCGCGTGACTTTCCCGCATATTCCAGTGAGGCCATTGTCACAAAAGCGGTGATCAGTGCCGGAAGTGCCACCAGAAGCGCGAAGATGAAATGAAGACTCTTCAATCCGGAACTGATACCGGGATCGATAAACTGGCGCTGCAAACCGCTCGGAATAGCGAATACAAGAAAAAGAATGAAAACGATGCGAGCCAGTTTATCGGAGTAGAGTTTGCCGCCAGCTTGACGCGGCATCATGGCGAACCACGAAACATAGGCTGGCAGCAGGGCAAAGAACTCAAGGCCATTGCCAAAGAACCAAAACAGCGTATGGCCTAAAAGTGGGTTAGTAGTCTGAGCAGCGCCAAGTGATAGGGGAAGGGCCATCGCCAGCATCTCGAGCAGCACGCCAATTGTCGCCATATCCCATAGAATCCAAGAGGCCAGCGATCCAAATGCGGCGAGAGGAGTTCGAACAGTGGGGTTATCTTTTCGCCATGCACTCCATGTCAGGAAATGGTTAATTGAGTGCAGCCATGTCCCAACAATCAGGAGGATGAAGCCGATGTAATATAACGGGCTTCCTATAAGGGGCAGTTCGGCGGTGTAGAGCACGCTCGAATTTCCCAAGATAATAGCAACGAGGCAAAGCGCTGTACCGATCACCATAAGACCAAAAGCCAGCCAGCTTAATATTGGGCTTCGGAGGCCGCGCCCAAGACTATGAGTAGTGGCAATCAGCAGAAAGCTGCTGGCAAAGAAGGTTGTCCAGACAACGGCAAGTAAAAGGCCATGCACAGTTAGCCCCTGATAATAGAGAGATGCACTTGGCACTGGGATGATTTGAGCATGTTCAAGCGCCTGCAAGATTCCCGGCAAGGCTCCAATCAGAAGGGATAGGAGGGCTACCAGCAGAAACGAGAGGGCCAGACGGCGCTCCTGTTTGTTGTCGTACACCATTTCCATGATGACCTCATGAGAACAGTAGCTGGCGTGCGGTCGTTACCAGAATAATCGACAGCAGAACCAGTGCAAGGAAAAAATTGGAGACAATGAACAGCTTGATTGCCTGCTTGCGCTCCGGGGTCTGGATCAGGCGCACACTGCCGATCACCATGACGAGCGTGATGATGCCAGTCGGAAGGAGATAAGGCCATCCAAGCGCGGGGCTGAAAGCTAGAAGTAAAGTAGCAAGACCTGTACTGGCAGCGTGAACGAAAATCCACCACGCGCTGTCTGAGGCACTAGCGCGTACTGGCAGCATTGGAATTTCGGTGGCTGCGTAATCGTCCTTGTAGAACATTGCTAACGCCCAGAAGTGCGCTGGAGTCCACAAAAAAACCAACAATGCTAAAACGATCACGCCAGGATCGTTGGCTGCGCCGACCGCCGCCCCACCTGTCATGACTGCGCAGCTACCCGCCGCCCCACCGATCACGATATTGAGTACGGTGCGAGGCTTCAACCAGATCGTATAGACACCCACGTAGATCAGCGCACCAAGTGCGAGATAAAACGCTATCGTCGGATTGATCGGTAGGGCAGCGAGAACTGCGGCGGCGATCATGCCGATGGCAATCACAAGAATGATCCAAGGGTGCTCGATTTCGCCTGCCGCTAACGGTCTCTGACTCGTGCGGCGAACGCGACCATCAGCATCTCTTTCAAGAAACTGGTTGATCGCGGACGCTCCGCTTGCCGCCAGTGTTCCTGTGATCAGGGTGGTCAGGAGTGCGATCCAAGAAGGGACGCCCCGCGCGCCGAGAAATGCACCAGCCAGCGCTGCAAACAACAACAGCGAAACGACCCTCAGCTTGAACAGCGTTACGACTGTTTTCAACAAATGCCGGATGGTCATCCGCTCATGCGCTGACGCAGCTACCTGTACATCGCTTCCCATAATCAATCTCCACTGACGACGATCATGCCCGCCATATTTGAGTGGCCTGATCCGCAGTATTCAGTGCAATAAAAAGGATACTCCCCTGACTTTCTGAAAATATACGTTACTTCAGCGATCTGACCGGGAATTACCATTACATTGATATTAGTATTCAGAACTTTGAAGCCGTGTATGACATCTTTGCTGGCGAGGAAAAATGTTACTTCGGAACCAGCAGGAAGTTCGATCTTATTGGGAGTCCAAGTCCAATCTTGGGCAGAGCCAATCATATAGACTTCGTATCGTCCGGCATCAACTTGATGGACACCGGGATTATCGAAGCCAGCAGTCTTATCCACCTCACCTGGAGCAATCTGATCGGCAAAGCCAGGTAGCTGGATGCCCAACCCGGAGCCGCTAATGATGATGGCTCCGGCAAACAGAAATAGCATCCCTGCTGCCAGCCATAAAAACATTGCTTCGTAGCGGTTACTGCGCATGGGATAAATTTACCTCCGTGCCAGCAGTTCGAAGTAATAAACCAGCCCCCACAGGCCAGCGAAAACAACAATGTAACCCAACATCAAAATCATCGTAGCTACGGGAGCGAAGTCCTCATCGCGAAAAGTCTCGCTCCCTCTGGCTCGGCGGCGACCCCGTACCCGGCGTTCTGCCATAACACCCTCCCATAGAGTGATGCGCTAGAGACTGGTAAATCTGTTAAAGCGTTTCTAGCTGATCGACTATCCAATCGAATAAAGGCTAAAGAGTCAAGAGTCCTAGATACTCCTGCGAAGCGTTCAGGAGGCAGGCAGAATGAGGAAAGCGATCCGAGGCATGTGGATTCCCAGTAGCATGCACACCAGCAAACACTAAATTCTCGGACATCTCATAATCGCAACATCGGATTGGGAACCTCATGATATTCTGCACGGATCATGCCCTGCTCGTCAATAAATCCAAACACCGAAGCAGGGTAAAAGTCATCCCTAACCTATAATTGAAGGGAATAATACGGATCAAGTGATTGTGTGCACAATTACAAACCACATTCTACTAAGGTAGATTAGCCCGGTCAATTTTAAGTTTGTGTGGCATGTTGGAGGCAAATAAATGTATTGAGTTGACGGCAGTCCTGGTTGTGTGTAGGATAGCCTATCCAGTGCTAGAGACAGTCACCCCGCCAAAGTGAGGCAGAGCAGGTGAAACAGGCTGATATGTTTGAGCTGGTCAGAACAGCACGGACTATCAGGACGTTCAAAGATGAACGGCTTCCTGAACCAGTTATTTATCAGATTCTTGAGGCGGGTAGACTTTCAGGCAGCGCCAAGAATATTCAGTCCTGGCACTTCATAGCCGTCCAGCAGCGTGACACTCTACTCACACTCTCAAAATGTGGTAGATACGCCTCTCACCTTGCAGGCGCAGCCTTAGCTGTTGCGCTAGTTACTGACGACCCCTTTCAACGATTAACTGTCCCCTTCGATCTTGGCCGGGCTGCACAAAATATGATCCTTACTGCTTGGTCGCTTGGCGTTGGCTCCGCTATGGCGACGATTTACCAATCAGACAAAGCCCGCGAGGCGCTAGGGGTTCCAATAACTCATATAGTTCTCTGGTGCATTTCGTTCGGATATCCGGCTGAATCACAGGATCGACCGCCGCGCAAAGGCGGGCGGCACTCAAGCGATGAAGTGATTCATAAGGAAAAGTGGTAGAGCGAAACTCCATCAGATAGATAACGCCGGACATAAGCACCTGCGTGGAGGCAGGATGCTTTTTGCCCAATTTATTCCTTGAGGAGGGAATTATGAAGGCAGGCAATCGTTGGATTTGGCTGGTAGTCATACTATTTATCATCGGAGCACTACTATCGGCTTGTGGCGGAGGCCCACCACCAGTGGAAGCGACTGGAGAGGCAGAGACTGGTGGTGCCACAGGAGGTGAGACTGGCAATTCCAGCGCATCCATACCAACCCTTGCCCCAGTAGGGCCAACGGGGCTATACACCGGAAAAATATTACCAAATCGAGGAGAAGCTGCGCTCTATATCCATGCAGACAATTCGATTGAAATGATTTTGGTGACAGATGATGTTGAGAATTCGAAGTACTTGACTGGGACGCTAGAAGGCCAGACGATTAAGTTGGAATCAGATGTTGGAAAGATTCGTGCATCGGGACGTGCCCGCGAGAATGTGGAAATGACTGTTACCCTTCCAGGTGTAGGCTTTCTGCGAGTACCAATGACACTAGCCCCCGAAGGTACAGCAATGTATACAGGTACGCTCAATGATCTTGGGGCAGGTCTAATTGCAATGGCAGATGGAACAAAGATCGGATTTGCCCCAATCAAGGGTGGAGACGAGCCTGAATACGAGAAACTGTGTGTCGAGGGCGGTGAGAGCACACCAGATAGTTTGACTGCTCAAACCTGCGACACCAAAGAGGATATAACGCTCAATATCGTCAAGGATTAATCACCAACATCAAATACCTGCCCTGTGGCATCAGGATGACCGGCCAGAAATGCCTGACCGGTCATTGCCTTTTTCCCGGCAGGCTGCACTTTCTCGACAACGTATAAACCACTCCCCGTTTGCACAGCCAGCATTCCCTGCCATTTGACCAACGTACCAGGCAGAGGGTAGCCAGGGTCTTCTGCTAACGATTTGCCTTCAATAATCTTGATTAGATTACCACCCAAATAGGTAAATGTTCCCGGCCAAGGAGTGTAAGCACGCACCTTTCGATCAATGACTTGCGCGGGTTGTGTCCAGTCAATCTTGCCAGCACTCTTTTCAAGAGTGGGAGCAGTTGTCACACCATGCTCTGATTGTGGGGTAGGCTGTATCTCACCCGAGAGATATTTGAGAAGCACATCTGGCAGCAATTCAGCGCCAAGTAGGGCGAGCTTATCATGGAGAGTTGCACCCGTTTCGTCAGGGGCAATAGGGATCGTTCTCTGTGCCAATATAGGGCCGGTATCCAGACCAGGGTCCATTTTCATAATCGTGATGCCAGTCTCCTGATCGCCTTCGCGAATCGCATACTGAATCGGAGCAGCGCCACGCCAGCGAGGCAGCAAGGAGGCATGTACATTAATTACGCCGAATGGTGGGAGGTCAAGGACGTTTGGCCTGAGAATTTGTCCGAAGGCTACCACAACGATTACATCTGGCTGCCATACAACAAGTTGCTCAAATGCTTCGGGAGTGCGGAGTGTCTTCGGCTGAAAGACTGCAATGCCAGCTCGCTCGGCAGTCTGTTTGATGGGAGGTGGCGTTAGTTCTTGACCACGCCCGGCAGGACGATCTGGCCGAGTTACCACGCCGACTACATCGAATTCAGGATGATCAATTAGCGTTTGCAGAGTCGGAACTGCGAAATCGGGCGTTCCCATAAAAATTACACGAACCATGTTTCTCCCTCGATTGACGAGATACTGTTATGCCTCGTATCATAATCCGGCAGAGTACAGCCAACAAACTCTGAACTTCGACCAGCGAGATTCAAGGATGGAAAACTCGATTACGATCCGGCCCGTCACAGCACACTCCGAATTTGAGGCGATAGAACGACTCCAACGGATCGTGTGGGGAATGACAGACGATAGTGCGTTAGTTCCTTCACATCTGTTGATTGCAGCCGCGCATAATGGGGGATTAGTGTTGGGAGCCTTCACGCCCTCTGGTGAGATGGTGGGATTTGTATTTGGGTTTCTAGGCAGCACCGACGATGAGCGAGCATCGTGGATGGGAACGCGGATTCTGCACTGCTCTCACATGCTGGGCGTGCTGCCAGAATATCGGAGTCATGCCATCGGATACCAACTGAAACTAGCGCAGCGAGCCGCCGTACTCTCACAGCATCATCAACTGGTAATTTGGACATTTGACCCCTTGCTCAGCACTAATGCGTGGTTGAATATTGGACGCTTGGGTGCGATCTGCTGCCGCTACCTTCCGGATTTGTACGGCGAAATCCGCGAAGAACTCAATGCAGGGTTGCCAACAGATCGCTTTGAGGTCGATTGGTGGATCGGCAGTGAGCGGGTTGGCCGATATTCGATGAGTATCAGTCCCAGACCTGATGCTGCCGATTGGCGAATGGCAGGAGCGGAGATGCTCAATAGAACTAAGCGGCGCGAGGATGGACTCCTTGAGCCGCTAGAATGGGAACCACATGCAGGAATACCTTACCTGTTTGTGAAAATACCACATGACTTTCAATCAATGCGCGGTCAGGATCACGATTTGGCGATGCGCTGGCGTGTGCATACTCGTGAGGTTTTCCAATGGGCTTTTAACAACGACTATACGGTTGGATGGGTAGCACGCGAAACTCAAAGCGACGGGCTGCACACCTACTATGTATTGACTAATAAATTATGGACCAACTTGCTTGATTAGGGAGTATCAATATGCGCATTGAACGCATTGAGCAATTTCACATCCGAATGCCTTTGAAGCATCACTTCGAAACCAGCTTCAGTCGTGTCACAGATATGGATAAGATTATCCTCGCTGTCTATGCCGATGGTTTAGTCGGCTATGGGGAATCGCCCGTCGATCTTGATCCGTATTATTCGTATGAAACAATCGAAACGGCATGGCATGTTCAGCGAGATTTCCTAATCTCAACATTGTTGGGCGCGGAAGTTGAGCATGCAACAGAAATTCCCTGGCTGCTGCGTCGCGTGCGCGGGCATCAAATGGCAAAGGCAGGATTAGAAGCGGCGATTTGGGATTTAGAGGGCAAGGCAGCAGGGGTCCCAGTATCAAAGATACTCGGTGGCACGCGCGACCAGATTGCAAGTGGTGTGAGTATCGGTGTGCAGGACACGATAGCGGAACTACTTGAACAAATTTCGGATTATCTAGCAGAAGGGTATGTGCGAATCAAAATTAAGATCAAGCCGGGGTGGGATGCGAATATAGTCGATGTAGTGCGCCAGCAATTCCCCGATACACCTCTAATGGTCGATGCAAATTCGGCTTACAGCCTGGCCGATGCACCGATGTTGAAAGCGCTTGACAAATACAACTTGTTAATGATCGAACAGCCGTTAGCTTACGACGATATTCTTGAGCACGCGGAACTTCAACGGATGCTGGCAACCCGCATTTGCCTTGATGAGAGTATTCATGCCGTAAGCCGTGCGCGTGAAGCGCTAGCGCTAGGCAGTTGCCGCGTGATTAACATTAAGCCTGCGCGTGTTGGCGGGTTAACTCACGCAAGAACGATCCATACGTTGTGCGAGGAAGCCGGGATTCCAGTATGGTGCGGCGGTATGCTCGAATCGGGAGTTGGCCGGGCACATAATGTGGCGCTGGCATCACTTCCGAATTTCAGTTTGCCGGGCGATATTTCAGGTTCGGATCGCTATTGGGAGCAAGATATCGTAGAGCCGGAATTTTCGCTCAATGCAGATGGCACAATGACCGTTCCAACTGGGCCTGGGATTGGGGTGAGGGTGCTACGAGATCGCTTGGAGGAGGTGGCAGTACAAAGAGCAGAATATCGCCCGGCTTGAGCATGCGCTTTTCATTCCGCTTCCTTCATACGTCTTTCATGTGAATGAACCGTACACTCAAAGGTACGAAACCTTAGATGCGAGAAATCAAGTAGCGCATCATTTTTGCTTTCATGTGGAGCGCGGAAGCAATGTACAAGAATGTGCATGTTATTATCAACCCTGCGGCTGGGATTGCTGAACCTGTTTTGACCAGCCTGAATCGAGGATTCAAAGAGGCGGGCGTTGAATGGGAAGCATTGGTAACCAAAGACGCAGGGGATGCTGCCCACTATGCCGCAGAAGCTCTCAAGCAGAATGTCGATTGCATTGCTGTATACGGCGGTGATGGAACTCTTATGGAAGTTGCCAATGTACTTAAAGGCCATCCTACTCCAATGGCAATTATTCCGGGCGGCACGGCGAACGTCACTGCAAAGGAATTGGGGATTCCAATCGATCTGGAACAATCCATCGCGCTGATGCTCAGTAAGGATCACGAAATTCGTGAGGTGGATATTGGCGTAACAGGGGATCGATATTTTCTCGTCCGGTTGAGCATCGGAGTTCTGGCGGCGATGGAAGAGAACGTAGACCGAGAGACGAAAGCACGTATCGGGACGCTGGCCTACGCCATTGCTGGGTTTCAGGCCATCCGCAATCCAATTGTTGCTAAGTACCAAGTGAAGATTGATGGGGAAGAGTTCGAGACGGAGGGTGTAGCCGCGTTCATTGCAAATTCTGGGAACTTAGGAATTCAGGGATTATCAATGGTTCCTACAGTAAGCGTTAGCGATGAGCTACTCGATCTACTGATTATCCGTCAAGCCGATCTGGCCTCGCTGCTACAGATGGCAGCAACGGCGATTGTAGGCGACGACCCGCCGCCAGTTCTCCAACACTGGCAAGCTCGCAACATTAGTGTCAGCACTGACCCGGTGCAGAGTGTGACTCTGGATGGAGAGATTTTCAGCGAGACCCCTGTCACAGCGCGAATTGCTGAGCAGCGCGTACGAGTGATCGTCCCCAACGCGAGTACGCTGGCGGCTGCGGCATAATAGATGAGCTATGGTTGAATCACAACCCGCTCGAAGCCGAAGCGGATAATCTGAAAAAAGGTCTGACCCGGTTTGAGCAGCAGAGATTTACCATCTGGCGTATAGAAGCTAAACAGATCAGTTTCTTGCTGGCGCTGCCAACGCCCTTCGAATGCTACACCATCTCGCAAAAGCGTGGCTGGGCCTTCACCCTGCAACTCGATATAGAGAGAGTGTTCTTTTCCAAAGTATTTTTCAGGGAAGAGGATTCGATCCTCGTGATAAGCACTCATGACGATCACATTATCAAAGGCAAGCTGCTGCCCGGTGATCGCATCGGAGTGTGGAATGCCATCTGCCCATCGTAGATACTTATGAGTGAGCGGATCATAGCGCCATGAAACCGTCGTGCGTGCATAATCAATCTGTGCAGCAGTAGCAGGAATGCCCCCATCAGGAGGCTCTACGCCGAACATCCATCCAGGTGTGCTGAATTCTGGACGGCGATTGATCTCGCGCTCCTGCACGATAGCCCATAACTGATCGGTATCAGTAAACAGTGTGTGCTCAAAGGGTAGGCCCTCGCGTGGAAAGCGTACGAAGGTTGGCTCTGCATAACCGAACTGCGGCGAGATGACCCGCGTGGGATAGAGCGGCGATTGGCGCAGGGTATCGATTACGCCCAGACTACCACCGGAAAAGATCAGGATTCCGTCAAAAGCAGGCGTAAGTTGGAGATCAAGCAGACGCACACTTCGTACCGAACCTACATGATTACCACCATGACTATAGAAGATGGCTGTAAAGCGAGTCCAGCCGCCTTCTGCATAATGCTCAAAAATTACATCGGCATTACTGATCTCACTTTGGGGCCGCACGACGGGCGGTGCATTCGATATCTTGATTAGGAGGGGGCGGCGATTCAGCACTAAGGGATCATCAACGACAAGTCCGGTAAGCGGATCAACACTTTCAGGGTAGGAATTGGGGCCGATAATTTGTGGCGGTGAATATATCGCAGGTGGCGTAGGTGTAGCTGTTGATGTGATAGTTGATTCAGGTATGTGCGTAGGTGGGATGGTAGCCGTCTGTGTTGGAAGATCAGCAGTAGGGGCGTCAGACGACGATACTGGCTGACATCCTATGAGGCAAGCAATTATCATGAAAATCGGAACCACAGGCTGATGAACGACCATCCGCTCTCTCCAGAGAAGAATTGCCCGCGATTATACATCGCGACCAGCCGCCAGTATTGTGAAAGAAGACAGCGCCGGACGCATACATCCGGCGCTGTTTGATATTTCGAGTGAATGCCCGATTACTTGCCGATTTGGCTGGCAAGCACTTCGGCCTCAGTGCCCATTTCATCCAGAATCTGAAGGCCATGTGTCCAGAAGTTTGGATCGGATAGATCAACACCAAGCGGTTTGACCAATTCATTCGGCCAATCTGAGCCACCTGCGGCAAGCATCTTCAAGTACAAATCTGCAAAGTCTGAGCCTACCTCCTGATAACGGGCATACAATGCGAGAACTAGCAATTCTCCAAAGGAATAAGCATATACATATCCAGGGACATGTATGAAGTGAGTCACATAGCTCCACCAGATGCCGTAGTCATCTGTGAGGTTTACACTTCCTCGGAACATATCGCGCTGAGTTTGCAACCATAGTTCTGAGAAGCGCTCAGTGGTCAATTCGCCCTCGGTACGGCGGGCGATATGGATTGCATCTTCGAAGCGGTTCATGGCTATCTGGCGGAACACTGTGGCAAAAGATTCCTCAAGCTTGGTGGTCAGCATCGACAAACGGATTTCTGGATCAGTCTCGCGAGAGAGCAAATCTTGAAAAATAAGCATTTCAGCAAAAACCGAAGCAGTCTCGGCGGTTGTTAAGGGAGTATGCATTTCCAGCAAACCGCGTTCGCGGGAGAGATACTGGTGAACGCCGTGCCCTAGCTCATGCGCTAGCGTCCGAACGTGCTTAGCCTTGCCCTCGAAATTCATCAGGATATATGGATGTGTATCGGGTGTGATATTCGCGCTGTACGCGCCGCCGATCTTACCAGGCGTCGGAGCCGCGTCAATCCAGTTTCGCTCAAAAAACAGACTGGCGATTTCACTCATACGAGGATGGAATGCACCATACGCATTCAGAACAATCTCACGGGCTTCATCCCATGTATAAGTGCGGCTTGCCGAAGGCAGTGGCGCATACCGATCATACTCTGTTAGCTCATCCAGACCGAGCAGTCGGCGCTTCAGATTATAGTACCGCTCTACGATGTCATAACGGCTAGTCACAGCCTCAATGAGTGCTTCAACAGATTTATCATCAACCTGATTGCCGAGATTACGCGAGCTAATCCATGCCGGATACCCGCGAAGCTCATCATCAGAGGCTTTATCAGCAAGCACGCTATTAAAGACGAAAGTGGTTATACGGGCCATATCCGTCAAGCCCTGCGTCATAGCTTTAGATGCATCATGGCGCAGATCGCGATCTGGCTCATACAGCTTGCTTAGGACGACTTCTTGAGCAGCCATCTCACTGCGTAAATCGTAGCGCTTCGCCCCTAGAGTTTCATCGAGGAATCGCATCCATGCATTTCGCCCAGTGACGGATTTTTCAGAAAGGATCTTTTCTTCCGGTTCGCTAAGTAGATATGGCTGATAAAGACGCGCAACTTCTAGCCAGTGGCGATACTTTTCTAGTACCGGATTTTGCATCAGGCTGTGAGCTTTTTCCTCTGGCGTATGTGCCCATTCGAGTTCAACAAAAATGAGTTTTTGATTCAAACGCGACTCGCGTTCGTTGCTCTTCTGGAGTAATGCACCGCGTGCTGCATCTTCAGTATTCGTAGACCAGTGGAGGTAAGCGTAAGCTCCGATCTTCTGGGCCAAGTTATTAATCGCTTCGTATTCTTCCAGAAGATCACGCATTTCTTCCGTATCAAGTGATGCGATACGATCTTTGTAGTTCTCAGCAAGTTTTTCAGCGCGTGCAATTGCCTCATTGAAATCGCGGTCGATAGCGAGATCGTTAACGGCACTATATAGATCGGATAGGTCCCAAGTTATTTCTTCAGCCCCAGTACGAGTTGCGACTTGATCAGTCATAAGTAGTAATCCTCAGATAGAATGAATAACGCGGAATGCGACAGATTATAGCAAGCCCTGAACCTCACACCTATGAACTTGCTCACTCACATCATCGATCAATCAACTCCGAAATGGCTATATCCAGCCGCGACTGCACTCCTTGTCATGACAGTAGTAGTTACGGCGGTGGGCATCATCATGACGTTAAGCGGTGTGGCTGACCCAAGCCCGGTCGGGACGCTGACAGTGGATGATTCACTCGATAACGTTAATGGGTGGATCAGCTCACCACAGACATATATACCCGTTAGCAGTGAGGATGGTTTACAGATCACAATTCCGGTGAAGCAAAAACAGGTGAGAGTAATCAGTCCATTTAAGGCAACAGCACCCGGAACATTGGAAATAGAGGCACATCAAATCGGCGGAGCATCCGATGCACGCTACGGTCTTTGGTGGGGTAGTGGCTCAACAAGTTTGTATAGCACAGCAGCGATCAATGGAGACGGTTATTTTGCCGTGTGGTATACGGACGGAAATCAAATTTTCCCTATACAGGTATGGCAGACATACCCCTGGGTGCGAATGCACAATCAGGTAAACCGCTTGCGTGTAAATTTCTATGAAGAAGGGGAGGCAGAATTTCTGATCAACGATGAATTTGCAGCGAGGTGGGAATGGTCAACAACGGAATTTGAAGTTGGTTTCTACGTGGAGATTTTAGACTCAGGAGAGTCATCCGTAATTTTTCAAAGACTTAAAATATGGCAGATAGAGCCGTAAACAATATCTATACAAACGAAAAAGGTGCAGGCCGATGCGTACATCAAACGCTGCACCCTACGAATTGATTTCTTGAAAATCTTATTATGCAGTCAGCATCTGTGCCGAACGATCCGGCGAAACGCGGATCATATTGTAAGAGGCAAACTGCTGTAGAAGTGACGCAACCTGATCGCGGCGATTTTGCATCCGCGCATCTAACTGATCAGTTCGACCATTCACCTGATTGACGATGAACTGGTTAGCAGTCTGAATCTCCAAAGCAACTTCAGCAGGGCGCTCCTGACGAATAAGTGTTTTGAGACCCATAATCAGAGTATCATAACCTGCTTCATGGCTGGTCATACCACCGCCAAACTCGATCCGTGTCACTGTTCGCTTAGCGCCCTTTACAATGGCGTAGCTCCCAAAACCAGACCCTGTTCCGTCGTGGCTTCCCCCATCAAATGCCAGCGTAATCCTCATCAGATAATGCTCCTTCATGCTCTAACACACTCGTTACAATACTTTAGAAATTTGTTAGATCATATACTATTCTAACACATGGGCCGTTGTTTCGATATAGGGTCATTCCCCAATGTCGGTGTTGATATACGGAATGGGCAGCTAGATCAACTGCCCCTCTAGCAATTGTAAGTTGCAGTAGCTAGGCGGCGGGTCGCCACGGCATGTGAGTCTGGAGTATCATTTCATCCTCTTCCAATGCTGTAAAGCGACGGAAGGCCCGTTCAGCAGGGGATGCTGATACAGGATAGGCTGTATCATCCTCAGATTCGAGAATCCGATAACCCTCTTTGATATAGCTGCGCACAGTGCTAATACTCACACCCATCTCTTCGGCGGCGAGTTCAGCAGGCAAGCCTTCGATCACACATAACCAAAGTGCTTGCTCAATACGCGGGGTTAGCCGATTATATTGGCGGCGTCCCGGCATCACAGACAAATCGCCAGTCAAATAATTTTCGAGTGCATGTGCAATATCTTCAGTGACCGTGAAGTCATGAGTTAGAACGAACTCAACTGCGCCAGCAACGCCCAAACCTACTGTCTCCCGCGAGAGAAAGGCCGCCCCACCTGCTTGCCGAGCTGCCAGCACCATTCCCAGATCGATGCGTGAAGTCAAACATACAATCTCAGCGCCACCTGTATAGTGCCTGATTAGTTTGATCTGACCGGCCAGCTCCGATGGATTGGTTACCATATCGGCATTGAGAGTAACAGCATCCAAACGAGGGATTTCCTCATACTCTTCATGGAGGGCCGCGATCATCTCATAATGAGAGGCAGCCATACCGATTACGTGGGTACGCCTATCCCACGCCAAATAACTGGCAATGGCCTGCCGTGCGTAGATGTCGCGCTCAATGATGAACATTCGAATGCCACAATGCTGCCACATAGGACACTCCTGTGTTAGCTCGCCACAAAGAAAATTCCGCCCACCTTAGCAAGCGGAATAGGGTTTATTGGGGGCAACCGGACGAGTCTTACAATTGCCACACTGTTAGTTATAACGCTGGTTCAAAAGGATGCTTGACTGTTCTCTGACCGCCACCTGACATCTAACGACGAACTTGCAGACAATCTTAGAACGCAGACATTAAAGGCGTGCAGTATAATTGCAGCGTAATCTTATTGGAACTCAGGTGAACTGGTGTACGCAGAAATCGTCGTCAACCTCCCCATCGAAGGTACATTTCATTATCACATTCCTTCTGAACTTGCTGGGCGGATACAGCCCGGCCACTTGGTCGAAGTTTCTTTCGGGCAACAAAAAGCACAGGGAGTCGTCATAGCACTCTCTCTGAAAGCCCCGGTCAACTCGACCAAACCTGTAATTGCCTTGATCGACCGTAAACCTGTCATTACTGAGCAGCAGCTAGCTGTTGCCCGGTGGATAAGTGATTATTATCTTGCCCCACTTGCTCAGTGTATCCAATTGTTTATTCCGTCGGGGCTTTCCAAACGGGGGGATATATTAGTTACGCCTGTCATCGATCCATCAATCATAGAAGCGGAAAATGATACGCAGCAGCGATTGCTCAAACTCTTGGGCGAACGCGGGCCTTTGCGGGGACGGCAAATCGAGCGGGCGCTTCCTCGACGCAACTGGCAGGGCGCGGTGGATCAACTTATGGAGCGTGGACTTCTGCTCCGCGAACCAGTGCTCGATCCACCGTCGGTGAATACCAAAATGATCCGCGTTGCAGAAATATCTGTTCCTCCTGCCCGGATGAATGAGATCATTGAGAAGCGTTTCAACCCAAAGGAGGTTTCGACTGCACGACGCGCTTCTACGGAACGTCGAGGTCAAATTCTGCGCACACTTTCTGCGTCGCACGAACCTGTCGATCTGGGAAAGCTTTATGCAGCAGTGCCGGGATCGGGATTGGCTGATCTACGAGCATTAGCAGAGGATGACCTGATTGTGTTGCGACAGCAAGAGGCATGGCGCGATCCATTAGCAGGATTTTCATTTGCGCCTGATGTACCGCCGCAACTAACTCCAGATCAGATGTCCGCATGGGAAGTGGTGCAAGAGGCGCTCGACACTAGTTCATCTCAGCCGCCAATTCTAATTCATGGCGTCACCGGATCAGGGAAAACAGAAATCTATTTACAAGCAGTTGAACACGCCCTGCAACAGGGCCGAAGTGCCATCGTGCTTGTTCCAGAGATTGCTCTGACACCTCAAACAATCCGGCGCTTTGGAGCGCGATTTCCCGGAAGAATGGGGCTGATCCACAGTCGGCTTTCTCCTGGCGAGCGCTATGATACATGGCGGCGAGCACGAAGCGGTCAATATGAAGTGATTATTGGGCCGCGCTCGGCTCTGTTTACGCCGATGAAGAATCTGGGGCTGATCGTAATTGACGAATGCCATGACGACAGCTACAAGCAGTCGCCGCCCGTACAGCCCCCATATTACCATGCCATCCCAACAGCAATTGAATTGGCAAAATGTACGAACGCGCTGGTCGTTATGGGAAGCGCTACTCCGAATGTTGCCATGTATGCACGGGCGTCTGTTCAGGGTGCGGCGGATCAGAGCGAATATACGCTGGTAGAATTACCCAGTCGTATCATGGGGCATCGCCATGCGATTGAGATGCAGGCTATCCACTTTCAACTTGAGCAGACTCGGTATATTCACCGAGAAAATGAACCCGAAGAAGCGGTGATGATCGATCTGCCGCCTGTACAGATTGTCGATATGCGGCAGGAATTGCGGGCGGGCAACCGGTCGATTTTCAGCCGCACCCTCGCACAATCGCTGGAAGAAACCTTGAAGCGAGGGGAGCAGGCTATTCTATTCTTGAACCGCCGGGGAACAGCAACATATGTGCTGTGCCGAAGCTGCGGCTATGTGCTGAAGTGTCCGAAGTGCGGCACGCCGCTCACTTGGCATATTCTAAGTACAGATCGGGGAGCACTAGTCTGCCATCACTGCAATTATCGAGGTAACCAACCCAGCAAATGCCCGGCCTGTGGATCGGATCAGATTCGCTACTTTGGTGGAGGTACGGAACGGGTGGAGGAAGAAGTCCTCAAGCACTTCCCTGATGCTAGTGTGATTCGTTGGGATCGTGACACAACTGGGGGGAAGGACTCACATGAAGGGCTGCTGCAACGCTTTCTCGGCGGGCAAGCAAATGTTCTGATTGGCACGCAGATGGTAGCAAAGGGCCTCGATCTGCCATTGGTGACATTAGTAGGAGTTATCAGTGCAGATACAGCCCTGCATCTACCGGATTATCGAAGTAGCGAACGAACCTTCCAACTCCTGACTCAGGTGGCAGGACGCGCGGGACGCGGGCTTTTAGGTGGTCAAGTCATTCTGCAAACTTATGCGCCAGAACACTATGGGATTCGCGCGGCGGCAAACCATGATTTCCACAGCTTTTATGAGCAGGAAATCAAATATCGGCGAGAGCTTGGTTATCCACCTTTTACACGATTGGTACGATTGCTCATCAGGGCAGAAAGTGCAGGTGAAGCCCAAGCCCGTGCGAATGAAATCCGCAATCAAATCGCTAAACAAATTACCGACTTAAAAATGGTGCAGACGGAGATCATTGGACCTGCGCCTGCGTTTTATCCCCGGCGAGATAATCTCCACAGGTGGCATATCGTTGTGCGTGGGCCAAACCCCGCACTAGCCCTCGAAGGATTGAATACATCTGCTTCACTGCACATAGATATTGATCCCGTGTCGTTGCTATAGTTCCTGTTTGAAGAGTCCAAAATTTCTCTCAAGAATGTCACAAAAAGGCCTAAATTGGTACTTGACCTAGAACAGAAGTTCGTCTATAATAATGTTGTAGAACGAAGGTTCTATCAGCAATGGTAAGGGTGCTAGCTGAGAGGGACAACTGGACTGGGATTCCCTCTAAACATGTGTAGTGGTCGTGAGTATTGGTAGCGTAATGTTAGGTAAGAATTCGCCCTCTCAGCACATCCTTACAGTACAAGAGTCTTACTGGAAGTTATTGATTATCGCGTATGCAGTGATGATAGGAGAGCGCAATGCGCGAAGGGATGTTGTGGTTCGATAACAGCGATCAGCGAGAGTTAAAGGCGAAGATCGAACGAGCTGCTCAGTATTATCAAACTAAATATGGAACCCGCCCGACACTGTGTTTCGTGCACCCGACCATGCTCCTTGATGGGCCGTCGAGCCTCGAAGGAATGGAGATACGGTCAACAAACTCGGTGCTACCGAACCACTTTTGGCTAGGGACAGCCGACAACTCAAAAGCCTCCGCCGCATAGCGGAATTGCTAGCCAGACGAAAGGTCTGGCTAGTTTGTTTTTAAGCCCTTTGAAGGATTGGAATCTCCTCGCGGCAAGATTTGCACCCGTTCTTCACCTGCCACTAATCCCCCAACTACTCCAGCTTTTACGGCAAGCACGCGGCTCTGTGCAAAGTAAGGAAAATCGAATTCAACCGGATCGCCAGCCACTTTGCCCGGTAAGGGCATTAATCGCGCAGTAAGCGGCTTTCCCAACCTCAATCCCAGCGCGGCAGTATCTAACAATATTCCCGTAAGGATGTCTTCAGTGATGTCTCCCGGAAGTGGGATGGTATCTAACCCTGTACCGCAAACCGCCGCATAGGTCAGGAGTTCTGTGATTCCAAGTAACCCCTCAGAAGCGTGTGCTGCAAGAATTGAATCTTCCAGAATTGGGAACATCAGCCCACAAAAACCCGTTCGCTGGAACTTCGCTCGGTCTAACGCATCAGCGATGAAGGCAGATACCATCAAGGTGCCATATATCCCCACAGCGGATAACCCCAGACGCTCTACAGCTTTGCCGATGCTGCGCGCTTCTTCGGGAAAGGGAGCAAGTGAAAAATCGAAGCCCTGAAACTCAATACCTGTGCCCTTCAGGGTCTTGGTCACTACTGCGTTGATACGCTCGGCTTCGCGCTCTATAGATTGAATTAGTCGGGAACGTGCATCTTCAAGAGATGTGGCTTCGCCTACAGCGCGTACCGCGAGATCCGCCGATTCCATTGCCAGCGCGATGCGAGGCGCACCACCGCCATGATAAGCTGCCGGGAAGAAGGGCGACCATGCACCCACGTTTGCCAGTGCTGCTAACCGAAGATTAGCAAACCCATCATCACCAAGCGTTGCAACTCGCTGGATCAGTGCAGCAGTACGCCGAATGCGGGCGAGATCAATTCCCTGTGAAGCACTAGCAATTTCTATGCTGGCAAAAACATTTTCTGTACTTGCAAGAATCTCAAGGAGGATTTCGAGGTACGCCGCAGGATCATCTAGACGCACGGGGCCAAGCGAAACATAGTCCATTTCATGAACAAACGCGATAGCATGCAGGTCTTTTGCCAGTTCGACTGCTTTATTAGGGCCTTTGTTGCCCAATATGGCAGGGAAAGGTTGAACAGCCATACGTACAGTCTGGACAGTGAAACCCGCACTTTGAAGCGCCTCACGGAGAACCTTTGCCGCTTCCCCGATCTTAGCTACCGAAGTCAGCTCCAACGGATAGGTCACATCCGCGAAGGCGGTAATCGAGCGAATATTCATCCGCAACACCTCATTAAGAGGGAGAGCACTACCTAAGTATTGGAACTGAAACGCTGGCGGACCATCTCAAAGAGCAAGATACTAGTTGCCATTGCTACATTCAGGGATTCGAACCCACCTGGCATTGGGATCGTGACGCGGGCATGTGCGATCCGCTCTGCTTCTTTGCTTGCTCCATGCCCTTCTTCGCTCACAATCAAGGCGCAGGGCTGCGACCAATCTACTTTGAAATAAGGTGCGCCGCCCGATACTTCGGCAAGAAAAATGACGTGATCGGAAAGCTGGTTAGCAATCCCTTCCCAACTCGCATAACGCACAGGCAGATGAAAGTGCGCGCCCATACCACTGCGGATTACTTTTGGATTCGTTAGATCAACTGTGCCTGCTGTCATATACATCAATGGGACTCCTGCTGCCGCCGCCGCCCGCATGATCGTACCCATGTTCCCGGGGTCAGAGATACGGTCAATGATTAGAGCGAAAGTTGATTCTTCGGGAGGCAGAAGTTTCAAAAATGGAAGGACTGCTAATATCCCTTGAGGAGTTCGAGTATCGCTCATGGCTGCCAGCACAGGATCGTCAACCACCATCAGCGATGCGCCTTGTGTGCTCAGTTGATCAAGTAGAGTTCGCCCATCCGGGCTAGAAGCAAATGTCTCTGAATAAAAAACTTCGTCGATGGGTGCACCAGAAGCAGCTTCCTCTACCAGCTTGGGGCCTTCAATAACAAAGTGCTCTTCTTTTTGACGAGTGCGGCTGCGAGATTGCAGCGCACGCACTCGTTTCACCCGTTCGTTGTCTAAGCTCGTAATCATAATGCGATGAGTTTAGCATGGAGAAAAGATGCGCCCAAACCTGCCCAATTATGGTTTGAAAAGCGATATGCCGTCTACGCCAGGGAAGCCAATCCCTAGTAAATCAGCGATAGATGGGGCGATGTCGATCAGGCGAACTGCCTCGCTATTACTAGGAACAATTTTTCCTGCCACTAGCAGACCGCCTTGAATAGAGTCGTAACTGCTATCGTAGCCCTGTTGTCCGTAATAAGTTACGGGCGCAAAGATTGACTTGACCCGCCGCTCATCGCTCAAACTATATCCGGGTTTGGCTTGCACAAATACATCACCTGAATAGCGCCCATCAAGGTCAAGCGAATTTAGCTCGTCATTGAGATAGATATGCTCTAATACAGCTTCACCCGTTGACGGATCGACAAGATTGCTTAACACCTCAGCGACACGGGCTTGCACTTCCGAGTATTGATCGGCGGTCACAATGCCAGCCTTCTCACGTCCCACCAGATTGATGTAAATGTGAGCCGATCCGCCAGAAGAAAAAGCAATCGCTTGAGAGGATTGAACAACCACAAATCCGTTACGACCTAAGCGAAGCAAGCCAGCATCAGCAAGCGCCTTATTGAGGTTTACTTGGGTATGGGCAGGTGCAAGCCCGGTTGTTCCAACGAGCCAAAGACTTATCGATCCATCCTCAACTTGCTGGGTTTCGGCGTCTAGCAACCTGCCGATAGCAGTATCAAGTTGCGATGCAGCCTGCCTGAGATAATCCTGATATTGTGCCGAGCGTTCCGGTGAGTAACCCGGCTGCAAGGGATCGACTAATAGAAATTGATAACCTGCTTGATCGAGTGGACTTTGAACAGTCATGAGAAGATCGGGATGATAGGTCGAATCGACCCAAAGCGTGACATCCATCATCCAATCTGATTGGCGGCGGAGCATTTCCAGATATTGATCTTCGGCTATCCAGCCATGTTCGAGAGCGTAATAATCAGGCGCTGGCGGAAAGAATCCAAACTGGGAGACGAGAGCACTTAAAAGATCATTGGGTTCTGCCATGATATGGTTGATATCGGATTGGAACAAGGTAATACCGCCCGATGATACGCTGCTAATAAAGAAATCCCCTCCCTGCCCGATGGATGAATCAAGCTGTAAGGAACCCCATCCCGATGTATGAAGAACAAGATCAGCAACATCAACACTCTGATCCATGCTGCTCAGAATGAACGTGTCAGGATTTGCGATCTGATCGTCCGTTGTATCTGCCGCAAGGATATAGACTGTGGCAACAGTAGCTTCATCGCCTTTGATCACAAATTGCGTTTCTAACAGGGGGCTAAACGAGTCAGGTGGGTTGACCCAGGAAGCGGCTGGAGCCAGCGTCAAGTTATGCAGCTTCGAATAAGCATCTCTCTCGCTGTAGCCAATCGTATAATCGGCAAGTTGATCTTCGAAACGCGGATCGCCACCCGGCCAGAACAAAGCCGCCGTCTTAAGCCCCTGCTGGCTTGCTGCTTGCCAAATTGGTTGAGCGTTATCGTACGGAAGATCAAAGGCGCTAGTGTACCACCAGAAATCATCTTCGGGGCGATGGATATGTTCTCCAGGAACTCCTGTGTGGCTAGGCCAGCGACCTGCGGCAAGGCTGTTATGCGAAACCCCATTCGAGGCTGGATCAACTCCTGTGACCCGCATCCAAATATTATCTCGTCGCAAAGAATCCAAATTTGGCATTGTGCCATCAGCAATCCAACCGTCTACCCAATCAGCGCGACCACCAGGAATTGATACCAGAATCACGCGTGGACTCTCAGGAAGAATGGTCACAGAAGGGAGAACTGTGGGAAGTGAGGTTGAAGTTGGTGCAACTGATTCAGTGACTGAGATAGAAGGCTGCTCTGATGGCGAGAGCACCGTCGGAGCTTGCCGACAGGCGATAAGAATCAACGCCAATAGAGAGATTTGAATCAGCACACATCGACCAGACATCGATCAATTTACCGTGATCAAGTCTTTGATTTGGCCGAATATCGTCGGGCCAATACCAGAAACGTTCTGAATCGCCTCTATATTTGCGAAGGGGCCATGTGCATCGCGATAATCGACAATGCGCTTGGCTATCGCAGGGCCGATTCCCGGTAGGGCTTCAAGTTGCTCAGCAGTTGCAGTATTGATATTGAGCAGGCCAGACAAGGCCGCTTCTGTGCTATCAACACCAACGAGTGCTGGGGTTGGGACTTCCCCAATTTTTGGCACGTAAATATGATCGCCGTCACGGAGCACCTGTGCAAGATTGACCTGATTTAGATCAGCCTCGCCGGAGGCCCCGCCCGCCGCAGTCAGGGCATCGCGCATGATGCTGCCGGGTGGAATGCTATATACATCCGGCGAAGTTACCGCGCCACTGACATAGACTCGGATGGGGCCGGGCGTGGCAGTTGGAGCGGGTGGCAGAATCGTAATCGGTGCTGGCTCCTTCCAGCGAAGCCAAACCGCAGCTAGCCCCGCAACAATTAGCAGGCTGATGATCGAGAGAACGAGTGTGCGATGTCCTTCAAGCCAGTCATTCATAAGATCATCCTCTGCAAACAATAATGTCAATCATATTTGGCAGAGCAAAGATTACAAATCGGCTGCACTCCTCCCATTATCTATGCTAGAATCTGCCGCGTAATGACTACTTGCAGCGATGGCTCTCCAACTAAACCACTTGAAATACGCACCAATAGCCCTGAAGAAACAGAAGCACTAGGCGAGCGAATAGGCCATGCACTCAAATCAGGCGACCTGCTGCTGCTTTCTGGTACTCTGGGTGCAGGGAAAACATGCCTCACGCGCGGATTAGCACGCGGGTGGGGTTCTCAAGAGCAGCCAACCAGTCCTACTTTTACTCTAATTAACGAATATCACCGGGATAAGACGATAGAGCGATTCTATCATGTCGATTGCTACCGGATGGATAGCATCAATGATGCTCTTTCCGCAGGGATCGAAGATTTGTTTGGCGCAGAGGGAATCCTGACTATCGAGTGGCCGGAACGGATCAAGGGATTGCTCCCAGATGACTATCTGCTGATCGAGATTACCGCAGATGACATCGAATCTCGGAACTTACGCCTGATCCCCTGCGGAAAGCGCGCACAAGCGCTGATAGGGGAAATAGGTGAGCGAACAAACTAGAAGATTAATTGAGAGTGTCTACCTAAAGAGTGCTTAACAGAATATCCGCAATGCGTTCAGCAGCATGCCCGTCGCCATAAGGTGAAATGGCATTTGCCATTGCAGCATAGGCGGCAGTATTGTGCAGTAGTTCCTCGGCAGCACTTACAATAGTTGAAGTATCTGTACCGACAAGCTTCGCAGTTCCTGCTTCGACCGCTTCCGGGCGCTCGGTTGTTTTGCGCATTACCAGAACCGGCTTGCCGAGAGCTGGAGCTTCTTCTTGAATACCACCGGAGTCGGTAATGACAAGCGTTGAGCGTGCCATTAGATGAGCGGTATCAGGATATGACAAGGGGTCGATCAGGTGAATTCGCTCGACCTTCCCAAGAATTCGGCGGACTGGCTGCTGAACATTGGGATTCAGATGAACAGGATAAACTAATCGAACATTCGAATTGTTTTCGACAATTTCGCGAAGGGCATAGCAAATCGATTCGAAGTCTGAACCAAAGCTCTCACGCCGATGAGCCGTTACGAAAATCAACTGTTCACCCGGATGATCAAGCGGCAGGCCGAGATTCAATTCATATGCTTGCGCAACTGTCCATTGTAGGGCGTCAATTACTGTATTTCCCGTCACATAAATATGGTCGGGTGGAGTGTTTTCGGCAAGAAGGGCCTGCCGCGCTGTTTCAGTAGGCGCGAAGTTGTATCTTGCCATCACGCTGATCAACCGGCGATTTGCTTCTTCGGGAAAAGGATTACTCAGATCACCCGTCCGCAGTCCTGCCTCGATGTGTCCTACTGCTATGTGGTGATAAAAGGCTGCCATGCTTGCAGTCATAGCAGTGGTGGTGTCACCTTGAACTAGCACAGCATCCGGCATAACCTTCTCGATGACCTCTGAGACTCCTTCAAGTGCTCTGCTCGTCAAATCGGAAAGTGGCTGATTTGGTCTCATTAAGTCGAGATCATAATTGGGTTTGATCTTGAACCAGTCCAATACCTGATCAAGCATCTCCCGATGTTGCGCCGTGATACAGGTAACTACTTCCGCATTGGGGTGCTGATGGAGAATACGGACAAGGGGAGCCATCTTTATGGCTTCCGGCCTTGTGCCGAAAACAAGTAAGAGTCGTGGCATGCTGAACCTCAATCGGCAAGATCAGGCGCGGATTCTGACCAACAGCTTACCCATTGTCAAACCATAGGTTGCAGAGTTATGCTCATCAGGAAACGGGTAGGATTATCTGCTAGCTCTATCCGCGCCGCAGACGATAGATAACCTCGCGGCAATATCTACGAGCGTCGTGTCGGCAAGTTTGATTTGAGAAAAGGCGCTCATGCAAATCACGGAGTTTGTAGTGTGATCATCATTGAAATAGTGTATGTCGTCAGCGCATTCTTGCTGGCACTTCTGGGATTCAATACCGTCTTGTTATCGCTAATCTACTTGCTTCATCAGAACCAGCAGCTTGAAGCTCCCTCCCAAGATCATGAAGATGGCTATCCTAAGGTGGTAGTGCAGCTTCCCATTTACAATGAGCGGCATGTTGTAGAGCGGCTGATCGATGCGGTAAGTCAACTTGACTATCCACGTGATCGATTAGTCATCCAACTGCTTGACGACTCAACTGATGATACAGTTCTGCATGCCGCCGTTGCGGTAGAAACTGCGCGGGAAAAGGGCATGCCTATTGTGCATATCCGTCGCGAGGACCGAACTGGATACAAAGCGGGTGCTCTGAATTACGGCCTTCGCCAAACAGATGCGGAGTTCATCGCAGTTTTTGATGCGGACTTTGCCCCGCGCCCTGACTTTCTCCGCCGTGTGATGCCGTACTTTCTTGACGATGCTCGGTTGGGTATGCTGCAAACCCGATGGGCACATCTCAATGCCAACTACAGTTTGCTCACCCGTGCGCAAGCTCTCGCACTCGATTCGCATTTTGTGGTCGAACAAACAGCACGAAATCGCGGTCACTTAATGATGAACTTCGCCGGAACGGGCGGCGTGTGGCGGCGTAAGTGCATCGAGACGAGCGGCGGATGGCAAACTGATACACTGTCTGAGGATATTGATCTTAGTTATCGGGCACAGCTTGAAGGTTGGCACTGCCTGTATCTTCCTAACGTCGATACTCCGGCAGAGATTCCACCTTTGATGATGGGCTTCAAGCGGCAGCAAGCACGCTGGGCTACAGGAACGATCCAATGTATGCGTAAACTAGGACTGCGCATTCTTGTTTCGAAGCTGAACCCACTTCAGAAACTAGAGGCATTCCTGCATCTCGGCGGATATTTTGCCCATCCCTTGATGCTGCTAGTACTTGTGCTTACACTCCCTCTGTTGTGGACGAACCGATTGACGGGTCTGCCTCTGGCTGGTCTTGGCTTTGCGATGCTGGGTATGCCCAGCGAGATTATTCTCTCTCAACAATATCTATATAAAAATTGGGCGGAAAGACTGCTGATGATTCCGATGCTTCTTTTGATTGGAATGGGTATCGCAGTTAGCAACACCGAAGCACTTTTTAAGGGGCTTTCCGGCAGGCCAGTGAGCTTTGCACGCACGCCAAAATTCCAAATCGACCTCAACCAGCCTCACAAATGGGCAGAGAGTAACTATGTTTTGCCTATGGATCACACTACATGGCTTGAGCTTATATTCTGCCTTTATGCTTTAATTACCTTCATTGTGGCATTGGAACACCATGCTGGTGCTGCCATGTTTATGGGACTCTATACGATGGGATTTGCCAGTGTAGCGTTCACCAGCTTATGGCAAACATGGGCTGCACAGCAGAGGCGGGCACTACGCAAGAATTCCTGGAGTTTTTCAGGAAGTGATTAGCCTTGTAATAAAGACATTGACTATGCGCCACCATGCGTTCAAGCTTTAAGTTCTGCCATTAGTTATGACAGCATCCAGTCAAGTTGATCACAATCCGCCTCAACTC
>Ga0075421_100001228_pt1 | contig 29537 bp, 32 predicted proteins | sample SoiMetdeltSBSDD5_FD_75292 | JGI IMG/M metagenome (GOLD analysis project Ga0075421, IMG submission 75292) | Bulk soil microbial communities from a Populus tree surrounding site in Tennessee, USA - Soil MetaG P. deltoides SBSDD5 | ecosystem: Environmental > Terrestrial > Soil > Tree plantation... | reverse complement strand
CCGATCGGGGGGAAGGATTTCAAGACCGGCCAGACGATGGTGAAGACCGTACTGTCGCCCATGTTCAAGTCCCGGATGCTGGGAGTGGCCGGCTGGTACTCGACCAACATCCTGGGCAACCGCGACGGAGAGGTGCTGGACGACCCCGAGAGCTTCAAGACCAAGGAGGAGTCCAAACTCGGCGTCTTGGAGTACATCCTCCAACCCGAGCTCTATCCCGAGCTCTACGGCAAGATGTACCACAAAGTCCGGATCAATTATTACCCGCCGCGGGGGGATAATAAGGAAGGCTGGGACAACATCGACATCTTCGGGTGGCTGGGCTATCCGATGCAGATCAAGGTGGACTTCCTCTGCCGCGACTCGATCCTGGCTGCTCCGCTGGTGCTCGACCTGGCCCTCTTCTTCGACCTGGCCCAGCGCGCCGGCCTGACCGGCATCCAGGAATGGCTCTCGTTTTACTTCAAGAGCCCGCAGGTGGCACCCGGCCTCTACCCCGAGCACGACTTGTTCATCCAGCAAACCAAGCTCAAGAACACGCTACGGTATCTGATGGGTGAGAAGCAGATTACCCACCTGGGCATCGAGTACTATGTGGAAGACTGAGTCCGAGAGCCCATGAAGTACTTCCACCGCACTCATCTCTCCCCCGACGAGGTCCTGGCCGGGGCGACTCAGTTCTTCGGGGCCAGCCTTGCTCCCGGAGGCGAGGAGCCGAGGCGGCGGCAGTTTGACGGGAGCATTGGCCGGATCAGCGTCTCGGCTCAGCCTGAGGGCGGACACTATACCTTGGTGACGGTGAAAACCAACCAGGTGGGCGAGAGCGAGGCGGACAAGCTGGCCAAGCGGTTCCTCACCCTGGTCCATACCCGGGCGGAGCCCGGCCACCGTCCGATCGGCGCCTACTGAATCACTCTTCCTTTTTCAGCGAGCTTATGCCAGTGATGCCTTGGAGAACTTCGATGCTGCCTCTGATCCGTACGGTGTTTCCCGCGGCCTTCCGGCAGCTGCTCCTCCTGTTTCTCGGGATGCTGCTCCCGATTGGGGTCCCGGGGCTGCTCGCGCAGCAGCAGGGGGCGGAGCACCGGCCCGGCGGCGAGGTGAACCTGCGGCTGCCTGATCTGAACCAGGGTGACTTCCTGGGCTTCACTGGTCACCAGATTCTGCTCACGGGCATTGTGGTGTGCATCCTCGGCCTCCTCTTCGGGCTGATGAGCTACTCCCACGTGAAGAAGCTGCCGGTGCATCGGAGCATGGCGGAGATCTCGGAGCTGATCTACGAGACCTGCAAGGCGTACATGGTGCAACAAGGGAAGCTGCTCGTGGTGCTATTCGGCTTCATCGGGGCAGTGATCTTCGTGTACTTCGTGCTGACCGGCCTCGAGATCCCCAAGATTCTGATCATTCTGGTCTTCAGCATCATCGGTATGGCCGGCAGTTACGGCGTGGCGTGGTTCGGCATCCGCATCAACACCCTGGCCAACTCGCGGACCGCCTTTGCGGCCTTGCGGGGTCAGGCCTGGCCGGTCTCCGAGATTCCACTGCGCTCGGGCATGAGCGTGGGCATGATGCTCATCTCGGTCGAGCTGCTGTTCATGCTGGCCATCCTGCTCTTCATCCCCGCGGATGTGGCGGGCGCCTGCTTCCTCGGCTTTGCCATCGGGGAGTCGCTCGGCGCGGCTGCGCTGCGTATCGCGGGCGGCATTTTCACCAAGATCGCCGATATCGGCTCCGACCTGATGAAGGTGGTGTTCAAGATCAAGGAAGACGACGCCCGGAACCCCGGCGTCATTGCCGACTGCACCGGGGACAACGCCGGCGATTCGGTGGGCCCGACCGCTGACGGCTTCGAGACCTACGGCGTGACGGGCGTGGCGCTCATCTCCTTCATCGTCCTGGCCGTGGCCGATACCTCGATTCAGGCCCAGCTGCTGGTCTGGATCTTCCTCATGCGGGTGATGATGGTGCTGGCCTCGGGATTCTCCTACCTCATCAGCAACGGCGTGTCCCGCTCTCGCTACGGCAGCGGCACCCGCTTCAACTTCGAGGCCCCCCTTACCCAGTTGGTCTGGCTCACCTCGATTGTCTCGGTCGTGCTCACGTATTTGCTGTCCTACGTGTTCATCCCCAACATCGGCGGAAATCCCGACCTCTGGTGGCAGCTGTCCACCGTCATTTCCTGCGGCACACTCGCGGGGGCGATCATTCCGGAGTTCGTCAAAGTCTTCACCTCGACCGAGTCGGGGCACGTGCGTGAGGTGGTGACATCGTCCCGCGAGGGTGGGGCGTCGCTCAACATCCTCTCCGGTTTCGTGGCCGGCAACTTCTCCGCCTACTGGCTCGGTATCACCATCATGGGCCTCATGGCGATTGCTTATGGGGTGAGCACCCTCGGGGTCGGCGAGCTGATGAAGGCTCCGGCGATCTTTGCCTTTGGCCTGGTCGCCTTCGGCTTTCTGGGCATGGGCCCGGTCACCATCGCGGTGGACAGCTACGGACCGGTCACCGATAACGCGCAGTCGATATACGAGCTGTCGCTGATCGAGCAAGTTCCCGGTGTCAGGCAGGACATCAAGCGGGATTACGGCTTCGACCTGAACTTCGAGACCGCCAAGGAGCTGCTGGAGGAGAACGACGGGGCTGGGAACACCTTCAAGGCCACGGCCAAACCGGTACTCATCGGAACCGCTGTGGTAGGCGCTACGACCATGATCTTCTCGATCATCATGGCCCTGACCCATGGTCTCACCGGTGGGATGGAAAACCTTTCCATCCTGCATCCGCCGTTCCTGCTGGGACTGATCACCGGTGGTGCAGTGATCTACTGGTTTACCGGTGCCTCGACCCAGGCGGTGACCACCGGCGCCTACCGCGCGGTGGAGTTCATCAAGGCCAATATCCGGCTGGAGGGGGTTACTAAGGCCTCGGTCGAAGACAGCCGCCGGGTGGTCGAGATCTGCACCCAATACGCCCAGAAGGGCATGTTCAACATTTTCCTGGGTGTTTTCTTCTCCACGCTGGCCTTCGCGTTCATCGAGCCGTTCTTCTTCATTGGCTACCTGATCTCGATCGCCATGTTCGGCTTGTTCCAGGCCATCTTCATGGCCAACGCCGGCGGCGCCTGGGACAACGCCAAGAAGATCGTGGAGACCGAGCTCAAGATGAAAGGCACAGAGCTGCACGCCGCCTCGGTGGTGGGAGATACCGTGGGCGATCCGTTCAAGGACACCTCATCGGTGGCCATGAACCCGGTGATCAAGTTCACCACGCTGTTCGGGCTGCTCGCAGTCGAGCTCGGTGTGTATCTCAGTGCCGGCGGCTCCAGCACCCTGAGCCGGGTGCTGGCGGTCGCGTTCTTCCTGGCGTCGCTGTTCTTTGTCCACCGGTCGTTCTACGGGATGCGGATCGAAGCCGAGCCGCAACGGGCGGAAAGTCGCCGTCCCGTGGCGGTGAAGGCATAGGCTCCTCCCTCGACCGGCGTGCCTTTGTAGGCCGGGCTGCGCTGCTGAGCCTGGCTGCAAGCGGCGTTGCCCGGAAGCTGGCCGCCTCAGAATGGCTCCATTCTCGCACCGCAATTGCGAGGCTGGGGCCGTTCGAGTTGGAGGAGGCGACCATCACAGCGATTCAGGCCGAGATGCAGGCGGGCCGGCTCTCCTCCCGCGCGCTTACCGAGTATTACCTCCAACGCATCGCAGAGTTGGACCGAAAGGGGCCTACTCTCCGCAGCATCATCGAGACCAACCCCGAGGCTCTCCAGCTGGCGGAAAGTCTGGACCGAGAGCGGCAGTCCAAGGGCTCCCGCAGTCCGTTGCACGGTATTCCGGTCATCCTGAAGGACAACATCGATACCGCCGATCGGATGACTACCACCGCCGGATCGCTCGCGCTGGAAGGTTCGGTAGCGCCGCGGGACTCTGGGGTGGCAGCCCGCCTGCGCTCCGCTGGCGCGGTGCTGCTGGCCAAAGCCAACATGAGTGAGTGGGCTAACATCCGTTCCACCCACTCGACCAGCGGCTGGAGCGCCCGCGGGGGACAGTGCCAAAACCCCTTTGTACTGGACCGCAATCCGTGCGGCTCGAGCTCGGGCTCTGCGGTGGCGGTTTCCGCCAACCTCGGGGCCGTGGCAGTGGGCACCGAGACCGATGGCTCGATCGTCTGTCCGGCTTCGGCCACCGGAATCGTCGGAATCAAACCGACAGTTGGGCTGGTGAGCCGTGCCGGCATCATTCCGATCTCCCACACCCAGGACACAGCCGGCCCACTGTGCCGGACGGTGGCAGATGCCGCAATTCTGCTCGGCGCCATGGCCGGTGCGGATCCGCGCGACGACGCCACGGCGGCGTCGGCCGGACATGTCGAGCGGGATTACAGCAGGTTCCTGGATTCCAAGGGCCTCAGGAACGCTCGGATCGGGGTGGCTCGAGCCAAGTTCTTCGGATACAGCGACGTGACCGACCGGCTGGCAGAGGACGCACTACGACTGCTCCGGCAGGAGGGCGCCATCCTGGTCGATCCCGCCGATATTCCGCATGCCGGCGAATACGACGACGCCGAGCTCGAGGTGCTGCTCTACGAGTTCAAGGCCGATCTGGCAAGCTATCTGTCGGAATTGGGGCCTCGTGCACCGGTGAAGAGTCTGCAAGACGTCATCGAATTCAATCAGCAGCACGCCGATCGCGAGATGCCGTACTTCGGCCAGGAGCTGTTCCTGCAGGCTCAACGGAAGGGACCGCTGAGCTCAGCCGGATATGGGAAGGCGCTCCGGCGTTGTCGGCGAATGTCCCGGGAGCTCGGGATCGATGCCGTCATGACGCGGCATCGGCTGGATGCGCTGGTGGCGCCCACCGGCAACCCGGCGTGGCCCACCGACCTCGTGAACGGAGATCATTTCACTGGCGGCAGCTCCACCCCGGCGGCCGTGGCGGGTTACCCCAGCGTCAGTGTTCCGATGGGCTTTGTGCGAGGCCTGCCGGTCAATCTCTCCTTCTTTGGACGAGCCTGGAGCGAGCCGGTACTGATCAGAATCGCCTATGGCTTCGAGCAGGCGACGAAGCACCGGCGCGCACCCGGATTCCTCTCTACACTGCCGCTCTCCCCCGCTTGATTCTGTCATCTGGGCGGTCGATCTTCCTGCCCGGACCATTCGACCTCCTACAGGAACGACATGGCTGTCACCAGCCCTCCCGCATCCAACCCGGCGAAGCTCCCGGGTCTCACCCGCGAACAGCTGCTCGAGCTCTACTACTACATGCGGCTCACCCGGTCGCTCGAGGAGCGTCTGGTCAACCTGTACCGCCAGACCAAAGTGGTGGGAGGGCTGTTCCGCTCGCTGGGCCAGGAGGCGGACGCCGTGGGCTCGGCGTATGCGTTGGACCGCTCCCAGGGCGATGTACTCTCACCGCTGATCCGGAATCTGGGCTCGATGCTGGTGCAGGGGGCTACTCCAGTGGAGATCCTGCGGCAGTACATGGCCAAGGGTGATTCGCCAACCCGAGGGCGCGAGCTCAACATCCACTTCGGCGACACGGTCCGCGGGTTCATCGGGCAAATCTCTCATCTGGGCGACATGGTGCCGGTAATGGCCGGCGTCACCCTCTCCTTCAAGCTCCGGGGTCAGTCCCGGGTCGGCCTGGTGTATGTGGGAGACGGTGCGACCTCGACCGGTGCCTTCCATGAGGGGATCAACTTCGCCGCGGTGCAGCGGTGTCCCCTGGTGGTCATTGTCGAAAACAACGGGTACGCGTACTCCACCCCGACCAGCAAACAGACGGCCTGTACCAGCTTCAAGGACAAGGCGATCGGATATGGGGTGCCGGGAGTCCGGGCGGATGGGAATGACGTGGTCGCCACCTACCAGGTGACCAAGGAAGCCGTCGATCGGGCCCGGGCTGGGGACGGCGTCACCCTCGTAGAGCTGATGACCTACCGCCGGAAGGGCCACGCGGAGCACGACAACCAATCCTACGTCCCCGCCGGTGAGATCGAGCGCTGGGCCCGGGAGAACGATCCGCTCGATCGCTACAGCCGTGAGCTGACCTCCAAGTACGGGGTAAGCCAGGAGGAGCTGAGCCGGATCGATACCCGAGTACAGGAGGAAGTCGATCAGGCGACTGACCAGGCCGAGGCGTCGGCGGCGCCGGAGCCACGCGACGCACTCCGTGGTGTCTATGCCGATCCGGCCGAGATTACCACGCTCTGGTTCCGGGAGGGCGTGCGCTCCGCGGTAGACCGCCATGAGCGCCCATCCAGTTGGGGGACCCACGATGGCTGAGACCACCTACCTCGAGGCCATTCGGCAGGGACTCTTCGAGGAGATGGAGCGGGATCCCGAGGTGATCTGCCTGGGAGAGGACATCGGCGCGTATGGCGGCGCGTTCAAGGTGACCGAGGGACTGCAGGCGCGCTTCGGGCAGCAACGGGTGATCGACACGCCACTGTCCGAGGCGGCGATCGTCGGGGCGGCAGCCGGGGCGGCACACATGGGAATGCGGCCGGTGTGCGAGATGCAGTTTATCGACTTCATCTCCTGCGCCTACGACATGCTCACCAACTACGTGGCTACGGCGCGCTACCGCGCGTTTCTTCCCTGTCCGATGGTCGTACGGGGCCCGAGTGGCGGCTATGTCCGCGGCGGGCCGTTCCACTCGCAAAATCCAGAAGCGGCCTTTCTGCACACCCCCGGGCTCAAGATCGTCTATCCTGCCACGGCGAGTGATGCCAAAGGGCTGCTCAAGGCCGCCATCCGGGATGATGACTGCGTGCTCTTCTTCGAGCACAAGTACCTCTACCGGCGGATCAAGGAGGAGCTCCCCTCGGGGGATCACGTGGTCCCGATCGGGAAGGCGCGCTTGGCGCGTGAGGGACGGGACCTCTCGATCATCACCTACGCCGCCACGGTCTGGAAGGCGCTGGAGGCCGCCGAGCAGCTGCAACAGGAGGACGGTCTCTCGGTGGAAGTGCTCGACCTTCGCTCGCTCCTTCCGATGGACGACGAGGCGATCGCAGAGACGGTGAGGAAGACCAACCGCGTGCTCATCGTTCACGAAGACACCGCGACCGGCGGAGTAGCGGGCGAGATTGCCGCTCGGATCAACGATCTGGCCTTCGAGTGGCTGGACGCGCCGATCAAGCGGGTAGCCGCCCATGACGTGCCGCTGCCCTACGCGCCTCAGCTGGAAGATTTCGTGTTGCCGCAGACAGCGGATATCGTCAGGGCAGCGAGGTGGCTGGCGGCGTATTGAGGCGGGGCAGCGAGGCAGCGAGGCAGTTAGTTTGGGTGGAGATTTGGTGCGACGTGCTTAAGCAGCCCCGCTGCCCCGCTGCCCGTCTGCCCCGCTGAAACCGGAGCTTCGCATGGCCAAAATAGACGTCATCATGCCCCAGATGGGTGAGTCCATCGCGGAGGGCACACTCTCCCGGTGGATCAAGAAGGTGGGCGACCCGGTAAAGCGGGACGAGCCCATCTTCGAGATTTCGACCGACAAGGTAGACGCCGAAATTCCCGCGCCCGGCGCCGGGGTCTTGGCTGAGATCCTGGTTCAGGAGGGCCAGACGGTAGCGGTGCAAACCGTCGTAGCCCGGATCGAGACCGACGCATCCGCTGCCGCCGAGAAGCCCAAGCCCCCGGCGGCGCCCTCTTCGGGAGCCCCGGCACCGAGCAAACCGGCGACCCCAGCCGGAGCGCCTCCCGCACCTCTGGCTCCGGCTCCCTCGGGCCCACCGCGCAGTGGCGGGTCGAGCGTCGAAACCCCGCCACCACCCGCGTCGCGTAATGTCCCGGTCACCGCCACCAGCTCTCCGACGGCGGAATCCCGCTCGGTCGGCGACGCCACCGGCGGAAATGGAGCGGCGGAATCCGCCGAGGAGCGCCTCCGGCGCAAGTCTACTCCCTTGGTCCGCAAGATGGCCGCGGAGCATAACGTGGACATCAGCACGATACCGGGCACCGGGCTCGCTGGTCGGGTCACCAAGAACGACATGCTGGCGTACATCGAAGGCGGGGCAGCAGGGCAGGAGGGCAGGGGGGCAGCAGCTACACCAGCAGTCCGCAGTGGTGGTACAACCGCCGCCCCGCCGCCCGGCAGCCCCACTGCCCCGCTGCCGGCCGGCCCCGCCGCCCAGCCTTGGGAGGGGGACCGGGTCGAGCCCTGGTCCAGAATCAGGAAGCTCACCGCCGATCACATGGTAATGTCCCGGCGGGTCTCACCTCATGTAAACACAATTTTCGAGGTGGACTACACCCGGATCGCGCAGATCCGGGCCCGGAAGAAGCAGGAATACGCCGAGCGGGGCGTGAGTCTCACCTATCTCGCGTTCATCACCAAGGCGGTAGCGGACAACCTGCGCAAGCATCCGGTCCTGAATGCGGCCGTGTCGGGAGAGAGCACGCTCTACCGGCGGGACATCAACATCGGTATTGCCGTAGCCCTGGATTGGGGACTGATCGTCCCGGTCATCAAGCATGCCGACGAGCTGTCTTTGCTCGGCGTAGCCCGTGCGATCAACGATCTGGGTGAGCGGGCCCGAACCAAGAAGCTGAGCCCGGATGAAGTCCAGAAGGGGACCTTCACCATCACCAACCCCGGAGTGTTCGGGTCCGCCATCGGAACTCCCATCATTAATCAGCCCCAGGTCGCGATCCTCTGTGTCGGGAGCATCGAGAAGCAGCCCGCGGTGTTGACCGTGGACGGCGCGGATACGATCGGAATCCGGATCAAGGGGATGCTGTCGCTCGCCTTCGATCACCGGGTCGTGGACGGCGCCGATGCCGACCGCTTCATGGCCGATGTCAAGGCCGGGCTGCAGGACTTTGCCGAGAGCGGAGCCTGAGGTGCCACGGCGAATTCTCGAGGTGGACGGCGATCAGTGGGAGGTCGAGGTCAGCGGCCGGCTCACCCAGTATGTGAAAGACGAATTCGGCCTGATTTTTACGCGGGGGACCGGTCCCGACCGGGAGCGGCGGGTCGTCCGGTACTCTCCTCTCGGCAGCAAGAGCCGGGAGTTGTCGCTGGGACAGCTGAGCGATCAGGAGCTGCGCGACCTGCTGGACCACTCGCAGCCGGCCTGGACCGCTCCGGAAACGGGGTACCGCCGCTGACTTCGGCAGATACTGCTTCCTCGCAGACCATCGATCTCCACGTGCACTCGACGGCCTCCGACGGAAGCATGACTCCGGAAGGAGTTGTGAAGCGAGCAGCCGCTGCCGGCCTCCACGCTATCGGGCTCACAGATCACGATACCGTGGCCGGAATTCCCGAGGCCCTCGCCGCAGGGGAGCGCCTCGGTGTCCGGGTAGTGGCCGGATGCGAGTTCTCGGTTGCGGCGCCCTGGGGCGAGATGCACGTGCTGGGCTACTTCCTGCCACCCCCACCCGACTCACCCGAGCTGGAAAATTTTCTGGAGCGCTGCAGGACAGACCGCATGCGGCGAGCTCAGGAGATGGTCCAGCAGCTGCAGCGGCACGGTGTGGAGCTGCCCTTCGAGAGCGTGCTGGAGGAGTCCGCGGGCGGCGCGGTTGGCCGGCCGCACGTGGCCCGGGCGATCGTACGGCATGGCGGTGCGATCGACTCCAACGATGCGTTCGACCGCTGGATCGGACGAGGCCGGCCCGCTTTCGTGGAAAAGACTCTCCCCTCGTTTGCGGCCGTGACGAGCGTTGTGCATGATGCAGGAGGCGTAGTCTCCGTGGCCCATCTCAAGGAACGAGGCACCCGAGCTCTGGTCGAGCGACTCAAGGCCGAGGGGCTGGACGCGATCGAGACCCGGCACCCCAGTCACGATCCTGACCTGCGGGCGCGGCTCACCGATCTCGCCCTCCAGCTCGGACTGCTGCGCACCGGCGGCAGCGATTGGCACGGCGATCCCGAGCCCGGTGTATCTCACGCAACCATCGGATCGCAGCAGGTTCCCCGGGAATGGTTGGAGCGCCTGGACGAGCTCCGTGCCCGGGCTCTCCGGTCGGCGGCCTCATGACCCTGCTCCAAGCGGGCACTCGGGCCCCCAACTTCTCTGCCTCCGCTTCCGACGGGCGGAACTATCAGCTGAACGACCTGCTCCGGGAGAGCCGAGTCCTGCTGGTGTTCTATCCCGGCAATAACACCCCTGGCTGAAACCGCCAACTCTCCGCCGTGCGCGACGAGATCGAGAGCTACACCCAGAACGACATCCGGCCCTTCGGCGTGAATCCCGCCTCGGTCGAGAGCCACGCTGCATACGCGGTAAAACTGGGGTTGCCCTTTCCGCTGCTGTCGGACCGCGGACTCGAGATCAGCCATGCCTACGGGACGCTTAAGCCCGACGGCAAAGGCATCGCTCGCTCAGTCTGCCTCATCGATCGCGATGGCCTGGTGCTCTACACCCAGGCTGGCGCGCCGGGAGCTTCGATTGTGCTCGAAAGCTTGAAGTCGTGACCCCGAAGTTCGACTTCGGCGGCAAGGTCGTCCTGGTGACCGGGGTCGGTCGCGCCGGACAGATCGGCAACGCAGTGGCGTTGGCCTTTGGAAAGGCTGGAGCCAAGATCGTTGCTTGCGACGTGAATGCGGTCGGCGTGGCGGAACGGGTGCGTGAGTTCGCGGCCGAGGGCGTCGATGCGCGCCCGTGCGCCGGTGATCTGACCGAGCCGGACATCGCGGCTCTGGCGGTCGAGGTGGCCCTCAAGCAGTTCGGCCGGCTGGACGTGGTGGTCAACGTGGCCGGAGGGCTCACGACCTATGGGCCGATCGAGCAGGCAACGGTGGCGGACATCGATCGCGAGATCGCCATCAATCTCAAGACCACAATCCTGGTGTCCCAGGCCGCCATCCCGGCACTCAGCCGCACCAAAGGCTGCATCGTCAATTTCACGTCGATTGCCTATTTCGAGCCCCAGGCTCCAATGGCCGTGTACAGCGCGGCCAAGGCTGCGGTGGCAGGATTCACCCAGAGCCTGGCGCTGGAGCTGCGGGACCATCAGGTCCGGGTCAACGCCATAGCGCCCGCCATGGTACGAACGGTCGATAACGTGGCTGCGGTCGGCGACGGGGAAGCTCGCTACGTTGAGATGGAAGAGATCACCGACGGCGTGATGTCCCTCGCCAGCCCCACCTCCTCCCAGACCGGACACATCCTTCCCATCGCTCCGGCGAGCTCCCGGGTCTAATGCAGCTGCACGACAGGGTCGCCCTGGTGACCGGTGCCGGGCGGCGGCTCGGACGCGCCATGGCGCAGGCGCTGGCCGACCGGGGGATGACTCTGGCGATCCATCACCATGCCTCGGCCAAGGGAGCTCGGGAGCTGGAGGCCCAGGTTCGGCAACGCGGGGGAAAGGCAGCCTGCTTCGAGGCCGACCTTACCGATGCCGCAGCGGCGCGTGCGCTGCCAGAGCAGGTTGCCGCGCAGTTCGGCCGGCTCGACGTGCTGGTCAACTCGGCAGCCGTGATGCATCGGCTGGCCTTGGAGCAAACCACCCCCACGGAGTGGGATGCCATCCATGCCCTCAACCTCCGAGCCGTGTTCTTCTGCACCCAGGGCGCGGCACCGGCGCTGCGAGCCGCCAAGGGGAAGGTGGTCAACCTCGCCGATCTTGCGGGACTGGAGCCGTGGCCCGGCTTTGTTGCCCACTCCGTAAGTAAGGCCGGAGTGGTGATGCTCACCAAAGTGCTGGCCCTGAGTCTCGCGCCCGATGTAACCGTCAACGCCATAGCGCCGGGAGCGGTGCTGGTCCCCGAAGACTACTCTGCGGAGGAGCGCGAGCGGTTGGTCCGTTCCACCCCACTCCGCCGCCTGGGCAGCCCCGCCGACGTGATCGCCGCCCTGTTATACCTTCTCGAGGGAGGAGACTTCGTCACAGGGGAGATCCTGGTGGTCGACGGTGGACGGCTCATCAAGTAGGGTTCTTTTTCGCGATATCGTCATCATTGGCGGGGGCTGCTACGGCACCTTCTACGCCGGCCAGTTGGTGCGTGCGGCCGAGCGGGGACGGGCTGAGTATCGCCGGCTGCTGGTGGTGGATCGGGATCCTGACTGCCGCTTTGCGCGGGAGATCGGGTCCGGGGACGACCGGGCTTTGATCGTCAGTGAGTGGGATGACTTCTTCGACCAGTTCCTGACCAGCAAGCTCGCCGATTCCGGGGAAGGACCGGCCGACACCATCGTACCCTCACCCCTGATGCCGCACCTGATGTACCACTGGCTGCTGCGGCAGGCGCAATGCCGCTGGCCGGGCCGGAGGGTGGAGACGAGACCGGTACCGGCTGGCCCGGGAACTCCTTACGACGTGAGCGCTCCGGATGGCACCCGCTACGTCTCTTACGCCGATTGGATCTGTCCCACTCACTGCATCGAGCCCGCCATCTGTCCCATCACCCGGGCGCCCCGCACCTGGGAGATGGCAGATGCCATGCAGGGATTGACCCGGAGTCTGGGGCGATCTCGTCCGACCGCCGGGCCGGTCCTGCTGGTGTGCGAGCACCGGGTGTTCGGGGTGGGCATGTTCGACGTGAGGGCTGTGGCGGCAGCCAATGCCACTGTGGCAACCGCCGGTGCGCCAGGGACTTCGGTTGACATCGTCGTGGGAACGATTTCCAGCTGCCATGGCGCGGTGAATCTCCTGCATCTAGGGGCAGGATAGGCCCTCCGGGAACCCTTGAACGTTCTATATTTTGGTACGGTAAGGGTTTCCTGAACGCCGGGAGAAGGTATGGATCGCCGTACGGAGCTGGACGTCATCATTGTGGGTGGGGGGCCTGCGGGGCTGTGCGCCGCCATGTACGCCGGACGCGGGCTCTTACGCTCGGTCCTAATCGAGCGGGGCATTCCAGGCGGAGAGCTGCTGAATACCGAGTGGATCGATGATTACCCCGGGTTCGAGCACGTCCTCGGACGCCAGCTCGCCGATCTGATGACAGCGCACGCGGTGAAGTTCGGCGCCGACATCCGGCAGGACACGGTAGATACAATCCTCCGCCGGGACGACGGGATCTTCGAGGTGACTACGGCCTTGGGACACATCTACGAGGCCCCCGCCGTCATTTTGACCGCCGGCGGCACGCCCACGAAGCTGGAGGTTCCCGGTGAGCTGGAGTATGCCGGTCGAGGGGTCTCCTATTGCGCAGTGTGCGACGGGGCTTTCTTCAAAGGCGAAATCCTTGCTGTGATTGGCGGTGGTGATGCGGCAGTCGAAGAGGCCGATTACCTCACCCGGTATGGTCAGAAGGTATACGTCATCCACCGTCGGGATCAGTTTCGGGCCTCCAAGATCCTGCAGGAACGCCTCTTTGCCAACCCGAAAATCGAGGTGATCTGGAACAAGCGGGTGCGTGAGTTCAAGGGTACTCCCGCCGGGCTTCAGACCGTCGAGCTGGTGGACACGCTCACTGGCGAGCCCTCGTCGCTCGCGGCAACTGGTGCCTTTGTCTTCATCGGCTTCCGGCCGAACACGGGCTTGGTCAAGCAGCACGCGGAGCATGATCCGAGCGGTTATCTCATCACCGACGACCGGATGATGACCTCCATCCCCGGACTGTTCGCGGCCGGCGACGTGCGCTCGCAGTTGACCCGTCAAATCACCACTGCGGTTGGCGACGCCACTACGGCGGCGATAGCGGTGGAGAAGTATCTCGCTGAACGGAAGACCCGTCTTGCAGCAAAGGCCCAGGTCGGTGTCTAAGCTGGAGGTCGTGGTCATTCCCAACGGGCAGTTCGTGGAGAACTGCTATCTCGTTGCTGACACCGACCTGGAACAGGCGGTCATCATCGACCCAGGTGAGGAGTCAGCCCGATTCCTTGCCGAGCTGGGCCGGCGCGGCTGGTCCCTCCAGGCTATCTGGCTCACCCACGCCCACATCGACCACATCATGGGAGTCAGCGCGGTACACGCTGCCACCGGTGCGCCGATCCATTTGCATCCGCTCGACCGTCCCCTGTACGACGCGCTGCCCGCATACGGCGGCTGGGTAGGTATGCGGTTGGAGGCTCCTCCCGCGCCTCAGGTGGAGCTCACCGTCGGGCAGGTGCTTCGCATCGGCCAGCATGGCTTCGAGATTCGCGGCACCCCCGGACACTCACCGGGGAGCGTCAGCTTTGTAGGTGCGGGGATGATCTTCGGAGGCGATGTCCTCTTCAACGGATCGGTGGGCCGCACTGACTTGCCTGGGGGCGACACCGCCACTCTGATGGCCACCATTCAATCGGAGTTCCTCTCGTTGCCGGACTCGACCGTGGTGTACAGCGGCCACGGACCACAAACTACCATCGGGGTCGAACGGCTTACCAATCCGTTCCTCACCGGGGCGTATCGACTTGGTTGAAGCCGGGCAGGGGGGCGGAGAGGCAGCGGGGCGGCCGAGAGGCGCTGACCGCAGCCCATCCGACGCGCTGACATGCATCCGTTGCGGCTTCCCGGTGAGTCCCCACGTCCCCGGCTGCAAGAATCCCTGCAGTAACTGCGGTACGATCTATCCTCTCGGTGACTGCTCTGACTGACCCGGCGCTCCTCACCGCCCCGGATCGGGACCTCTTCTCCGAGACCGAGGGGGAGACTCCGCTGAACATTTCCCGGAGCTCTCTCCCGCCTCCACTTCGGGACCAGGCATTTGGCGTCCTGGATATTTCCGAGTTTTTCGGCGAGACGACCGGCGGAGTTCGCACCTATCTCTTGGAGAAGGCGCGCTATGTCGAGCGCCGCTCCGATCTGAGGCAGGTGCTGGTAGTCCCGGGTGCCCGGGATTCCATTCACGAGAGTGCTGGAGTCCGCTGCTACCGGCTGCATGGACCATCCGTGCCAACCCAGAAGCCGTACCGCTTCATGCTGGCCACGCAGTCCACCAGTCGCATCGTGGCCCACGAACGGCCCAACCTGATCGAGGTCGGAAGCGCCTGGTTTGCTCCCTGGCTGATCCATCTCGCCACCCGCCGCATCGACGTACCCGCCGTCTGGTTCTACCACAGCAACTTCCCGAAGGTCATTGCGCCCCGACCGGACACTGCCGGGGCGCTGCGCCGTGCGGCGAGCCGGTTTGCCTGGCGCTACGTGCGCCGTCTGAGTCGCCTGGTCCGGGCCACTCTCGCGCCGTCCGACTTCGTGGCCGGCGAGTTGGAGCGCGAGGGGGTAGAACGGGTACACCGGGTGACCCTCGGCGTCGATCTGGACCGCTTTCATCCCCGCCGTCGCGAGTACGCAGCTGAGACTCGCAAGTCCTTTGGACTCCCCGATGGCCCGCTGGCACTGTACGTGGGGCGGATAGCGCGAGAGAAGGAGTTGGACCTCCTGCTTTCGAGCTGGCCGCAGGTCCAGCGCCGCACAGGCATGAAGCTGGTGCTCGCCGGACAGGGACCCTCGCGCCGCCGGCTGCAGCGGCTGCCGGGAAGCGATCGGTTCATCTGGCTTCCATTCGAGGCCGATCGCGAGCGCCTGGCCGACCTCATGGCTGCAGCAGACCTCTACGTCGCGCCCTGTTCACTCGAGACCTTTGGCCTCTCCGCGTTGGAGGCACTGGCCAGTGGCACGCCGGTGCTGTCGGCCGACCGCGGCGGTGTCGCCGAGACCGTGTACCGTTCGGGCGCCGGCAACACCTTCAGGTCGGGGTCCGGAGACGCGCTCTGCGAGGCTGCGATCCGGATGATCAACGGCTCGATGGACCAGCTCGGGATCCGGGGCCGCCGCCACGTCGAAGCCTACCACGGCTGGGACCAGGTGTTCGATCAACTCTTCGCGATGTATCGCAGCATCCTGCATCTGTAATGCTCCTGGTCTCCATCCACGACGTCACGCCGGCGCTGGCCGGGAATGTCCTCCGGCTGTGGGAGCTCTGCGCGGACCACGGCGTCACGCCCGCACTCCTAATCGTGCCCAACTGGCATGGCGGTTGGCCTCTGGAAGATCATCCGGGATTTCTGGCCTGGATCCGCGAGCGCGTAGGGGAAGGTGCGGAGGTAGTCTTGCATGGCGAGCGCCACGACGAGGAAGGACTCTCCCGCACGCTCCGGGACAACTGGCGGGCCTGGGGCAGAACCGCTCGTGAAGGCGAGTTTCTCACCCTGGACGCGGCCGCAGCCGGTGAGCGGGTTCAGCGCGGGGTCCGCCGGCTTCGGGCGCTGGGACTCGAGCCTACCGGCTTCGTTCCACCCGCCTGGCTTGCCGGTGAGGCAACGAGTCGGGCAGCCGCTGCTGCGGGTCTCAGCTTCATCGAGGATGCCCGCTCGATTCATTTGCTCGCGGAGCGGCGCCGAGTGGAGTCTCCGGTCGTCCGGTGGAGCGCTCGAACTCGGATACGTGCCTGGGGTTCCGTCCTGGTAGCGGCGGGTCGGTGGCGGATCCAGGGCGGCAGCGAATGGCCTCGCATCGCGCTTCATCCGGGCGACCTGGACCATCCCGCCACCACCGCGTCTATCGGCCGAGCCCTCCGGCAATGGCTCCAAGGGCACCGCCTCGGCCGTTACGCCGACCTCGTTGCCAGCCCACAGCTCGTATGACTCCCCTGCAAGCCCATTTGATCTGTATCGGTCTGGTGGCTGCTGATCTGGTTGCGCGAGCCTGGCGTATCCAGTGGATCGTGCAGGGACTTGGATATCGAATGACGTTCAAGGACACCTTTGTTCTTAACGCCTTCGGCGATGCCGCCTGTGCGCTCACGCCACTCCGCATCGGCGGCGAACCGGCACGACTCGCCGGGATGCTCCGCAGCAATGTTCCCGCGCCCGCGGCGTTCGTGGGAATCAGTCTGGAGGTGCTGGCGGCCTGGCCGGTCATCATCGTGGCGACGGGCTGGCTGGCCTGGCAGTACGCGCCGGCCTGGTGGCTCAGTGCCGGCCCCCGCCTCGCCTCGGCAGCGCGGGATGCGTGGCCCTGGGTAGTCCTGGTCTTGGTAGCCAGCCTGATTGCGTGGGTCTATGCCCGCCGAGTCACCTCGCCGATTACGCGGCAGCTTCGGCGACCGGTGCGCCGCGCGCTGGTCTACTGGCGAAGGATGCCGCGGTGGCCATTGGTTGCGAGCGTTCCGATGAGCCTGATCAACCTGGTTACCCGGGTTGCCATCCTGCCAGTCCTGGCGCTCACCCTGCCGAACCCACCGGAGCTGGGCCCGATGATGGTGGGCTCGTTTGCGCTGCTCTACAGCCAGCTGTTGTTGCCCACGCCGTCTGGGGCGGGGGCAGTGGAGCTTGGGTTTCTGGGCGGGGCGGCCGGCGACCTGGGGACTGATCAGGGCTGGCTGCTGCTGGCCTGGCGTTTCTACACCAACGGTCTCGGAGTGTTGCTCGGGGTCTGGCTGGCGGCGCGGATTTACGGTTGGCCCGCTCTCAGGAAGCTGGTGCGACGGACCTCGGCCGAGGTTACGGAGCCGGCCGGCGGCTGACGCCCGGTGGGGGAGCCATCGCCACCAGCATGACGGTTCGCTCCAGGGCCTCGACCACACCGTGCGGTAGATCGGCCGGAGCCCACACCACAGTTCCCGCGGTGGCGACTCGGATTTCGTCGCCCACGATCATCCTCGCCTTTCCCGAGAGGACGACGTAAAATTTGTCCGAGCCCGCGTGCACGTGGGTATTCTGCGACTGCCCCGGCTCGAAACAGTTGAGACCAACGAAAAGATGCTGTCCCCGAAGGACATCGACCTTCGTGGCCTGCTCACTGCTGAAGCCGGACAGGGCGTCAAGTGATCTGAAGTATTCGGTCATTGGTGTCCTGAACGATTCGGCCACTCCCTGAATCCATGGCCAAACAATCCGAGCAAACAGCCGGCATGCGGATCGAACGCGACCCTCTGGGTGAAAAGCTGGTGCCCGCGGACGCGCTATATGGCATTCAGACCCTGCGCGCGGTGGAAAACTTTCCCGTCTCGGGTCTTCGGCCGCTGCCGCCGCTGGTGGATGCGGTCATGTGGGTCAAGCGTTCCGCGGCGGTGGTGCACCAGCAGACCGGCCGTCTGGAAAGCCGACTGGCGGACGCCATCATACAGGCCGCGGATGAGGTGCTCGGCGGCCGCCACCGGGACCAGTTCATCGTCGATATCTACCAGGCAGGAGCCGGTACCAGCCAGAACATGAACTGTAATGAAGTGCTGGCCAACCGGGCCAACGAGATCCTGGGAGGCTCGCGCGGCACCTACCAGCCGGTCCATCCCAACGATCACGTCAACATGGCGCAGAGCACCAATGACGTGATCCCCACGGCGATGCGACTGGGCATCCTGGCAACCCTTCCAGCCACGCTCCGCTCGCTGGACCGTCTGGCGGAGTCGCTCCTCAGGAAGGGCGAACAATTCGATCACATCGTCAAGTCGGGACGGACCCATCTGCAGGATGCAACCCCGATCCGCCTGGGGCAGGAGTTCACTGCCTACGGGCGCACCGTGGAGCGCCACCGCCAGAAGCTCGAGGCCGCCGCAGACTGGCTGCGCGAGCTGAACATCGGCGGCACTGCGGTCGGGACCGGGCTGAATGCGGAGCCGGAATACGCTGGACTCATGGTGCAGGAGCTCAGCCGAATCAGCGGGCTGGAGCTGCGGCCGGGCCGGGATTTGGTGCAGCTCATGCAATCGATGGGCGACGTTGCCACGCTGAGCGGCGCCCTCCGTGCCTACGTGCTCGACCTCAGCAAGATCGCCAATGACATCCGCCTCCTTGCGTCCGGGCCCCGCACCGGCCTGGCCGAGATCGTCCTTCCGGCAGTGCAACCGGGCTCGAGCATCATGCCCGGCAAGGTCAATCCATCCATCGCCGAAATGGTAAATCAGGTCTGCTACCAGGTCCTGGGTTTCGACACGACGGTGGCAATGGCCGCCGAAGCCGGCCAGCTCGAGCTCAACGTGATGATGCCGGTTATCACCCACAACGTAGTTTTCTCCCTCATCCTCATCGGAAATGCGAGCAGGATACTGGCGGAGCGTTGTGTAGACGGGATCGAAGCAGACGAAGCGCAGTGTGCCTACTGGCTGGAGCGAAGCCCGGCCCTGGTGACCGCGTTGGCTCCGCGCATCGGATACGCCGAGGCGGCCAAGCTCGCCAAGGAGGCCGTGGCGAGTGGTTTGACGGTGAAAGAGCTGGTGCTCAAGAAGGGGATTCTGGATGAGCAGGAGCTGGAGGAGGTCCTCGATCTTCGGGCAATGACAGAGCCAGGAGTCCCGGGTGAGACTCAGGCCCAGCCGGTCAGGCGCCCGGACGGTCGGTGACTCGGCGGAGAGGCGTCACTCCAGGCGTATCGGGTTCGACGCGACGGACTCCGACCGGCAGCTCAACCACCCGAAAAGCCGGCCGATCAGGATAGCTGCGCTGCAGGAGCATCATGGACACGTTGTAGACCGGGACATCACTCCGGGTGAGGCCCTGCAGCGATCCGTGGTGCGCGTGGCCGTGAAACACCACGTCGACGGGATAGCGAGTGAGTGGCTCTTCCAGGCGGCTGGAGCCCAGGTAGGGATAGATCTCAGGAGGCTCGCCTTCGACCGTTTCCGCAATCGGAGAGTAGTGCAGCAGGGCTACTTTGCGCTCGGTACGCAGCCGGCTCAAGGCCGTTTCCAGCTTCAGCGCCTCATCCAGTGCTTCCCTGACGAACTGTTTGATCAGCGGCTCGCCCCAGGGCCCTAGGGCGCCTCGACCAAACCCGCCGGCAAAACCTTTCACTCCCGCGAACCCAATGCCGAGCACCTCATCCGCATCCCCGTCGAGCACCCGGACGCCGGCATCGGCCAGAATCCTGGAGACCTCGCTGACCTTGCCGCACTCGTAGTCGTGATTCCCCAGTACCGCGACGATCGGTACTGAGACGGTGGCGAGAGCCTTGGCCACGAGCCTCGCCTCGTCGGGATCTCCTCGATCGGTCAAATCGCCACAGAGCGCCAGAATGTCGGCGTGATCCCCCACCTGGGACAGCAGGACCTGCAGGGGCGGCTCGAGTCCTTTCCCGCCCAGGTGGATGTCGCCTACTGCGGCTATACGGACAGTCCCACTTGATCTTGTCATTGGGGTCAATTCCAGCGACCAGACCCCTTGTCTGCGGTGACGCGCGCCACACCCGGCCGGCCCGAGGCTGAGTTATGATAGGCGTCCCACTGTTAGGAGTCCCCCGCCCGATGGCCCTGGCTCCCACCAAGTCCCTGGTCGAGACGCCGTCCCGTCTGTTCTATCGGGATGCTATGGAGGTGCTCAATCGGGCCAAGGTTCCCTTCCTGGTCGGGGGCGCGTTCGCGTTCATCCACCAGGCCGGGATCGACAAGTCGACCAAGGACCTCGACATCTTTGCCCGGCCGACGGATGTGCAGCGACTCCTGGAGGCCTGCGCCTCTGCCGGATATGAGACGGAGCTGGTCTACTCCCACTGGTTGGCCAAGATCCGGTCCCCGGAAGGCTTCATCGATGTGATCTTCAATTCCGGGAATGGTATCGCCACGGTGGACGATGGCTGGTTCGAGCATGCCACCGAGGGCGAGGTGCTCAGCGTGCCGGTCAAAATCGCGCCGCCGGAGGAGACGATCTGGTCCAAGGCTTTTGTCATGGAACGGGAAAGGTATGACGGCGCCGACGTGTCTCACCTAATCCTGGCGCTGGGTGAGCGGCTCGACTGGAAACGCCTGATCGCCCGGTTCGGCGCTCACTGGCGGGTGCTCCTGTCCCACGTGATCCTGTTTGGCTTCATCTTCCCGTCGGCCCGCTCCCAGGTTCCGCAGTGGGTCACCCAGGAACTGATCGGGCGTCTGCAGTCGGAGACCGACGCCACCGAAACCGCAGAGCCGGTCTGCTATGGAACGCTGCTTTCGTGGTCTCAATATCTGGGCGACGTGCTCGGGGGCACCTTCCGGGATGCCCGGATCCGTCCCTATGGCAACATGAGCGCGGAAGAAGTTGCCCGCTGGACGTCGGCAGAGAAAAGCTAGCTCCGTTGCCTCCCCCTGTTCCCGCAGGCATATTCAGATCATGCGGGTCACCACCTGGACCGAATACAGCTTGATCATCTCGATCCATCTGGCCAAGCGGGGCCGTCGAGGCGGCGGACCGGTGGCCGCGCGCGAGCTGGCCGATACCGAGCGGCTTCCGGCGGACTACGTGGAGCAGATCCTCCTGCGGCTGCGGCGGGCAGGACTGGTGGAAAGTGTGCGCGGAGCCAAGGGTGGTTACTACCTGGCCAAGGACCCATCCGCCATCTCAGTCCGGGATGTCATGGCTGCCTCCGAGCACCAGACTTTCGAGATCAACTGCGCCACTCACCCGGTCGACGCCGATCGATGTAACCCGGGACACACCTGTAGCATTCGGCCGGTCTGGTACGCGCTCCAGCAGCGAGTTGACGAGCTGCTCGCGAGCATTTCTCTGGCCGACCTCATGAAGCAGGAGTCCGAGGTGCAGGAATTGGTCGGGATCTCATCGGCAAGCTAGAGCAGAGTCTCTTGGTCCGAGAGCCCGACCCCAATCGGTCGGGTTTTTTGTTTTAGGGGAGGCAGATGGACACACGGCAGCGGCCACTTCAGCAGGAGCCTGCGCTCTGGGGAGCAGTGGGGAATACCCCCCTGTTTCCGGTGAAGCTCGGGAGGGCGCGGGGCCTGTATCTGAAGGCCGAGTGGCTCAATCCGGGCGGAAGCGTGAAGGACCGGACGGCGCGGGCCATTCTACGTGACGCCCTCTGTCGGGGTGAGCTTCCCGGCCGGCGTCTGCTGGACGCCTCCAGCGGGAACACCGGCATTGCCTATGCAATGCTGGGGGCGGCGGCGGGGATCGACGTTACCATCTGCCTGCCCGGCAACGCCAGCCCCGAGCGCCGAGCGTTACTGGAGATCTACGGGGCCGAGGTTGTGGTCACCGATCGCTTAGAGGGAACGGAAGGCGCAAGCCGTCGGGCCGTCGAATTGGCGGCCGATCATTCCGACCGCTACTACTTCGCTGACCAGTACAGCAATCCGGCAAACATCCGGGCCCACCGGGAGACTACCGGTCCGGAAATCTGGGCTCAGACCAAAGGGAAGATCACCCACTTCGTCGCGGCCATGGGAACCACCGGAACCATGATGGGTACCGGCGGGTTCCTGAAGGAGATGAATCCCCACATCCGGCTGGTTGGCGTGCAGCCTGATTCTCCTTTTCACGGCCTCGAGGGACTCAAGCATCTGGCCACCACAACGCATCCGCCTGCCATCTACGATCCGCGGGTACCTGACCGGGTGGCTGAGGTGGCCACCGAGCGGGCGGATCGCACTGCCCGGCAGCTGGCGAAGGAGGCCGGCTATCTGGTGGGCTGGTCCGCCGGAGCGGCCGTCGCAGCGGCCCTCGATATCCTAGAGCAAGAGCCAGATGCCTGCGTGGTTGCGGTGGGCTGCGATAGCGGGGTCAGGTACTTGAGCGAGCCGCACCGCTGGCGCCAGCCATGACTCTTCGTCTCAGCGGTGGTCTACTCGAGGAGCTTCGGCGGGAGGCCGAGCAGGCCTATCCGGCCGAATGTTGTGGTGTCCTCGCCGGCCGGGGCAGCGTGACCAAAGATGTGACCAGGCTGGTTCCGGTGACCAACCGGCGGACCGACGACCCACACCGCTACCTGATCTCGCCCGATGACTTGCGCCGAATCACCGACGACCTGCATCAGGAGGAGCTCGAGATCCTGGGATTCTATCATTCGCATCCCGATCATCCCGCGGCTCCGTCGGCGTACGATATCGAACATGCCTGGCCCTGGTACAGCTACCTGATCGTGAGAGTGAGCGGCGGCCGCGCAGCCGAGCTGGCAAGCTGGCAGCTGAACGATGACCGCGCCGCGATGCGGCCCGAGCCTCTCGATGTCTTCAGTGAGGTATGATCCTATGTCCGTAACTGTCTCCATTCCCACTCCGCTTCGGAGCTTCACCGGCGGCCAGGACACGGTGGAGCTTTCCGGTAATACCGTAGGGCAGGTGCTCGATGGCCTGCTGACTGCACATGCCGAGCTCAGGCGCCATCTGGTCCAGGACGATGGCCGGCTTCGCAACTTCGTAAACCTGTATCTCAACGAGACGGACATCCGCCATCTCTCCTCCACCGCTACTCCGGTCCACCCCGGGGACGTCCTCACCATCGTTCCCAGTATCGCCGGAGGCGCACCCAGCACGACCACCGAGGCGTCGCTCTCCCATGCCGAGATACTTCGGTACTCCCGGCACCTCCTGCTTCCGGAGGTGGGCATCGCCGGACAACGCAAGCTCAAGGCGGCCCGGGTACTCACGGTGGGCGCTGGAGGACTGGGCTCGCCGCTGTCGCTCTACCTCGCGGCGGCCGGGGTTGGCACCATCGGTATCGTGGACTTCGACGTGGTAGACCTCACCAACCTGCAGCGGCAGATCGTGCACGGCACGTCCACTCTGGGCCGGCCCAAGCTGGAATCCGCCGAAGCCAGGCTCACCGACGTCAACCCCAATGTCCGCATCGAAAAGCACGAGACCAGGCTCACCTCCCAGAATGCGCTGGAGATCCTGGCCGACTACGACATCGTGGTGGATGGCACCGACAACTTTCCCACCCGCTACCTGGTGAACGATGCCTGTGTCCTGCTGGGGAAGCCCAATGTGTACGGGAGCATCTTCCGGTTCGAGGGCCAGGCATCGTTGTTCTACGCCAAGGAAGGCCCGTGTTACCGCTGCCTCTACTCGGAGCCACCTCCGCCGGGACTGGTTCCAAGCTGCGCCGAAGGCGGCGTGCTGGGCGTCCTGCCCGGCATCATCGGCAGCATCCAGGCGCTCGAGACCATCAAGTGGATCATCGGCGCCGGGGATTCGCTGATCGGCCGCTTGCTCCTCTTCGATGCGCTCAAGCTGCGGTTCCGTGAGCTCCGGCTGCGGAAGGACCCGTCCTGCCCAATTTGCGGGGAGAGTCCGACCATTCGGGAGCTCATCGACTATGAAGCCTTCTGCGGAATCGGCGCCGAGCCCACCTATGCCGGCCCGGAGATCACCGCTGAGGAGCTGCGCCGGGAGATGCAGGAAAAAGACTCCGAGCTGGTGTTGATCGACGTACGGGAGCCGCACGAGTGGGATATCGCCCACATTGAAGGTGCTCGGCTGATCCCGCTCGGGCAGTTGCCGGAGCGGCTGGCGGACCTGGACGGGCACGCCGAAATCGTCACCCACTGCCACCATGGGGCGCGCTCGATGAAGGCGCTCCAGCTGCTCAAGGGGGCGGGCTTCAGCCGAGTGCGGAGCCTGGCCGGCGGGATCGACGCTTGGGCCGATCGAGTGGAAATCGGGATGGCGCGCTACTGAAAAGGATGGAAAGACGTCCTAAAAAACATTGACCCCTCTCTTCCAGCCCGCTACTTTCACGGGCTCGCCGAAGTGGTGGAACTGGTAGACGCGCTGCGTTCAGGGCGCAGTGGGCGCAAGCCCGTGCGGGTTCGAGTCCCGCCTTCGGCACTTCTCCTTCCCTCTGTCTTCTCAGCCGTTGACCCGCCCGAAGTGCTGGCCTATCCTTCGGTTAGGATACCCTCAGTGAGTCGTGATTCCACTCCATCCACCGACCGGAAAAAGTCGGTTGCCCGGAACCCCAAGGCAACCCACGACTACCATATCCTCGAGACCTGGGAGACTGGGATTGTGCTGACCGGTACCGAGGTGAAGTCATTGCGGAGCGGAAAGGCTTCGATCCGGGAGGCGTACGCCCGGGTGCGGAACGGCGAGGTGTTCCTCGAGGGGATGAACATCACCCCCTACGAACAGGGCAACCGCTACAATCACGATCCGGTGCGGACCCGCAAGCTGCTGCTTCACCGACGGGAGATCGAGAAGCTGATCGGCGCTGTGGAACAGCGGGGCCTGACCCTCGTACCACTGGAGCTGTATTTCAAGAACGGCCGGGCGAAGGTTGCCCTGGCGCTTGGCAAAGGTAAGAAACAGCACGACAAGCGGGAGACGCTCAAGCGGAAGATCCAGGAGCGGGAGGTGGCGCGGGCCATCTCCCTGCGAAACCGCCGATGATGGGATTGCTCGCGCTAGTTGCAGTTCTATCGACCGGGTTCTCGGATTCAGCGCCTCAGGTCGTCACGGTTGCGGGATCACGCGGCGAGTCCCGGATTCCGGTGCGGACCGACGAGACCGGAGCGCCCGTGATGCCGGCCGCAATTCTGATGGCGGCGCTGGACGGTTCGGCCAAGGTCACGGAGGGATGGGCCGAAGTCAGCCTCGCGCGCCAGACGTTCCGCTTCCTGGTAGGAGCCCCGCTCTGCGTCTGCGGCAGCCGGCTGCAGCCGCTCGCGGCCGCGGCTTCGATCACCCGGGACACGCTCTATCTCCCTTTCCAATTCGTGGCCGAGATCCTGCCGACCCAGCTGGGCAACCGATATCGCTACGATGAGCGGCGGGCTCGCCTCACCGTGACAGGTGCACCTGACCGCGAGGTAGCCGCGCGCACGGCGCCTCCACCCCCACCGCGAGAAAACCTGCTGCCCAATGGGCTCCGGCGGGGACATAGCGTAACCATTGACCCCGGCCACGGCGGGGTAGATCCGGGCAACCCGGGTGTGTTCTTTCCCCGCGGTACGCGGGAGAAGGATGTGACTCTGCAGATCGGCCTCCTGTTGCGCAACGAGCTCAAGAGCCGAGGAGTCGGCGTGCAGATGACCCGGACCTCGGACACGCTCATTGCATTGGGGGACCGGGGAAGCTACTGCACCGAGGCCTGCGACCTCTTTGTGAGCCTGCATGTCAATTCGCTGGCTCGCCGTGCGGGCTATACCGACATCCGCGGGTTCGAGACATTTTTTCTGGCTGAGGCCCGAACCGAGGATGCGGCTCGGGTGGCCCAGATGGAGAACGAGGCCGTACGGTTCGAGACCGGTTCACAGGCGGCGGAGTCCGGAGTGGGGCTCGATTTCATTCTCAAAGATCTTCAGTTGAACGAGCACCTGCGGGAGTCCGCTCGAGCCGCCGAGCTGGTGCAGCGACAGCTTCAGACGGTCCACACCGGCGAGAGCCGTGGGGTCAAGCAGGCCGGGTTCATGGTGCTGACAACCGCGCGGCGACCGGCCATCCTGGTGGAGCTGGGCTACAGCACCAACCCCGAAGACGGTCGCTTTCTGACCTCGCATGCCAGTCAGAAGGCCATCGCCAGTGCCCTGGCCGATGCCGTCGTAGAGTACCTGCTCGAGTATCAGCGAAAGACCAGTCCCGCCGTGGGAGCCGGATAGGATGCGCGTTCGGGCAATGGTGCTAAGCCTGCTGGGTACCGGAGCACTGAGCGGACTGCTCGGCGGCTGCGTGTATTACAACGGGATGTACAACGCTAACCGGTTGGCCCGCTCGGCTCGGCAGGCGGAGCGGGAGGGGAGAACGCTGGAGGCAAGCAGTCTCTGGGGCCAGGTGGTCACCAAGGCCGAGTCGGTCGTGGTACGCCACCCCACCAGCAAGTATGCCGAACAGGCCAGCCTGCTCCAGGGCATCGCTCTCGCAAAATTGGGCCAGTGCGCTCAGGCGTTGGCGCCGCTCAGCCGTCCGGCTGCCACCTCGAAATCCGATCTCATCGAGGAGGCCACGCTCGCCACCGGTCGCTGCCAGATGTCGCTGGGCAACTACGCCGCTGCGGAAGCGTCGTTCAGCCTGTTGCTTGAGAGCAGAGACCCGGATCGCCGTAACGAAGCCCGCTTCCAGCACGCTCGCATGCTCCGCCAGGCGGGTCACGATCGGGAGGCGTTGGCCGAGCTCCAGGGTCTTAATGATCCCCGCGCCCGATCGGAGCGGCTGCTCGCGCTCGCCGGCACCGGGCGTTTGCCGCAGGCGTTAGCGGTGATGGATTCCCTGATGACCCCGGTAGACACCAGTGTTCGGTGGGACTCGCTCGTGGTGCTCCTCGGCGAGGAGAACCCCCGGGCGGCATCCAGTCTGGTCGATCGGCTTCGCCGGGGGTCGCCCCAGCCCCCCGAGCTCCAGGCCCGCATGCTGCTCGACGATGGGATCCGGCTCGCCAAGATCGACACCGCCGCCGCTGCCCGTCGTTTCCGCCAGGTCATCGCCCTCGGCGTCACGGGAGAGCCCCCGGCCCGAGCCGCCCTGGCGCTCCTTCAGCTCGATCTGGCCCGGGTCAGTAATCCCACTCAGCTCGCCGTGGTCGAGGACAGCCTGAAGAAGCTGGCGGCGCGATTCGATCTCCTCTACCAGGAGATCGAGCGATTACAGGCAACGGTATCCCAGGTCCACACCGCCACCACGATGCCGGCCGATTCCGCCCGGAGCGATCTTCGCCTCTTTCTCGCAGCGGAGACGGCGCGGGACCAGCTGGCTGCACCTCGTCTGGCCGAAGCCCTGTTCCGCCAGATCCCGGAGCAGTGGCCCTCCTCACCCTATGCTCCCAAAGCCATTCTTGCAGCACAGAGCCTGAACCCTGCGTGGCTCGATAGCGCCCGGACGCTGCTCGATGAGCGGTACTGGGACAGCCCCTACCTCGCCACCGTCCGGGGAGAGGTCACCCCCGAATACCGCCAGCTGGAAGATTCTCTGGGCGCCTACGCCGCTTTGCTGGGAGTCCCCCAGACCGTCGCTCCAAGGCGCAGGCCCCCGGCGGTTGCGCCCCCCGGCCAGCAGCCCCAGCCAGCCGCGGGTGGGTCGAGGGTTCCAGAGCCCCAGTGAGCCGCCCGGCGCTCTCACGCGAGCTGTTCGGCCGACAGTTCCAAAACCCGCTTCTACTCGCCTCTGGTACAGCCGGCTTCGGTCGTGAGCTGGATGGAGTGCTGGACCTCGATCGCCTGGGCGGTCTGGTCACCAAGGCGGTGTCTCTCCACCCCCGCCTGGGAAACCCGTCCCCGCGGGTTGCCGAGTTCCCCGGGGGAATGTTGAACTCGGTCGGACTGGCCAATCCAGGAGCCCATCGGGTCCGCACCGAATATCTCCCCTGGCTGGCTGGACGTCTCAACCGGGCCCAGGTTCTGGTCAATGTGGTTGGCTTTACGATCGAGGAGTACGCCGAAGTGGTACGCCGCCTCGACGGAATACCGGCCATTGCGGCGTTCGAACTCAACCTGTCGTGCCCTAATACGTCAGCCGGAGGAATCGAGTTCGGGGCCGATGCGTCTTGTGTGGCCCGCATCGTTGCCACCTGCCGCAGCCGTACCCGCCTTCCCTTGATCGCCAAACTTTCCCCCGTGCTCCCAGACATTGCTGGGATGGCGGTGGCTGCCCAGGAGGCCGGCGCGGATGGAATCACTGCCGTCAACACGCTTCCCGGCTTGCTGTTCGGGGACAATGGCCGGGCCCGCCTGGGCCAGGGCAATGGCGGGATCAGCGGACCAGCCCTGCTGCCGGCGGGCCTCCTCGCCGTCACCCGGCTTCGGGATCGCCTGAGCGACGTGCCCATCATCGGTGTGGGTGGGGTGCGTTCCGCAGCCGATGTGAAACAGTATTTGCGAGCCGGAGCATCGCTGGTGGCGATGGGCACCGGGGTTCTGGCCGATCCCCGGCTCCCGGAGCGGATCATTGCTGACCTGGAGCGGGATGGTGTCTGAGCTTATTCTGGCGTTGGATCTGCCCCGGGCTGCCGATGCGCTGCCGCTGCTGGACCGGATACCGGCTCTGCGCTGGGTGAAGGTCGGCTCCATACTCATGACCCGGGAAGGCTCGCCCCTGCTGCGCGCGCTGGTCGATCGCGGGCTTCAGGTTTTTCTCGACCTCAAGTGGCATGACATACCCAATACGGTAGCGGGGGCGGTCACCGCGGCTCGGGAGCTCGGCGTCGCCATGGCCACGGTCCATATCCTGGGAGGATCAGCGATGCTGGAGGCCGCAGCCGTTGCGGCCGGAGCGGATCTGGCACTGGTCGGCGTGACGGTGCTGACCTCGCACGATCCGTCCGGGTACGCCCGCGCGGTGGGCCGGAGTGAGGTCGATCTGCTGGAGGAGGTGAACCGTCAGGCCCTGGCTGGAATGCAGGCCGGCCTCCGCGGAGTGGTGTGTTCCCCCCAAGAGGTATCGCTCTTGCGTCGGCGACTGGGGCCTGACCCCTATATCGTGGTGCCGGGGATCAGACGCCGCTCGGATCCCCCGGGGGATCAGGTACGGGTGGCCACTGCAAAGGACGCTGCGGACAACGGAGCGACCCATCTCGTGGTCGGTCGTCCCATACTGCAGGCACCGGATCCGACCTTGGCGTTGGAGGAATTCATGAAGGAGGCGCGGTGCGCCGTTTCCTGATGGCGGTTTCGCTGGTCGCGAGTCCCATCGCCGCCTTGGCGCAGGACGGCGACCTGGACGAGGCTGCTGAACAGGCTCGTGAGGCGTGCTTCGCCCACAACGCTGCGGCCCTGGTTGCCCACAGCCCGAGCCTGCTGGTCCAGCTCCCCGGGGCAGAGCCTTCGGTGGCCCTGGCTCCGGAACAGGCAGCGGCTCTGCTCGCCGACTTTCTGGCCCCAGGGCAGGAAGTCGAAACACTGGTGCGAGCCGCCCGGGAGGTCGGCCCCGATCGGGGCTACGTGGAGCTGCAGCGCAAATACCGGATTGCAGGGACCCAGAATGTGCGGATCCAGGTGCTCCTGCTGAGCTACCGCCGCATTGAGGGGGTCTGGACATTGGTGGAGTTCCGAGTAGTGGGTTAAAGACCCCCTTTCTTGGTGCCTTCGGTAGTGGCCCAGT
>Ga0075421_100001226_pt1 | contig 29577 bp, 26 predicted proteins | sample SoiMetdeltSBSDD5_FD_75292 | JGI IMG/M metagenome (GOLD analysis project Ga0075421, IMG submission 75292) | Bulk soil microbial communities from a Populus tree surrounding site in Tennessee, USA - Soil MetaG P. deltoides SBSDD5 | ecosystem: Environmental > Terrestrial > Soil > Tree plantation... | reverse complement strand
TCGAGGCGGAATGCGGCGGTGCCTGCGCCTGCGCCACCTGCCATGTCTACGTCGACGAGGCCTGGCGCGAGAGGACCGGCGTCCCCGCCGAGATGGAGGAGGACATGCTGGATTTCGCCTTCGAGGTGCATCCCGAAAGCCGGCTGTGCTGTCAGATCAGGGTCACCGAGGAGCTGGACGGCCTCGTCGTCCGCATCCCGGAGAAGCAATTCTAAGCGAGCGAGCATCCGATGTCAGCTGACGGAACTGAGGGCGCCGCGCCCATCGAGGCCGATGCGGTGATCGTAGGCGCCGGGCCGATCGGGCTCTTCTCCGTGTTCGAGCTCGGTCTCCTCGACATCAAGGCGCACGTCATCGACATCCTGGACAAGCCCGGCGGGCAGTGCGCCGAGCTCTATCCGGAGAAGCCGATCTACGACATCCCCGGCATACCCGTGGTCAGCGGCCAGGGGCTCACCGACAGCCTGATGGCGCAGATCAAGCCGTTCGGCGCCACCTTCCATCTCGGCCAGCGGGTCGATGCGCTGCAGAAGACCGACGACGGGCGCTTCCGGATCGAGACCGATCTCGGCACCCGGTTCATCGCCAAGGTGGTGGTGGTGGCGGCGGGCGGCGGGTCGTTCACGCCCAAGCGGCCGCCGCTCGGGGGCATCGAGGCCTACGAGGGCAAGTCGGTGTTCTACTCGGTGCGCCGCATGGAGGACTTCCGCGGCAAGGACGTGCTCGTGGTCGGCGGCGGCGACTCCGCCCTCGACTGGACCCTCAACCTGCAGCCGGTCGCCAGGAGCCTGACGCTCCTGCACCGGCGCGACGAGTTCCGCGGCGCCCCACATTCCGTGGAGCGGATGCGCGCGCTCGTCGGCGAGGGCAAGGTCACGCTGCTGATCGGCCAGATGTCGGCTCTGCAGGGCGAGGACGGCGTGCTGTCGGCCATCGCCGTGAAGCTCAAGGACGGGGAAAGGCGTATCGGCGTCGACCGGCTCCTCCCGTTCTTCGGCCTCACCATGAAGCTCGGACCGGTCGCCGATTGGGGCCTCAATCTGCACGAGAACCTGATCCCGGTGGATACGGAGAAGTTCCAGACCAGCGAGCCCGGCATTTTCGCCGTCGGCGACATCAACTCGTATCCGGGCAAGCTCAAGCTGATCCTGTCGGGCTTCCACGAGGCCGCCCTGATGTCCCAGGCCGCCTACCGGATCGTCTATCCGGGCAAGAAGCTCCTGTTCCAGTACACGACCTCGTCGTCGTCGCTGCAGAAGAAGCTCGGCGTCAGCTGAGGAGGGGGTCAGACCCCTCGCCACCGACGCTGCTTGCTATCACGAGCCGTGGACGCGAGGGGTCTGACCCCTTCAGATCACTTCAGATCAGCGACCGCCGGCGCGCCTGTTGGCGTCGTCCTCCCAGAACTTCTTCGAGTCCCAGGCCTCCTCGCGACGCTCGGGGCAGGCCATGCCGAGGAAGCCGCAGGTCTCGACCTTCTTGGCCTGTGGCAGCTTGGGCGTGAAATCGCCGGCCAGGTGCCGGCCCAGGTCGGCCTTGATCTCCTGGCTCTTGCGGTCGGAGCAATAGTCGGGGTCGCCCGACACGCGCTCACGAATGGCCTTGAAGGTGCTGTCGTAGCTCTTTTCCGCCTTGGCGAGCTGCTCGGCGCTCGCCTGCTTGGCCTCGTAGGCCAGGTAGGAGGCCTTGAGCTTCCCCGCATCGAAGTTGAAGCCGCAGCGCTGCGCCCGCGCCGATGTCCAGGCCACGGCAACCGGCCGGGCATCGGGACTCTCGTTGGTGAGCTTCCCCGGCCCGTCCGCCGAGGCGGATGCGCTGCCCATCAGGCCGCTCGCGCCGCTGCAGCCGGCATGGAGAGCGGCGGCAGAGAGCAGTAGTCCGAAGGCGACCACCTTCGCGAATCTGTCCATGGCGTCCCCCGAGTTGCGCCCAGTGTGCCGAGAAAGCGTGCGGCGTCAATAGCTAGCTCGTGAGCCGTTTCCGACGCTTCGCTCATTTGTCATGCCGGGGCTTGTCCCCGGCATCCAACCACCACGAACGCCGGCGCACGTGGTGAGATGGATTCCGGCGACAAGCGCCGGAATGACATCGTACGATCTGTCGGAGTCACATCACTAACGGAACCCGGCGCCAGCGTCATACAGGTAAAGGGTGACCGGATCGGGTCGGCTATTGGCTCAGGCGATGGCATCTGCCAGAGATATGTCCGCTCGCTCCTCGTAGACTGCTCCCTCGGCATTCTGCTCGGCCTGATCGCTGTCCCGGCACGTGTTGTCGTGCCGGGTCGGCTCGAACATGGCGTTGCGCGCTTCCAGCGATAAGGCCGCTCGCGGCGGTCAATGATGTTCCAGATCATCGCTCGCCCAAGGGACTTGAGACCCGGCCCGCTACCGCATCAGCTGCCGCATCGCCCGGTCGAGCCCCTCCAGGGTCAGCGGGTACATGCGCCCGCCCATCAGGTCGCGCAGCATCTTGATGGAGGGGGTCCAGCCCCAGTGGTCCTCGGGCACCGGGTTCAGCCACACGGCGTGCTCGTAGATGCCGGTGACGCGGCGCATCCAGGTAGCACCTGTTTCCTCGTTCATGTGCTCAACCGAGCCGCCGGCGACTGAGACCTCGTAGGGGCTCATGGAGGCGTCGCCGACGAAGATCGCCTTGTAGTCGGCCGGGTACTTGTGCAGCACCTCCCAGGTCGGCGTCCGCTCGGTCCAGCGCCGGGCGTTGTCCTTCCACAGGAACTCGTAGAGGCAGTTGTGGAAGTAGAAGTACTCGAGGTGCTTGAACTCGGCCCGCGCGGCCGAGAACAGCTCCTCGGCCTGCTTGATGTGCCAGTCCATGGAACCGCCGACATCGAAGAACATGAGCACCTTGACGGCGTTGCGCCGCTCGGGCCGCATGTGGATGTCGAGGTAGCCCTTGTGCGCGGTGCCCTTGATGGTGCCGTCGAGGTCCAGCTCGTCGGGCGCGCCCTCGCGCGCGAACTTGCGCAGGCGCCGCAGCGCCACCTTGATGTTGCGGGTGCCGAGCTCGACCTTGTCGTCCAGGTCCTTGTACTCGCGCTTGTCCCAGACCTTGATGGCGCGGCGGTTGCGGTTCTCCTTCTGGCCGATGCGCACGCCGGCCGGGTTGTAGCCGTCGGCGCCATAAGGTGAGGTGCCGCCGGTGCCGATCCATTTGCTGCCGCCCTGGTGGCGGCCCTTCTGCTCGGCGAGGCGCTTCTTCAACTCCTCCATGATCTTGTCCCAGCCACCCAGGGCCTCGATCCTGGCCTTCTCCTCGTCGGAGAGGTAGAGTCTGGCGAGCGTGCGCAGCCATTCCTCGGGGACCTTGGCTTCCAGCGCCTCGCTCATCAGGTCGAGGCCCTTGAAGACGTGGCCGAACACCTGGTCGAACTTGTCGAGGTGGCGCTCGTCCTTCACCAGCGCGGCGCGCGCGAGATAGTAGAAATGCTCCACCTTGCGGCCGGCGAGGTCGGCCTGCAGCGCCTCCATCAGGGTCAGGTATTCCTTCAGGGTAACGGGCACTTTGGCCGCTTTCAGCTCGTGGAAGAAGGTTGCGAACATGAGACCCTGCGTGCCTTGCCCGTTGCGCCGCCGCTCGCAGGGAAAATAGCGCCGGGCTGCGGGAAAATCACCGTCCCGGAGCAGATGCCAGCCATCACCCGATGATGCCGGTGCGCAGCGCGACGACGACCGCCTGCACCCGCGTTGCCACCCCCAGCTTGCGCTTGGCGTTCTCGACGTGAAAGTTGACGGTTTTGCCGGAGATCGCCAGCAGCCGGCCGATGGCCCAGTCGGATTTGCCCACGGCCACCCAGCCCAGGACCTCCCTCTCGCGTGCAGTGACCCGTATCCGCTCCGGCAAAGCATCCCTGCGGCTTTCGCTCCGCATCGATCCCCCGAACGACAACAAAACGTGTGATCTATGCGGTAATAACGTTGTCAATTTATTATTACCGCACATTAAGTACACAAGAGTGCAAATAATGGCGCGCTCCTATTCGCTCGTTTTCGTTGCCAGCTGATGTGCCGGCGCATCATCTACTACATCTGATATCGGATATACTGCACGTAAGGGTTGGAGTGCGGAGAGTCCTGTCCCACGCGGCTGCGTTCTTTCCGGACAGCCACCCTGGCGGCGATGCGCGCGCGTCACCGCAGATGGATAGTGGGGAGGGACCATGCAGTCGTACCGGGTCGCGTTGTTGCTTTTTGCTGCCTCTTGTGCCGGATGTGCTTCGTCATCGGCCGACATTCAGGCCCAATACGTGTCCGATCTCCAGTATCAGGGTCTCTCCTGCAAGCAGATCGGCGCCGAAGCCGCGCGCCTCTCCCGGCGCGTCGCCGAGGTTTCCGGAGTGCAGGACGACAAGGCCTCCAATGATGCCCTGGCAACCGGGGTTGCCGTGGTGCTCTTTTGGCCGGCGGCGTTCTTCATCAAGGGCGACGGACCAACTGCCGCCGAGCTGGGCCGCCTCAAGGGCGAGTTCGAAGCGCTCGAGCGCGTGTCGATCCGCAGGAGCTGCGGGCTCGAGTTCCGCCGTCCGACAACCACGGCCGATGCAAGCAAAGGCACGAAGGGCAAGGCAGAGGACGCCTTCAACCAGCAGTAGATCGGGCGACCCCTCCCAGAAGCGATGAGCTCGACGGCTGCGCAGATGCAACTGCGCGCCGTTGGCCCGGGCTCGCAGCGGTCGGCGCCAGAATGCCCCTGCCGCCGCCTGGGAAGCGGCTACAGGGCTACCTCCGCTCTCCGGGCACTCGGGTGCCGCCCGCTCCGGAGGGCAAAACTGGAGGCTCTGCGCCACGAATCCGCGTGGACGCTACAAGGCCGCCCACCCCCGAAATCGGGTCGCCCTTGCAACGCAATTGCACGGGTTGCCTGTGCGGGCGTGCTCAGGCGGCGGGGGACTTGCGGGCGAGGAGCGGCTTCAGGGCCTCGGCCGCCACGTCCCGCACCCTCGGAGGCCTGGCGGCGAGGAACGGCATGGGCCGGATCACCTCCAGCGCAGTGACGCCGATGCGCGCCGTCAGCGCCCCGTTGAAGGCGCCCTCGCCCAGCCGGCGCGACAGCCGGCGCAGGAGATCCTGGCCGAGGAACTGGCCCAGCAGATCGTCGGTCATGGCCACGCCGCCGGTGGCGACGATATGCGCGAACACCATGCGGGCCAGCCGCGTCACGCCGACGACGCCCGGGCGGGCGCCATAGAGGGCGGCAAGCGCCCGCAGCAGCCGGAGGTTCTCGACGAGCACATAGCCGACGGCGATCAGCACCATGGGGCTCAGGGCAGTGACGGTGGCGACACGCTTGGCCGAGCGGGTGACGAGGCGCTTCGCCTCGGCATCGAGCGGGGCGACGATCTCGCGCTCGGCGAGCGCCAGAAGCTCGCCGGCATCGTGCACGTCGCGCACATGCTCGCGAAAGCGACGCAGGTGCCAGGCCTGGTCGCGGCGCCCCGCGTAGAGGCCGGCCAACCGGTGCGCCGCCTCGCGCTCCCCCTTGCGGTCGCGCTCGGCGATGGCCGCGGCGATGTCCGCCCTGAGGCGGCCGAGCCGGGCGAGGCGCACGAACCCGACGAGCTCGCGCAGCACGATCACGAGGGCGGCGAAGGCGGCGACGGCGAGCAGCGCCAGGGTCGCCCACCCCATCCAGTCCTCGCGCGCGAGCGCGGCGGAGACGAAGCGCGCGAACCACGCCGTGAGCCCGAGCAGCGCCGCCCCGGCAAGCGCGGAGAGGAGCAGGGCGCCCCAGCGCAGCCCGCGCCGGCCCAGCTCGCGCAATGTCGGCTGCGCCGCAGCCGGCGCGGCAGCGGCGCCCGGCGCGGCGCCGTCGGCCTCCGGCGGGCCCGCCTCCGCGGTCAGCGCCGGATCGTCGGGAGCGAACACACGCGGCTGGCGCGGGGTCATGACGAGCCTCTCATCCATGCCTTGCCCGGGGGATCGTGACGGCCCCCGGCGGCAGCTCGGCCGAGCCCAGCCCACTGCGAGGGCCGCATCCTAACCGAAATCCGCCGCCGCGCCTTTCGGCTTGCGCTCCACGGCACGGGCCCGCGGCGCAGGTCGGGGCCGTGGCAGGGGGTGGGTCAGGCGAGCTTGTCCCCCAGCAGGAACTCAAGGGCGCGGTCGAGCCTGATGTGGGGCAGGGCCGCCGCCTCGCCCGCCGCCTCGTCCAGATCGACGGAGGGCGGCCGGAAACGCGGGAACTGCACCGCATCGGAGCGCGGCTCGGCCTCGAGCCTCGCCGGGTCGTCCGGCAGGTCCCCGGGAAACACCGCCGCCTCCTCCCTGCCGTCGAACACCTTGCGGCCCACGCGCTCGCCGGGGAGCGGCACGCCCACGATGCAGGGCAGCCGCTGCCAGCCCTGCCGGGCCTCCGCCTCGCGTGTGGCCCTGACGGCGGCGAGCGCCAGCAGCTTGACCTCGGCGCCGGCAAAGCGGGCGCGCGCGATCGCCTTGTCGGCCACCCGGCGCATGATCGCCTCCAGCCTGTCATGGCTCGAATGATGCACATGGTCGGCCTTGGCGACGGCGAACAGGAGGCGGTCGATGCGGCGTGTCATGACCCGCGACAGCCAGGTGTTGGCGCCGGGCCGGAAGCAGGCCAGCACGGCGGTGAGCGTGCGCTCCAGATCGGCGAGCGCCGGCCCGCCGGCATTGACGGCGGAGAGCGCGTCGATCAGCACGATCTGCCGGTCGAGCCGGGCGAAGTGGTCGCGGAAGAACGGCTTCACGACGTGCGCCTTGTAGCTCTCGAAACGGCGCGCCAGCAGGGCGCCGAGGCTGCCGCGCCGATGGCTGCCGGTCACGGGAGGCGGCAGCGGGAAGAAGGTCAGCAGCGGGGAGCCGGCAAGGTCGCCGGGCAGCAGGAAGCGCCCCGGACCGGGTGCCGCAAGCGCAGGATCCGGCGCGCGCGACTCCTGCAGGTAGCGCGTGAAGAGCGCGGCGCCGTCCAGCGCGACCTGCTCGTCCGCGCGGGCGCCGGCGTCGAGACTGGCGAGAAGCGCGAGCCACCGCTCGGCGAAGCCCCGCCGATGCGGCGCCTCGGCCTCGCCGATCGCCTGCCGCGACCAGGCCGCGAAATCGAGGTCGAGCAGGGGCAGGTCGAGCAGCCACTCGCCCGGATAGTCGACGATGTCGACATGGAGCCGGCCCGTCGTGAGAGCCCGGCGCAGCCGCCGGCGTGGCGTGTACTCGACGGTGACGCGCAGCTGGCTCAGGCGCCGGGTGCTCTCCGGCCAGCGCGGCGGCGTGCCGGCGAGCTCGGAGAGGTGCTCCTCGTAGGCGAAGCGCGCCACGCTGTCGTCGGGCTGCGGCTCCAGATAGGCGCGCGCGATGCGGCCCTCGGCCATGGCCGCGAAGAACGGCAGCCTGCCGCCGGCCACCAGGCTGCGCACGAGCGCCGTGATGAACACGGTCTTGCCCGCGCGGGCGAGCCCGGTGACGCCGAGGCGCACGGTGGGCGTCATGAGGTCGGAGAGGCGCGCGCCCGCCTCTCTCAGCGCGCCCGCAGCGCTGTCGCCGATGTCCCGAAGCTGCACGGCCCTTTGCCCTTTCGCAGCCATAAGTAGGGCGGAGGGCGGCGCCGCGGCAAGTCGGACGGGGGCTCCGTCAGCGGCCCGAGCTCGCCGTCGTCGGCAACCAATCCTTGGCGTGCATCACAATGACCCCGCGCCGCATGCCGAGTTGCTGGTCGGAGATCCAGGGCAGCGTCATCTGAAAGGCGATGGGCGGCGGCTGGACGCGGCCCTGGAGCCAGTCGAGGAGGGAGGGCTGCGCCGGCGCGGCCACGTTGAGCTTCACGCGGAAGGCATAATCGCCCTTGTCGCCGATCAGCCTCGGCAGCGAGTCGCCGGCCGGGTAGAACCGCACCGTCTCCGTGAAGACAGCCCGGCCGGGAATGCTCTGCGGCGCGAACTGGCGGCTGGACGCCGCCGGGTCGCGCGGATGCTCGCCCACGAAGGCGCTGTAGTAGCGCTTGGTGGCCTTGGTCTCGCGGTTCTCCACCTCGAGCTCCATGGAGACCACGGTGGCGCTGCGCGCGCCGCCGTTGGAGATCGTGACGGGGATTGCGAACACCTCGACCTCGCCGCCGCCATCGCGCGCGTAGTGGATCGTCGGCGGCACGTGCACCTCGAGATGCGGGGCCTGCAGGGTGCTCACATAGACGCTGACGCAGGAGAGGCCGACGGCAAGAGCCGAGAACGCAGTGGCGAACCAGCCGCTGCGCGCGCCAGCCTTGGTAACCTCGATCGCACTGCGGACGACGCCCGTCGAGTCGCCGGCGGACTGCTGGCGCTGCGTGATGGCCATCTCTCCCCCTCCTCCTTACAGAAATGGGGCCGGCTGAATAGGAAGGCTTTGGGGCGCCGGCATGGCCGAGCTGCAGGTTGCAGGTTCCAGGTTCAGGTGTCAGGGATCGACAGTGACAGCGCGCCGCTCGACGCCGAGGCCCTGAAACCTGGAACCTGGAGCCTGCAACCTTGTCAGTCGCGGTTCTTCGTGCCTTTGCGGGTGGGCTCCAGGAGGCAGAGCACGGGGGAGCCCAGACCGAGATGCAGGCAGCGCTCCTTCCATTCCGGGAAGTTGTAGATGAGGCGTGTGGCGCCCTTGCCCGGCTTCAGGGAAAGGACCAGACCGCAATGCGGGCAGGTGACCGTCTTGGGGGGCACGGGCATGCGTCGGACACTCCCGGGGAGGACCGGCGGCGCCGCTGCCCCCGGATTGGGATTACCCTCATCGCGCACGTTCTGCTCAACGAGCATGCTACTGAGTCGGTTGCGTTGCGCGGCCCAAGGCCATGAGAGATGTCGAAATAACGCGGAATGCATACGGGTGTTGCGCGAAAGCCCAACGGCGCATCCGCGGCCTGAGCTTTCAAGGCCCGGTGAGGCCGGTGCACCGACAGGCGGCAGACGTCGGCGGTAGTGCGCAGCAGGCCCGCCAACGCTCCAGGTCGAGCCACCGTTCGTGCGACACCGCCGGGGGTTGCACCGGGAATGGTGTTACGTTAACAGCGGGCTTGGCCACCTGCGGCCTTTCGCGCCCGGGTGCGGGAGCTTCAAATGAACCAGCTGTTGCTGGAGTATCTGCCGCTCGTCATCTTCATGGGGGTCGCCGGCGTCATCGGCCTCGCGCTGATGATTGCGCCCATGCTGGTGGCCGTGCGCAACCCGGACCCCGAGAAGGTCTCCGCCTACGAATGCGGGTTCAACGCCTTCGACGACGCCCGCATGAAGTTCGACGTGCGCTTCTATCTCGTGTCGATCCTGTTCATCATCTTCGACCTCGAGGTGGCGTTCCTCTTTCCGTGGGCCATAGCCTTCAAGGACGTGGGCGCCTTCGGCTTCTGGTCGATGATGGCGTTCCTCGGCGTGCTGACCGTGGGCTTCATCTACGAGTGGCGCAAGGGTGCCCTGGAGTGGGACTGAGCATGCAGCGGGCAATCGGCAGCAGGCAGTCGGGAAGGACCGCGTGACCAGCCTGTCCAAGCCCAGGTCAGATCTGGTGGTACCCGGTGATCGTGGCTTCACCGAGGTCACGAACAAGCTCGCGGACAAGGGCTTCCTCGTCACCACCACCGACGATCTCATCAACTGGGCCCGCACCGGCTCCTTGATGTGGATGACCTTCGGGCTCGCCTGCTGCGCCATCGAGATGATGCAGGCCTCCATGCCGCGCTACGACCTGGAGCGTTTCGGCTTCGCGCCGCGCGCCTCGCCCAGGCAATCCGACGTGATGATCGTGGCAGGCACGCTCACCAACAAGATGGCGCCGGCACTGCGCAAGGTCTACGACCAGATGCCCGAGCCGCGCTACGTGATCTCCATGGGCAGCTGCGCCAACGGCGGCGGCTACTACCACTACTCCTATGCCGTCGTGCGCGGCTGCGACCGCATCGTGCCCGTCGACATCTACGTGCCGGGCTGCCCGCCTACGGCCGAGGCGCTCGTCTACGGCGTGCTTCTGCTGCAGAGGAAGATCCGCCGCACCGGGACGATCGAGCGTTAGCGGCGTGTCGACCATCGTGCGGACCTGGATGGCCTACGCCAGACCCGAGAAGGTCCGCGCCTACCGCGACCATCTCGCCCATGTGGTGCTGCCGGCGCTCCGCAGGCTGGCGGGGTTCCAGGGCCTCGAGCTGTGCGAGGCGGAGCGCGGCGACCGAGTGGAGCTGCTGGTGGTGAGCCGCTGGCAGTCCATGGACGCCATCAGGGCGTTCGCAGGCGCGAGCCCGGACCGGGCGGTGGTGGAGCCGGGCGCCAAGGCGGTGCTGGAAGAGTACGACGATTTCGTCACCCATTACGAGGTGACGCTGGATGCAATGGGAGCGTGAGATGGCGCTGGAGGATCTCGCCAGCCACATAGAGGCGCGGGTGCCGGGCGCGGTCCTGCAACGAACCATCGCGCTCGGCGAGCTAACGCTCGTGGTGGCGCCGGCCGACATCGTGCGCACGCTCGAGGCGATGCGCGACGACGCCTCGTGCCTGTTCGAGGTGCTGATCGACATCTGCGGGGTGGACTACCCGGAGCGCGAGAGGCGCTTCGACGTGGTCTATCACCTGCTCTCGCCGCGCAAGAACCAGCGTATTCGCATCAAGTGCGAGGCCGATGAGGACACCGCGGTGCCCAGCGCGGTGCAGGTCTTCCCCGCCGCCAACTGGTTCGAGCGCGAGGCCTACGACCTCTACGGCATCCTCTTCTCCGGCCACCCGGACCTGCGCCGCATCCTCACCGACTACGGCTTCCAGGGCCATCCGATGCGTAAGGACTTCCCGCTCACGGGCTACGTCGAGGTGCGCTACGACGACAACCAGAAGCGCGTCGTCTACGAGCCCGTGAAGCTGACGCAGGAGTTCCGTTCCTTCGACTTCGAGAGCCCCTGGGAGGGGGTGCAGTACATCCTCCCCGGCGACGAGAAGGCGAGTAAGTAGGGGTCAGACCCTGCGGGTCTGACCCCATGGCACGACCGTCGAGAGACGGCGCGAGAACAAGTACCGTTGGAGAATGGGGTCAGACCCGAAGGGTCTGACCCCGACGCACCATGCCAGAGACCGAGATCAGACAGTTCCACCTCAATTTCGGCCCGCAGCACCCCGCCGCCCACGGCGTGCTGCGCCTCGTGCTCGAGCTGGACGGCGAGGTCGTCGAGCGCGTCGATCCGCACATCGGCCTCCTCCATCGCGGCACCGAGAAGCTGATCGAGCACAAGACCTACCTGCAGGCGATCGGCTATTTCGACCGGCTCGACTACGTCGCGCCCATGAACCAGGAGCACGCCTTCTGCCTCGCGGTGGAGAAGCTGCTCGACCTCCAGGTGCCCAGGCGCGCCCAGCTCATCCGCGTGCTCTACTCCGAGATCGGCCGCCTCCTCTCGCACCTCCTCAATGTCACCACCCAGGCCATGGACGTGGGCGCGCTGACCCCGCCGCTGTGGGGCTTCGAGGAGCGCGAAAAGCTGATGGTGTTCTACGAGCGCGCCTCCGGCAGCCGCATGCACGCCAAGTACTTCCGCTTCGGCGGCGTGCACCAGGACTTGCCGCCCAAGCTCATCGAGGACATCGCCAAATTCTGCGAGACGCATCCCAAGGTGATCGACGACATCGAGGGGCTCCTGACCGACAACCGCATCTTCAAGCAGCGCAACGTCGATATCGGCGTGGTGAGCCTGGAGGACTGCTTCAGGTGGGGCTTCTCGGGCGTCATGGTGCGCGGCTCGGGCGCCGCCTGGGATCTGCGCAAGGCCCAGCCCTACGAGTGCTACTCCGAGCTTAATTTCGACGTGCCCATAGGCAAGAACGGCGACAACTACGACCGCTACTGCATCCGCGTGGAGGAAATGCGCCAGTCCGTGCGCCTCATGCAGCAGTGCTGCACCAGGCTGATGTCGGCCGAGGGCCAGGGCCCGCACGTCATCGACGACAAGAAGGTGGTGCCGCCCAAGCGCGCCGAGATGAAGCGCTCCATGGAGGCGCTCATCCACCACTTCAAGCTCTACACCGAGGGCTTCCGCGTGCCTAAGGGCGAGGTGTACGCCGCCGTCGAGGCCCCCAAGGGCGAGTTCGGCGTCTACCTGGTGGCCGACGGCTCCAACAGGCCCTACCGCTGCAAGATCCGCGCGCCCGGCTTCCCGCACCTGCAGGCCCTGGACTTCATGAACCGCGGCCACATGCTGGCCGACGTATCGGCCATCCTGGGCTCGCTGGACATCGTGTTCGGCGAGATCGACCGGTAATTGCGCGCTGCGTCGGTTGACGAGCGAGGGCTCTCCAGCGGGGGGTTGGGAGCGCCAGAACCTGTGGTATACTGCGTTTATGACCACGCAGTCGAAGCCGCGTCGCATGACGGTCCCCGAGTTCCTGGCCTGGGCCTCCGCCCAGCCGCGCGGCCGCTACGAGCTGGTGCGGGGGGAGGTCGTGGCCATGGCGCCAGAACGTGCCCTACATAACGTCGTCAAGCTGGCGGTAGCGCGCACGCTTCAAGACAGCATCAAGCGGGCAGGACTTCCCTGCACGGTTTTTACCGATGGCATGACTGTGGTCATCGACGATGAGCACGCGCGCGAGCCCGACGCCGCCGTCCAATGCGGCGTAGCGTTCAACCCCAGCTCTCTCACTCTCGAGGCACCCCTGATCGTCGTCGAGATCACCTCGCCATCGTCCGAGCGCGACGACACCGGCGACAAGCTCGCGGAGTATTTCTCGGTTCCCAGCATCCAGCACTGCCTGATCGTCAACCCGGAGAGAAAGGTGGTCGTCCACCACGTGCGCGGCCGGGACGGCAAGATCACGAAGCACGCCGCGACTGCCGGCGAGATCGATCTGACGCCGCCCGGCATGACGGTGCCGGTGGCTCAGCTCCTGCCAGACCTCGGGTAGCCGCGCTGCGCCGGCCTCCCGACGACGAGGCCGCGATGGACGCTTCAAGGCGGGGACGTCGCGACGACAACGAGGCCTTGGATCTTTGCGGCGACGGGACCGTTCCCATGACGGGACGCGATCGCGGTAGCAGCATGCTCCGTCGCGGGCGTGAGCATGCTCGCGCCGCGCGCCTCGATCTCGGTGCGCAGGGGTGTGCCCTGGCAGTACGCGATCGCGGGATGTGCCGGCGAGGCCGCGCGGCTTTGCTCCTCTCTCGTCGCCACCGCGACTCGTGAGAAACCGGCCAGGCCGAGCTCAGCCTTGATCAGGTCCGCATCGTGATAGCCATGGGGCGTCCGCGCCAGAAAGCGCGGCGGATCGCTCGGAAACACTTCGGCAAGTGCCACCGTGACGTCGTTCGCGAAGACGTTCTCCTCGATCCGGTCCCAGGTGGTGAACACGAATGTGCCGCCGGGCCTGAGAACGCGCCTGGCCTCACGATATCCCTTCGAGCGGTCCGGGAAAAACATCACCCCGAACTGGCAGCACACGACATCGAAGGCCGCATCCGGGAACGGCAAGGCCTGCGCGTCCGCCTGTTGCCAGGCGATGCGCCGACCGTCGCCTTGGCGCCGGGCCGCAAGATCCAGCATCGGTTGATTGAGATCGGTAACAACGTAGCGCGCTTCGGGCGGGAGCTTCTCCGCCAAGGCACGGGTTACGACCCCGGTGCCCGCCGCCGTCTCGAGAACCGATTGCGGCGAGAGGGAAGCGACTTGCTGGGCGAGATGCTCCGCAAAACCCGCAAAGATCAGGGGCACCAGGTACCCATCGTAGATCTGTGGGATCGAGCCGCCGAACACTTTGTCTGACGCAGACATCGCATCTCCCTGGCTGTCAGCCGACCGGTGCTCCGCAACCTCGCACGGCCCAGCGGCACCCTCAAGCCATCACCTCTGGGCGCGGGGGCGAAGATGCCCCGGGGAAGCCATGCGACGGAGATCGGCGAGGGAATCCGTCTAAGGCTAGGCACTGCCTGCTCTAGCAGGGGGATCATTGGAAGTTGCGCGCGCCCTCGGCGACCGCTCCGGTCGAGCCGAGGCGTCGGGCGTTTGGGTCGTAGGGTGCCGCTGCGGCGGCGGTCAGGCGGAAGCACTGCGCGATGAAGATCCTGCTTGTAACCTCAGTGCATCCGTGGTCGCGCAGCGTGTCCACCATTCAAAAGTGGACTCGTGCGGGGCGGGCCCTGGGGCACGACGTCGCGGTTTATGGCGACCCGATCCCGGACCTGCCGTCGCTGCCCCGCACCACGGACCTGGACGGCGTCGACATTGCCGTGCTCGTGCTCCAGGTGGCGGCGGACCTTCCGGGAATGCCACGCCTTGCCCGTTTGCTCGACCGCATCCCCCGCGAGCGACGGGTGGTTGCAGACCTCTGGGGCCGGTTTAACGACACCGTCAGGGTGGAGCACGACTTCAACCACCTGGAGAAGCTCGACGAGCACCAGGGGTGGGAATGGGTGGACGCCATGCAGGCGTTCTCGGAGATCATTACCCAGCCCGCGCTCTCTCCGCTCCGCCCGAATGTCCGCTCATTTCTTTTCCACGGCTACGAGCGGGGCTCGGTCGCTCGGCACTACGAGCACGCGGGCGAAGCCGCAGCGGCGTGGCGCGCCGCCGGTGCATCCGAGAAGCCCTATGGCGCCATGTACATCGGGAGCAACTGGCAGAGGTGGGATCAGGTCAGGAGGTTCCTGCTGGACTACGAGCCGGTCCGCGCCCGGATCGGACGCGCCTGCCTCATGGGCTGGCATTGGGACAGCCGCCCGGAGTTCGCCGTGCGCCTCGGGCTCAAGGGCATCGACACGGACGCCGCCCTGTTGGCCGAGCTCGACGTGCAGGTGCACCAGGGTGTGCGTTTCGACGAGGTCACCCGGCTGCTCGGCAAGGCCCGGTTCGTGCCGGTGTTTCACCGGCCGCTGTTCCGGCACCTCGGGCTCGTCACGGTCCGCACATTCGAGACCTTCTATGCGGACGCGCTCCCGGTCCTTCTGCTGCCGCGCGATCTCGTTGCGGCGATCTACGGCGAGGCGGCGCTCGAGCTGGTCCCGGGGGACAGCCTCGCCGAGCACCTCACGCTGGCGATGGAGCGCCCGGAGGACCATTGGGACGCGGTCCTGAAGACCCGGCGCCATCTGGCCCGGCACCACTCCTTCGCACAGAGGCTTTGCGAGCTCGAGGCGCTGGTGCGCGGCGCAGGGCGAGGCGGAATGGCGTCGTGAACGTCCTTTTCATCATGAAGACCCGCGGCGATGCCGGCAGCACGCACGCGGTCGCCAACTATGCCCGCGTCGCCGGGCGGCACGGCCATGCCGTGGCCATCTACGGTGAGCCGATCCGGTACGTGCCCGACCTGCCGATGTCCACCGAGATCGAGAGCTTCGACCGCGTGGTCTATCTGTTCGAGTCGGAGCTGTACCAGATCAAGCCTATGCACCAGGCGGTGATGCTGGCGAGGTTCCCGCGCGACGCCCGGCTGATCGTCGATACCGACGGCATGTACCGCCCCCTGATCCACTTGGACGGGTACGACTTCAATCATCGCAGCGAAGCCGAGCGGGCGGCCTGGGTCGACCACGTCGACTCCCTGGGCGACCACGTCGTCCACACGGTGCTGCCCTCCGCACGAGATGGGCGCGTCGGCGCGCTGCCGTTCTTCGGATACGACCCGCAGAGCCGGATGCCGGCGTCCTCGGCTCCGCTCAAGACGTACGATATCCTGCATCTGGGCCACAACTGGTGGCGCTGGAGGCAGGTATCGTCCGAGCTGCTGCCCGCGATCGGGCAGATTCGCGACCAGGTCGGAAGGATCGCCTTTGTCGGCCTGTGGTGGGATCGGCCTCCGACCGAGGGGCCTGCGGCAGGGCCGGAAGAGGCATTCCAGTCCGATCCCGGCCTCATGCGGCGTCTGCGTATCGAGATGCCGCAGGCCGTCATGTATCACGACGTGATCAAGACTATGAGCAGCGCCCGGATCAATATCCTCACCCAGCGGCCGCTGCTCCGGCATCTGCGCCACCTCACACTCAAGTACTTCGAGATCTTCTGCGCCGACACCATTCCGCTCCTGATGCTGGACCGCGATCATGCCGAAGCGGTCTACGGCCCTGCGGCGCGCGAGCTGGTCCTGTCGGGTAACGTCGCGGCCAAGCTGCTCGATGCCTTGCGTCGCCCGGACGACTACAGGCAGGTCGTCGACGACGTGCGCCGGCATCTGGTTGCGCATCACTCCTATGACCGGCTGGTCGAGCACCTGGTTGCCACCTTCGGGACCTAGCCGGCCGCGGAGCTCCGCCATGAAGATCGTGTTCGTCTACTGGGGCTACGAGAACGCCGGCAGCATGCTGGACCTGGCCGGCTATGCCCGCGTGGCGGAGGCCATGGGCCACCGGGTGACCCTCTACGGTCCGCCGGGGCCGAAGTTCGGGCTCGGGTACGCACGCGAGCTCGACGACGCCGATGCCCTGGTGTTCGTGTTCGAATGGACCACGGAGCTTCAATACGGCGACCGGCTCGACTGGCTGCGCCTGCTTCAGAAGGTGCCCCGGCGCCGCCGTCTGGTGATCGACTGCGATGGCGCCTACAATGACCACCTCATGTTCGGCGGCGACTACAACCACCGTATCGAGGAGACGAGCCGGTACTGGACTGCCACCTGCGACAGCCTCTCCGACAAGATCTTCCAGCCCACGCTGCGGCCGCGGCGCGCGAACGTCCGGCCGTTCCTGTTCCACATCTACGACCCGACGTGGGAGAGGCCGCTCGACTTCACCGCCAAGGACTGCGCCATGACCTACCTCGGTCACACCAAGTTCCGGTGGCGCGGCATGTCGAAGGTGCTGCGCGCGCTCGAGCCGGTCCGCGACCGCATCGGGCGGGTGACGCTGGTCGGCGAGGGCTGGGGCGCGCCGACCAAATGGGACCAGTGGCTCGAGGTCCGGGACGACTTCTATGTAGACCGCGACTATCTCGGGCGCCTGCGCGTCGAGGCGATGCCGCCCGTGCCCTATGCCCAGGTCCTCGACGCCATGAGCCGGGGGGTCTTCAATCCGGTGGTCTACCGGCCCCTCTTCGAGCATCTGCGCCTCGTCACCTGCCGGACCTTCGAGACGCCCGCGGCCGGAACCATCCCGCTTTTCGTCCTGGACCCGGACTACGTGCGCGAGATCTACGGCGCGCCGGCGATCGAGCTGGTCCTGGGAGGAGAGAGGCCGCACGAGAAGGTTCTCGACGTGCTGGCGCGGCCCGACCACTACGCCGGGATCGTCGTCGGCATCCGGGAGAGATTTCGCCGGCTGCACAGCCCCGAGGCTCGCCTGTGCGAGCTGCTCGCCTTTATCGAGGAATGAGCCGTTGCAGCCCATGAGGAATTCGACGCCGGGAAGCGAGCGCCGGTCCGCTCCGGCCGGCATCCGGCGCACGCAGCTGCGTTACGGGTTCAACGAGATCGACGGCTGGGCGGCATTCGCGATGGGCGAGCACCGGCACGTGATCCGGCGCCGCCTGCAATTGATGGGCACCCAGGTCGTGCGGCTGTTCGTGTTCGACAAGCCGGTGCCCGACCCTTCCAGGGCGTGGCACTGGTTTGCGGCAGTGGTGCAAGCCGTGCTGGACGCCGGCGCCAAGCCGATGATCACGTTCGCCAAGTTCGCGCCGCCCTTCGACAGGCCGGTCAACATCCGCAGGTTCGTGGCCCGCTGCACCGAGGTGGTCTGGAGCTGCCTGGAGCAGTGGGGCGGCGAGGAGGTGAAGGACTGGTACTGGTGCGTCTGGAACGAGCCGAACAACCGGCCGATCGGCGGCGGCGTCACGTACGAGCAGTACCGACGCATCTACGAGGAGGTGGCGACCGCCGTCGTCGAGCTGCTGGAGCCGCACCTCGGCGGTGCCAAGGCGAAAATCGGCGGCCCCGCGATCGACGGCACGCAGCAGGCCTTCTGGATGGACTGGATCGCGCGGCTCGTCGGCGACGTGGACAACCGCAACATCGGCTTCGTCAGCTGGCACATGTACGCCGACTGGCGGCCGGCAGCATCCAGCCGGGACCTGGATTTCGATCTGAACGGTTGTCCGGATTCGCCCAATGGCGAGGTTTTCAAGGCTCTGGCCATGGCGCAGGCGCCGCAATACGAGGCGCGCGCACGAGGGGTCGCCCAGCTCGTGCACGGCCGCGGCATCATGAATGTGTGCGGGGAAGTCAATACCATTGCCAACCACCAGCAGTCGCACACGCTGGGCTTGAACCAGAATGCGTTCGGCGCCGCCTATTATGCGTCCGCTTTGATCCATCTGATCCGCGGCGGCGCGGAGCTGGAGATGCGCTGGACCGCCACGTCCAAGCATTGGGACGGCATCGACGATGCCTACGGCCTGATGACGATCGAGGGGAAGCCGACGCCCGCCTGTCTCGCCAAGCAGCTCTTCGCTCAGCACGTGCGGTTCGGCGATTGGGTCGCGTTTCCCGGCGGCCGCCCCGAGGACCCGCATCTCGACGCCATCGTCGCCTGGAACGACGAGGGGCGCCGCAGCGGTGTGTTCGTCAATACCGGGCCTGCAATGCGGACCGTGGCGGTCCGTGACTGGGATGAAGGCCTTGCGGGTCCCGCGCAGGTCCTGCGCCTCGATGCGAGCACGCACGACCGCGTGGTTCGCGCGCCGTTCAGCGGGACTCTCACACTCGATGGCTACGGGATCGCGGTCGTCTCCTCCGCGCCGGCGGAGGTCGAGTAGCGGTGTCAGGGCCGACGTCTTGCGGACGCCGATGCGTCCGCCTCGCCAGAAAGGGGTGACCGATGGAGCATGTTTTCGGTTGGATCGGGCAGATCTTTCAGACTCTGCTCAGGTTCTTTCCCTGGCTGGTGATCGTGCCCGCGACGAGCGAGGCGGTGGCGTTCGTTCGTGGGCACACGGTCAAGGCGTGGAAGCCGGGCCTGCATTGGTACTGGCCCCTGGTGACCACCTACAAGGTGGTCATGACGGTGCGGCAAACGCAGCGCATCCAGTCCAAGGTCATAATGACCAGGGACATGAAGACGGTCACCGTCGGCGCGCTGGTCACCTACTACATCGACGACGTTGTTTCCGCCCTGGCGAAGGTTGCCGACCTCCCGTCCGACATCATGGAGCGCTCGCAGGGCGCCATCCTGTCCCTGGTCAGCGAGATGACGCTGGAGGAGATCCAGCGCGACCGCGTCGTCTTCAACCTGGCCCTCACGCAACGGGTCGGGGAGGCGATGAACGGCTACGGCGTCCAGGTGTTGCAGGCCCAGCTGTCGGAGTTCGCGCCTTGCCGGGCCTTCGCCATCAACGGCCACGCCGCGCTCGGCAACTATTCGCTGTGGACGGGGTTCTGACCGCTCGGATGCCACATGCTCTGTCGAGACGGCTCCACCAACCCGGCTGGCTTCGGCGAGTGGCCTTCCGAGGCCCGCGCCCGCGAGAGCGTGCAGCCGCGGCCGGCGCGTGAGGCCGGGCAACGGGCGACCCGGGAGACGCCGGCTCGAGAGGGAGGCGAGGCCGCACCTTCCCACCCCAGGCCGCGCAGGGTCAGGCGGGAAACAAGGCGCCGGAAACCAAGAAAACCAGAGCCAGACTTCGGGGATGGTGCCCAGGAGAGGACTAGCCGATTCGGCCGCCACCGCATTGAATTTACTAGAGAATTTCGACCGCGGTTGGTTCGTTGTGTACCACCCTTGTGCCCCACGGACAACCCCCGAGGATCCTGTAGGGGCCCCGAGGTCATGCCTTAGGCGTCTCCTTGCGCAGCCGCTCGTAGACCTCCTGAACGAGATGGCCGGCGGCCATCGTGCGGAACTCGTCGTCCTTCATCAGGCGGTTGAAGATGTCCTCGTTACCCTCCATGCGCTCGATGAAGAGGCCTTCCAGCATGCGGTTGAAGACGTAGGCGAAGTCTTCCATCTTGTTCACCTTCGCCGCGGCCTGGAGCTTCACGTTGGCGACGGCGGTCTCGGTGACCTGGTCGAAGAATAACTGGTCGGCGGGCTTGAAGTCGGTGCCGAATCGCTCGTTCAGCTTCTCGATGAGCGAGGACAGGGCGATGGCGTCGTCGGTCGGCCGACGGGTGCCCACCTCGGTCGGCCCCTTAAGGGGCTCCGCCTCGCCCTCCCGAAGCCCAATCGAGCCCGAGCTGATCTGCTGGAGCCGGTAGTACTTGAGCGAGACATCGTCCTCGACGCGGTACTGGAAGTCGCTCGGGTCGTGCCGCAACTTCGGAAGGAGGAAGCGGGCGTAGGTGTGCAGCTTCTCCAGGTCCGAGTCCTGGTAGGGGATGATCTGCGATAGGAAGCCGTAGAGGCTGCGGAAGCTCGTGAGCTGGCCCTTGAAGCGGTCTTGGGCGTCCTCGTCGTCGAGGGCCTTGTAGCGGTCCACAGCCTTATCGACGGTGGCGTTGATCTTCTGGTGGTCGCCGGCGGTCGGGTCGTAGCGGTTCCTGAACCACACTTCGCACACGGCGTCGATCTCGGCCTGGTCGAAGAGCTGCCACTCGAACAGCCGGTGCTGCAGATCGTAGAGCTGGTGCGGGTCGGGCTGTTCGCCCTGCGAGGTGACCTCGTAGTAGGGCTTGAACGCTAAGTAGATTTCAGACGGCTCGTTGATGAAGTCGAGGACAAAGGTGTCCTCCTTGCCGGTGGCGATGCGGTTGAGGCGCGAGATGGTCTGCACGGCCTGGACGCCTGCCAGCCGCTTGTCCACGTACATCGTGTGTAGCAGGGGCTGGTCGAAGCCCGTCTGGTACTTCTCGGCGACCAGCAGCACCTGGTAGTCCTCGCCTGCGAACTTGTCTGGTAGCTCGGCCTCCCGGATGCCGCTGTTCATGGCCACCTCGGTGTAGGAGCTGCCGGCGATATCGGGATCGTTGACGGAGCCCGAGAACGCCACCAGCGACCTGATGCCGGTGTAGCCCTTCTCCTTCACGTACTTGTCGAAGGCCAGCTTGTAGCGCACGGCGTGCAGCCGCGAGCCGGTCACCACCATCGCCTTCGCTCGTCCGCCGATCTTGTGCTTGGTGGAGGTGCGGAAGTGTTCGACGATGACCTCGACCTTCTGCGCGATGTTGTGCGGGTGCAGGCTCATGAACCGGGCGAGCGCCTTGGCGGCCTCGCGGCGCGGCACCTCGGGATCGGCCGCGATCTCCTTGATGAGCCCGTAATAGGTCTTGTACGTGGTGTAGTTGGCGAGCACGTCCAGGATGAAGCCTTCCTCGATGGCCTGACGCATGCTGTAGAGGTGGAACGGCGCCCGGCCGTCCAGGCCCGGCTCGTTGAACGCCGCCAGCGTCTTGAACTTCGGGGTGGCGGTGAACGCAAAGAAGCTGATGTTGGGCTGGCGCGGGCGCTTCAGCATCTCGGCAAGCAGCGCCTTCTTGGCTTCCTCCGACAGGGGCTCGTCCTCGAGTTCGAGGAGCTGGTCGGCGATGGCGTCCTCGATGCCGTCCTTGTTGAGGATGCGGCGCAGCTCGGCGGCGGTCTCCCCGCTCTGGGAGCTGTGGGCCTCGTCTACGATGACGGCGAAGCGCCGGCCGGCGGTTGCGATCTCCACGCCCTCGCCCTTCTTGCCCAGCGTGTTGATGGCCTGGGAGATGAACGGGAACTTCTGGATCGTCGAGATGACGATGGGCACGCCGCTGGAGAGGGCCCTGGCGAGCTGCTGGGTGTCCTCGTCGATCTTCAGCACCACGCCCTGCTTGTGCTCAAACTGATGGACGGTGTCCTGGAGCTGCCTGTCGAGCACGCGGCGGTCGGTGATGATCACGACGGTGTCGAACACCTTGGCGTCCTTCGCGTCGTGCAGGGAGGCCAGCCGGTGCGCCAGCCAGGCGATGGAGTTGGATTTGCCGGAGCCGGCGGAGTGCTGGACCAAGTAGTTGTGGCCCGCGCCCTGCGCCCGCGCATCGGTCACCAGGCTCCGCACCGCGCCGAGCTGGTGGTAGCGCGGGAAGATCAGGGCCTCCTTGCGGATGGCCTTGACGCCCTTGGAGGTGGCGACCTGACGCTCCTCGACCTGGAGGTGGAGGAAGCGGGCGAGGATGTCCATCAGGCTGTCCCGCGCCAGCACCTCCTCCCACAGGTAGGAGGTCTTGTACTTGCCGGCGAGCGCGGGCGGGTTGCCGGCGCCGTGGCGGTCGCCCTTGTTGAAGGGCAGGAACTGGGTGTCCTTGCCGGCCAGCCGTGTCGTCATCCAGGCTTGGTCAGGATCGACGGCGAAGTGCACCAGCGCCCGCTCCTTGAACTTGAACAGCGGCTCGCGCTCGTTGCGCTCCTTATACTGGCGCTTGGCGTGCTCGCAACTCTGGCCGGTGAGCGGGTTCTTCAGCTCCAGTGTCGCAACGGGGAGGCCGTTGAGGGCGAGTACGACATCGACCGACAGGGCGGGGTTGGTCGGGCTGAAGTGGACTTGGCGGTAGACTGAAAGTGTGTTCGCCCGGTAGTCGGCGAGCGCCTCGGCGTTCATGGTCGTATTGGGTTGGAAGTAGGCGAGCCGGAAAGTCTTGCCCGCGCACTTGAAGCCGTGGCGCAGCACGGTGAGCGCGGTCTTGCTGGCCAGCTCCTTTTCGAGGGCGGCGATCAGCGTCGCGCCAGCGCCGCTGCCGTAGAGGTCGGTGAGCGCCTTCCACGTCTTGGCCTGGGTCGCCTCGACGAAGGCCAGCACGTCTTCGGGGAACAACGCCAACGCCGGGTCATAGGCCGCTGTGCCCCTCTTGAAGCCGCCAGCAGCGATCAGGGCCAGCACGATGGCGTCCTCGAACGCGATCTCCCGGTGCTTCATGCCGCGGCCTTCCGAGGCTCCCAGTCGCGCACGTCGATCTGGCCGGTGACGGCGGCGGTGATGAGGGCGGAGCGAAATTCTCTGTGAACAGTCAGGGTGCCCTCGATTTTGGCGACTTGCCGGTCGATCCGCTCCAATCGGCGGTGAACGAACTCAGCAATGGAACGCTGCTCGCCGATGGGTGGAAGGAGTAGTTTGAGGATGCACTTGCGGCTGGCCTTCAGCCCCGTGGCCGTCGATCCTGTGGCATACGAGAGCAAATGCCATTGGAAAGGTGCGCTCATCATCCAGAGCCTCAAGAAGCCATTGTCGAGAATACCACGTCTCCCACACAGCTTAATGACCCGCTGCGCCAGGGCTACCTCTGTACGGTCAATCGCTGCAACCTCCCCGAGCGGGGCCTCTGTCGTCAACAACACATCGCCGATCTCGGGCAACCCCCTGCGCATGACCTCATCGTACACGTCTTCCGCGACGAACTCTTGGGAAAGCTGGTAGTCGATCCTCCCGCCCTTGATGTTCTTGGCTGTCACGAGAAACACGCCGCTTGCCGTCTTCCTCGGGGTCTTCCCCCGATAGTCGATCCAGGAGTCCAGGTACTTGGTCAGTGGCAGCACTTGCCAATGCTTGGGGATGTCGCCGGGCCAGGGGAGGCCGGAGGGCTTCAGGGGAGCATTGGGGTTGAGGCCCTTGGTGACGGCCTTGGTGATGAGCGCCGAGCGCTGCTCGGCCAGCAGCTCCAGCAGCCGCTGCTTCCTGGCGATCAGCGCGTCAATCTCCGCCGTCTTGGCATCCAGGAAGCGGACGATGGCGCGTTGCTCGTCGAGCGGCGGCAATAGCACTATCGCTTGGTCGATCTGGCGAGCGGGCAGCCCAAACCGGGTCACGCCGTTCGCAGCAACGCAGAATTGATAATTCACCGCTTCAGAGGACAGGAGAAGATGGAGATAGGCACCGTCCAATTCCGCTGCGTTCGGCCTAATGTGCGATAGGTGGTAGCCGCAGAGGACGTTATCCAAGTCCTTAGGCACCCACGCCGGGACTGCAATATCGTCCCAGGACTCCGAGTCCTTGGTAATGATCACGTCGCCTGCGCGGAGCAGGAACTTCTCGATCTCGCTCTGCGACGCCGTCGCCGCCATGAATGGCAGGTCATCGGTAATCTGAGCGTGATTGTAGACCTCGGTGTAGTTGCAGAGCCGGACCAACTCCTCGTCGTCAACCAAGTGCTTGTCGACGTTGCTCGATTGCGCATGAGCAGCGAACTTGAGCTTGCGTTCTCGCCAATGTGCCGGCACCTGCTTCAGCCACCGGTGCCATGTGGACCGATAGGCCGGATAAGCTGCCGCCCTCACGCCACGACCTCCTTCAGCATGGCTATGATCTCACCCTCCAGCCCCTTGATGTCCTGCTCGATGGCCTCCAGCGGGCGCGGCGGCTCGTAGACTTAGAAGTGGCGGTTGACGGGGATCTCGTAGCCCACCTTGGTCTTGCTGTAGTCGATCCAGGCGTCGGGCCAGTGCGGGGCGACCTCGTGCTCGAAGTAGGCGTCGCAGTGCTCGCGCACCATCTCCACCAGCGCCCGATTGTCCGCATCCTTGTCGTAGTCGATGGGCAGCGGCAGCTCCACGTCGGGCGGCAGCGCCGCCATCTCCGTGTCGCGCAGCTCGGGGTCGGGCTCCGGGTTGCCCTCGCTGTCGCAGCAGATTTCCGCCTCCGGATCGCGCTCGCTCAGCGCCGCCAGGATCGCCTTGCGCACCGGCGCCTTCAGCTTGAGGCGGGACCCGGCGAGGGCAGCGTCGAGGTCCGCCACGAACTCCGCCCTGTCCCTGTAGAGCCTCGCGCCATCCATCCCTTCCAGCACCGCTAGGATCGCCTTCTGGAGTTTCTTGCCGGCCGCGATCTCCGCCTTGGCGCCGGCCTCGTTCTTGCGCTTCTTGGTCTCCGCGAGGCCCTTGAAGGGGTCCTTCGCGGTCACCCGCTCGATGCGCTCCGGGCTCGTTTGAAAATTCAGCCGCAGCGGCCGTTCCACGGTCAGCCTGATGTAGCCGAACTCGCGGTTGTCGAAGACCCTTGAGACGACGCGATCCATCTCCTTGCCGTCGATGATCACCTTCGATGTCAGGTCGTGCTTGAACTGAGCATAGACCCGCGTGATCTCGCCGATGTGGTCGGGCTCGCCGTCCTTGCCCTCGCCCAGCTTGTTGCGCTTGTTGCCCAGGCTCTTCTTCATCTTGATGAAGTGCCGTGCGGCGTCGATGAGCTGCACCTTGCCGCGTCGCGCCTCGGGCTTCCGGTTCGTGACGAGCCAGATGTAGGTGAGGATGCCGGTGTTGTAGAACATCTGGTCTGGCAGCGCGACGATGGCGTCGAGCCAGTCGTTCTCGATGATCCAGCGGCGGATGTTGCTCTCGCTCGGGCCGGGCTCGCCGGCGAACAGGGGCGAGCCGTTGAACACGATGGCGATCTTGGAACCCTCGCCACCGTCGGCGGGTGTCGGGTGCATCTTCGCCATCATGTGCAGGAGGAACAGCAGGGCGCCATCGGAGATGCGCGGCAAGCCGGGGCCGAAGCGGCCGGAGAAGCCCAGCTCCTCGTGCTCCTTCTCGACCGCGTCCTTCTCCGGCTCCCACTTCACGCCGAACGGCGGGTTGGCCAGCATGTAGTGGAAGCGCTTGCCGCGGTGGCCGTCGGCGGTCTTGCCATCGCCCAGCACGTCGCCGCAAACGATGTGGTCGACCGGCTCGTCCTTGATCAACAGGTCCGAGCAGCAGATCGCGAACGCCTCGTCGTTGAAGTCCTGTCCGAACAGCTCCAGGTTGGCGTGGGGGTTGTGCTTGCGGATGTACTCCTCGGACACGGACGGCATGCCGCCGGTGCCGCACGCGGGATCGTAGACGGTGCGGACGATGCCGGGCTTATAGATGTCGTCCTCGCCGGTGTAGAGGAGGTGGGCCATCAGCTTGATGACCTCGCGCGGCGTGAAGTGGTCGCCCGCCTCCTCGTTCGCCTGTTCGTTGAAGCGCCGCACCAGGTCCTCGAACACGTATCCCATTTGGATGTTCGAGACGCTGTTGGGGTGCAGATCGACGCCCGCGAACTCCTTGACGATCAGGTAGAGGCGGTTGGCGTTCTCCAGCCTTTCGATCTCGCCCTCGAACTTGAAGCGCTCGAAGATATCTCTGGCCTTCGGCGACAGCCCGTTGATGTAGGAGACGAGGTTGCGGGCGATGTTGTCGGGGTCGTCGAGAAGCTTCCGGAAGGTGTAGGGGCTGACGTTGTAGAGGGGCTGGGTGCGATCCTTTGCGGCGGTCTTGGCCAGCATGGTGTGGATGGCGTTGTCGGGGAGCTTCTGCGCTTTGAGCTTCTCGTACCTTGCCAGCACCGCGGCCTTGGTGGGCTCAAGGACGCAATCCAGCCGGCGGAGCACAGTCATCGGCAGCATCACCCGGCGGTATTGAGGCGGCCGGTACGGCCCCCGTAGCTTGTCAGCGATGTTGAAGATGAAGTTGATCAGGTCGTGCTGGTTGGCCCCGACCTGCCGGCCATTGGCCCCCGTATCCCGCGCCATCCGTCCCTCCCTCAAATCGCAACACAATATCTCAGTGGGCCAGGCTGCGAGCAAGCAAGCAGTAGAGCTGGACCGAAGGAATGCGTTGGACAGCGCGAGTCCAATCATCCTTCGCCGTTGTGAATAGTCGGCATTTCCGTAGGCAGCCTTGTTTGACATCCATCATTGATCCGCGCAGCGTAACAGCGACTATTCCTTACCAAACTCAACCGTCGTACCATGGTGTGCCGCGGAGCGTAGTGACGGCGATCTCAGCAGTCGCCGGCCGGCGCAAGGAGGAGCGAATGGCAGAGACCACGCGGCGCCGGCTCGGCGAGCTGCTTCGGAAGCTCTTCGACATCCTCAAGCAGTCGCAGGAGGGCATGTCCGCGGCGGCGGCCCTTGAGCGCCTCGCCTCCTCCATTCAGCTCACCGAGTACGAGTCGGGCAACTACGGGTCCGGTGGGCGTCGCTTCGAGAAGATCGTCCGCTTCGCGACGGTCGATTGCGTGAAGGCGGGCTGGCTCGTCAAGAACAAGGGCACATGGATGGTGACCGAGGCGGGCCTCGAAGCGCACCGAAGGTTCACTGACCCGGAAGCCTTCCACAAGGAGGCGGCGCGGCTCTACTACATCTGGAGGCGAGGACGCGAGGTCTCCGCTGAGGAGATTGGCGAGCCGGAGACCGACCCCGGCACCGCCGACGCCGAGAGGTCGTCACGCATCACCTTCGAGCACGCTGAGGAGCAAGCGTGGGGCGAAATCGAGGCGCACGTCGGCGCCATGGACCCCTACGAGTTCCAGCGCCTGATCGCCGACCTCCTGAAGGCGATGGGCTACTATCCTTCCTGGGTCGCCCCGCCCGGTAAGGACGGCGGCTTGGACATCGTCGCCCATGCTGACCCGCTCGGTACCCGGCCGCCCCGCATCAAGGTCCAGGTTAAACGGCAGCAGCAGCGCGTGGATCGTCAGGGCGTGAGCGCCTTCCTGGCTCACGTCAACGACGACGACGCGGGTCTGTTCGTCTCACTCGGTGGCTTCACCCGCGACGCCGAGGACTTCGCCCGGATGCAGGAGCGGCGCAAGATCACCCTCATCGACCTGGACCGGCTCGTGGAGCTGTGGGTCGAGTTCTACCCCAAGCTCGACGACCTAGCCCGCGACCGCCTCCGCCTGACGCCGATCTACTTCCTGACGCCCCGGGGGTAGCACCGCCCGGAATACCCTCTATGAACGCTGTAGAGGGGGCTATGCGCGATCTCTCGGGTCCCCTAGGGGGAAGGTGCGACCCCCTCTCGTAACGCGCAAACGAGCTGTGAGAGCCCGCCACGAGGCAGCGACCGTCTGACTCACCCCGGATAGCTTGGTGCGGTTGTCCAAGGTTCTGTTCGACAATCGGTGCGTGTGCAGACCCCCCCGGTGGGCATCCGCCCGCACGTCAACTCATTGGCGAGCCGCTGACCGTGGCGACCGACAAGCGTCAGCGCAAGTCGGGGCACTCTTGGGCGGTCTGTTGGCGGCATCGCGAGGGGCGGCTATGCTGGCACCATCCAGTTGCTTAAGCCCAATGCTGAGCGGGAAGCATGCCGGGGAAAATCTTCGTTAACTACAGGCGGGACGATGCGAGGGACATGGCCGCCCGCATCCGCGACCGCTTGGCCGCCACGCTCGGCGACGCCAACGTGTTCATGGATGTGGATAACCTGCGCCCTGGTCAGCGGTTCGACAAGGAGTTGGAGAAGGCGCTCGCGGAGACCGACGTGTTCCTCGCCGTGGTCGGCACACGCTGGCAGGAACTGCTGGCTAAGCGGCAGGCCAGTGGCGAACGGGACTACGTTCGCGAGGAGATCGCTGGGGCCCTGCGGAGGGGCATCCTCGTCATCCCGCTGCTGATCGAACGGGCGCCGTTGCCGCGCCATGACACGCTGCCCGGCGACATGCGCGATCTGGTTCTGCACCAAAAGCACGTCATCAGCCACGAGCGGTTCGGGCGTGACGTTGCCGAGCTTGTCGAAGTAATCCAGTCTGCACGGACCGAGGATCGCGGGCAGGCTGAAGCGTATCGCACGAGCGGCGGCTCCCACTACGCCAGGCGTGACTACGACCGCGCCATCGCCGACTTCAGCAAGGTCATCGAGATCGACCCAAAGGACGTCCTCGCCTATGTCGGTCGGGGCCTCGCCCACCATGAGAAGGGCGACTACGACCGTGCCATCACCGACTTCAGCAAGCTAATCGAGATCGACCCAAGGGACCGCGACGCTTACTACAGTCGGGGCCTCGCCCACCGCGCGAAGCGCGACGACGACCGCGCCATCGCCGACTTCAGCAAGGCCGTCGAGATCGACCCCAAGCACGCCCTCGCCTACAGCGGTAGGGGCCGAGCCCACGTCGATAACGGCGACTACGACCGCGCCATCGCCGACTTCAGCAAGGCCATCGAGATCGACCCAAAGGACGCCGTCACCTACAGCTATCGGGGCCTCGCCCACCGCGCGAGGCGCGACTACCACCGCGCCATCGCCGACTACAGCAAGGCCATCGAGATCGACCCCAAGTTCGCCGTCCCCTACGAGGGTAGGGGCCGCGCCTACCACCAGAAGCGCGACTACGACCGCGCCATCGCCGACTTCAGCAAGGTCATCGAGATCGACCCAAAGGACGTCCTCGCCTATGTCGGTCGGGGCCAAGCCCACCACGAGAAGCGCCACTACGACCGCGCCATCGCCGACTATAGCAAGGCCATCGAGATCGACCCAAAGGACGCCGACGCCTACTACAACCGGGGCCGCACCTACGAGGATCAGCGGCGCCGCCCGGAAGCGATCAAGGACTTCCAGCAAGCGCTCAGGTTAGCGCCTGACGACCTGGACAGCAGGAACGCCCTGAAGCGGCTCGGCGCATAGCGCAGCAAGGTGGGTGCTCTGCGGCACTGAAGCATTGCTCCGCACAAGGCCGGTGAGTCACTGAACCCTGCCCGTATGGGTATACCCCAAGTCGGCCTCACGAGAGCTTAGAGCGGCCTCATTCGACTGTCTTCGGACTCCGGTGGCTCGCACCTCGTTGACTCAATAGACCCAGCCCTCGCGGTACACGGTCCAACCCCGGGAACGACGTCCCAAGAGAGTCCGTTTTGACATTATGAGTCGAGTGTTCCATGATGTCTTAGATATTATGGTGCACGAAGGCGAGGACCGGAATGGAGATCGGATACGCGAGGACCTCTACAGTTGACCAAGTGGCCGGCTTTGACGCCCAGCGACGGGACCTCAAGGCTGCCGGCTGCAAGAAGGTCTTCGCCGAGCAGGTCAGCAGCGTCGCTGAACG
>Ga0075421_100001225_pt1 | contig 29578 bp, 26 predicted proteins | sample SoiMetdeltSBSDD5_FD_75292 | JGI IMG/M metagenome (GOLD analysis project Ga0075421, IMG submission 75292) | Bulk soil microbial communities from a Populus tree surrounding site in Tennessee, USA - Soil MetaG P. deltoides SBSDD5 | ecosystem: Environmental > Terrestrial > Soil > Tree plantation... | reverse complement strand
GGGGGCCGGGACCGAGGTGCTGGTTGGTGCGGGGGAACTGTTCGTCATGCTGAAATGCTCCTCTGCCCTCTACAGTAAATTATAGGCGGGAATTGTCTCAGTCATTGTGACACAGAGGGTTATGCCAGTTCGTTCAATTAAAGATATCTTGGTTACAGACGCAATTCTTTCTAAAATCGAGACTAATCCACCAATGATTAGCGGTGTTTTGTTATATACGGATTGGGATATATCACTTGCTGAGTTTATTAGAAATAATATGGATGAGATAAATGCACTTGTGGGACAACAATGCAGTATTTACGTTATTGAAGAGCCAACGGAAAGGTGGATTAATAAGAACAAAGCATCGCTTAAAAAGGAATTAAGTGAAAATTTCGATTTTCTTTGGGGACGGATGGATTGGGCCTCGTCAAAACCATATGATAAAACAGAAGCAATTGAAATTGCGCGCCATTTTTCTATCGAACCGGGAGAATTGCCTTCTTTAATTCTTTTCAATTCAGGTAACAGCAATGATTATTTGTTAATACGTTTAAATAGCGTGCTTCCTGATATTACTGATGACGTTGAGCAAGATTACAAGCGATTTTTTAGAAAACTTTTTTCCTTAACGTCTAATGCGGCTAAATATCCTTCCGAGGTACGTCTCATAGTTTTAGAAAAAATGATCGGAGAAACTTGGAAATATCGCCAAAAAAGAAAAATTAATCAAGTCATGGTAGGGATTGCAAAACAAATTAGTCTTGAGGTATCAATTGTTGATGTTATAAAAGTTGTTTTAGCGGCATTTGGCAAAATTGCGCCCTGAGTCTTTTTAAATCCCCATTACCTTAGCTAGACTTTATCCATTTGTGAATACTGCGGCACCCTGGCCTATATCGACCCGGGTTGGCAAGAATGCTTCTGGTACAGTCTGCGAAAGTGTAAGCGGATCGTGGCATAATACCTGGAAAGCACAAGGAGTAATAGAAGATGTCATCTGATAAATCAGTGCGACAATCGCTCGTGTCCTGGATAAAGGATTTAGGCCCCTGGATCTCGATCGTGAGTTTCGTTGTTTCTATGTTGACCTCCTATTTCGTCTATGTGGATTTTGGGAAGCTGGACCTGTTGTTTCCGCCTGAGGTGGCGGTGAGACTCGCGCCGGCCGAGACGGAGCCGCCTATTCTATTGATACCGATGACCTTCCATTTCACTGGAGCGCCCTCACGTCAGGAAGTCATCACGCAGGCGAACGCCACGGTCAAGCTGACTCCCGACGATGGATCAACCTCACAGACCTTGTTCTACACGTGGAGACGGACGTATCGGCTGATCGGTAAACTTGAATTCGAACGTCTTTACCCTGAACGAAGCTCAGCGGACGCCGAGGATTATATCGAGTACGAGAGCCGAAATGTGCCGTTTGCGCTCAAAGGCCATGAAGTAAGTTTCAAACTTATGGAATTCGAGCCGGAGACAGGAACCAGCCTCTCCCTGGCCCCGGCGCATCTGGAAGTGTGCTTAGAAGTCTCGACGATCAAGAAAAACTTTCGCGCGTGCCAGGCGCCCTATCACCTTTCAGCCACGGCCATCGAAGACGCTCGGGCCACCGGGCTGTATCAATGGATCAGCCAGGGTACAGGAAACTAACTGGGAGGTTGGGGCAGCCGCCCAGCATTTTTTTCGCTTAGGCCGGTCAAGAGTATTTGTCTGGAGTTTCTGACTCCTCCTTCAGGAGCGCCTCATGGAAATTCTCCAAGAACTTGGCTTCAATCTCATCCGGGCTTTGCAGACTCTCAGCCCAACCCTCGATGGCCCCATGGAACTTTTTACCATTCTGGGGCGCATTGAGTTTTACTTGTTACTGCTGCCCTTCATCTACTGGACCTTAGACCACCGCTTGGCCGTGGGGGCCATTTTGATCCTGATCGTCGCCGATCTGTTCGGCTCAAACTTCAAGCTGCTGTTTCATCAACCGCGACCGTATTGGTTGGGTGGCGTGAAGGCGCTGTCCGAGGAACCTTCCTACGGAATTCCGTCTACCCACGCGAGCGATTCGCTGGCCGTCTGGGGTTACCTGATCTATCAACTGAAACGTCCCTGGTTCACGGTCGGCGTCATCGTACTTGTCTTCTTAATCGGCTTATCGCGTTTATACCTGGGCATGCATTTCCTCCACGATGTCCTCTTCGGTTGGCTGGTTGGGGGCGCGGTGCTGGTAGGGTTCGTCAAAGGTCAACAACGGATAAGCGCTTGGTTCAATCGCCAAAGTCTGCTCGCGCAGATTGGCCTGGGCTTCATTCTATCGGCTGTCATCATTCTCATCGGTCAGTTGATCCAAGCGCTGCTCTCCGGCATCCCTGACCCGGAGGCCTGGCGAGCGTATGCGGCCGGCGCGCGCACACCGGCTTACTCATTTACCCTAGCCGGGGCGCTGTTCGGGCTGGTGGCGGGATATGCTCTGATGAAACAGCGCGCGCCTTTTAGCAGCACCGGGCCGTGGCTCAAGCGCGGCGGACGCTACCTGCTCGGAATCATCGGCGTGCTCTTGATCCATTTCGGTCTGGATTTTTTGTTTGGTGCGATCACACCGGAAGAGACCGGACTAGGCTATGGGCTGCGCTCTATGCGCTATGCGGCGGTTACTTTTTGGGTCAGCTTCATCGCACCGTGGGTGTTCCTAAAATTAAATCTGGCCGATCCCGAAACCTAAGCGGAGGCTCAATGTTCAGCTTTTCAGCTTTTAGCCTAGCAACCCTCCTCCTGTTTTTTTTGCCGGTCTCCCTCATTGCCAATGGGTGGTGGTGGCTTAGCCAGCGGCAATCGAAGCGTAAAGGCAAAGACGTCTTTCGGGCCTATATCTTCCCGATCCAATTTGTCCTGCTGGTGGCTTTGACTATCTTCATTGAGCCGCCCCTGGTCAATCGGTATACCGGCCAGATCACCGATTATTTCTGGTTAAGCTCGCTCAAGCCCTCCGAGGTGACGAGCATCAGCATTGAAACTTTCAGTTGGGATCAACCAGCGGATATCCAGGGCCTGACCCAGGCCTTGAACCGAGCGGCTTGGTACCTGCCCACGCATGAAGATCGAGGCCCGTTTGTGCCCATGCGAGTGAACCTAGCGACCAATCAAACGATCTATCTTAAAGTCGGCCAATATGAGAATCGAGACGGCGCCATTCTTCGGTTCATGCGACTGGATAAGACTGGGAAGGAAGTTGATGAAAGAATAGAGTTCTTTGTTCCGGGCCTCCCGTCGGCCCTGGTGAAGGTCATGTATTTATTGCCCCTCTTGCCCGGTAGTTGAAAAACGCTAACGAATTCCCTTTCTCTCTTCGCGGCCACTGGCTGCCTTTCATCCAAGTGAATGTCCACCTCGCGTAAACCCTTCTTTGAAATTCGGTCTTCATTGATTCAGGGACTGGGCGCCTTCGCCATGCGGCGCATTCGCAAAGGCACGCGCCTGATCGAATATCTAGGCGAACGGATCACCCACGCGGAGGCCGATGCGCGTTACCCCGAGCGCGCCGAGTCGTCCCATGTTCTGCTGTTCACGGTGGATAAACGGACGGTGATTGATGCCGGGGTGGGGGGCAACGAAGCGCGCTATATCAATCATTCCTGTGAGCCGAACTGCGAAGCGGTCCTCGAAACCCGGCGGGTGTATATCGAAGCCTTACGCACCATTCAAGCCGGTGAGGAGTTGACCTACGATTACCGGCTCGAGCGCGGGGGGCGGCTTGATTTGGAAGAGGAAAAAAAGTATCACTGTCGGTGCGGCGCTAAAACGTGTCGGGGGACGATGCTCGCACCGCCCCCCAAACGGCGCAAGCGGCGTACTTGATGGCCCGCAGATGATCAAAGCGATTTTTTGGGACAATGACGGCGTCTTGGTGGACACCGAGCGCCTGTACTTCCTCGCCACGCAGCAAATTATGGCGACGGTCGGCCTCACCTTGACCAGAGAAATGTATATTGAATTTTTCTTGGTTCAGGGAAAAGCGGCCTGGCATCTGGCTGAAGAAAAAGGTTTTTCTCCCGATTACATTGAGCACTTGCGAAACGAACGCAACTTGCTCTATAGTCAATTCCTGCGTCAGGAGCAAACGGTGATCGGGGGCGTCAAAGAAGTTCTGGAGAGCTTGTACGGGAACTATCGGATGGGAATTGTCACGAGTTCTCGGAAAGATCACTTTGAATTGATCCATGCGCGGACCGGTCTGTTGGGGTATTTTGATTTTATCCTGACCGGTGAGGATTACCTGAAATTTAAACCCGACCCCGAGCCGTACCTGCGCGCGCTTGAGAAGAGCGGCTGTCGCGCGGAAGAATGCCTGGCCATCGAGGACTCGGAGCGCGGACTCACCTCGGCCCGAGGCGCGGGGATCAAATGCTTCGTCGTCCCGACGGAACTCACGCGAGGCGGCAACTTTGCGGGCGCGTATAAAGTGTTGGGCAGCCTCTCGGAGATTTTGGCGGAATTGTAACGATAGCGGGTTACCGAAAATATGGTTGAAGAACACACCTACACCAGCGTTGACTATCCGGCTGACTTAAAGTGCCAAACACTTTCCTTTCTCCGCATGGAGTGGCCGGAAGGGTTTAGGGGAGACGACCGCCTCCGGGATTGGGTCACAAAAGAATCGGATCATCCGGTTCATCGGGTGTTGGTCGAGGCCGGTGTTCTCATCAGTCATCTCAACGTCGTCTGGAAGTATTTAGACCATGCCGGCGTTACGTATAAAACGTATGGCTTGACGAGCGTCTTCACGTATCCCGCGTTCCGCCGACAGGGGTATGGGAGCCGGCTGGTTGCGTCCGGCACTGACGCCATCCGGGCCAGTGACGCGGACATCGCCCTGTTCCATTGCGACTTTCGGTTGCGTGACTTTTACGCTCAACAGGGTTGGGAAGCGCTGCATCAAGCGGTCACTTATCTTGGACCGCCCGAGGCGCCGAGCCTCGTCAAAGATGAGATTTTGATGATGCAATTTCTATCCCCCCAGGGGCAGCAGGGCCGAACGGCCTTTGAACGTCAGCCAATCTATTTTGGCAGTGATAGCACGTGGTGATTTAACATGAAAGCTATTCGCGCCGCCGCCGTCCAATTTCAACATCAGCCGAATGACAAAGCTGCCAACTTAAACAAAGTGTGCGCCTTCGTCCAACAGGCCGCCGCGGCTCAGGTGGAGTTGATTGCTTTCCCGGAGATGTGCCTCACCGGCTATTGGCACGTTCGCCATTTATCGCGCGTAGCGGTTGAGGCGCTGGCGGAATCGGTTCCGGAAGGCCCGTCCACTCAGGCATTGCTCGCGCTGTCCGCCGAACACCGGATGACGATCGGGGCCGGGTTGATCGAGCGGGCCGCGGACGGGTCGCTGTACAACGGTTACGTCGTCGCCATGCCGGATGGGCGCGCGGTCTGCCATCGCAAATTGCACACGTTCATCAGCCCTTACTTGAGTTCAGGCAATACATACACTGTTTTTGATATTCCGCCGGAAGCGAAGGTGGGCGTCCTCACGTGCTACGACAACAACCTTATTGAGAATGTCCGGCTCACAACGTTGCTCGGCGCGGAGATTTTGTTGGCGCCGCATCAGACCGGCGGCTGCCGGTCGCGCAGCCCGCGCGCGATGGGGCCGATTGATCCGGCGCTGTGGGAACGACGCGCGGAGAATCCATCGGCGATTGAAGCCGAGTTCCGTGGCCCAAAAGGACGCGGCTGGTTGATGCGCTGGCTGCCGGCGCGGGCGCATGACAATGGCCTGTATCTGATTTTCAGTAACGGGGTGGGGATAGACGATGATGAAGTGCGAACGGGAAACGCGATGATTCTTGATCCCTACGGCGAGATTCTGGTTGAGACGAATAAAGCCGACGACGATATGGTCATCGCCGATCTCGACCCGGAAGTTTTGTCCACCGCCTCGGGGCGGCGTTGGCTTCAGGCGCGCCGTCCCGAATTGTACGGGCCGCTGTCCGTTCCTGTCGGCAACGAGCGAGATACGCGCTCTGTCCGATTTGATGGCTGAGGAATTGGATTTTGCTTTTCAAGGTCTAGCTTTTTTGGTCAACGGATAAAACGGATGGAACGGATTTTTTTCGTTTAATAGGATTTCACTTTATTTTAATCGGCCATAGTACATGGTCGTCACATACTCAAAAGCGACGTGATCATTCACTTGGTGCGCCTGGAAAATTTTGCGTAGTTCGGCGAGCAGCAGCGCGTGCTGCGGATGCCCGACCTCCGGTGTATAGGATGAAGACAGCAGCCGTCCCTGGACTCCCGCATAGTCAAAATCCTGACGGTTGCTAAATTCCTTCGACTTAAACCCGCTCGCTCCATAGAAGCTCTCCAGGATTTTCTCATCCACGTTTCTGTGATCCACCTGGGCATAGTCCGTCGCATAATCCCCAAGCAACTGCTCGTAGGCGCGGAGAAAAGGCGTGGAGGTCGTATCGCGTTCGTTCCAAACTAACATCACCCAGCCCTCCGGCTTCAAAATCCGCTGGAACTCCGCGCGGGTTGGCGTTCGATCAAACCAATGAAAGGCCTGACCGGCCGTGACAAAATCTACGCTGTGGTCGGCGAGCGTGGTTGCTTCGGCTTTGCCATCAATACTGTGGAAGTTGGGATAGGGCTGCAAGAGGCGCTCACCAGCTTCGCGCATTTCACGATTCGGCTCCACCGCAAAGACCGGATTGCCGTTCTGTAAAAACAGCTCCGTCAATATCCCCGTGCCCGAACCAATATCGGCGACGCGGGCAGCGGGTGTGAGTTGGCATGTTTGCTTGAGCGTTTCAATCACGGCTTGAGGATAACGGGGCCGGTACTTGAGGTAATTCTCTACGCGGCTGGAGAAGCGTTGGGTTGAGTCCATGGTGTGGATGTTCCTCTTTTGAACGGTTTCTGATTGGATTAATGCCGGATTGAGTCAACGGATGCCTTCGGCGAATGGAACGGAGAAAATCTGATAAATCAGTTCTATCCGTTGACTCTAAAGACGTAAAGAACGAATCGAAATTACTCTAGCTAAGCTTCTCGCTCGCCGCATCCAGCGCGGCGACTTCGGCATCTGTCAGCCGCCAGCCGAGCGCTCCGGCGTTCTGCTGCGCCTGCTGAGGATTCTTCGCGCCAGGGATGGGCAGTGTGCCTTTGCATAGGAGCCAGTTGAGCGCCACTTGCGAGCGCGTCTTCCCGATATGCGCCTCGCCGATTTCTTTCATCAGGCTCAGGAGAGGCTGCGCGGCGGCGAGACGTTCTCGGTCGTAGCGGCGGCGACGCATGCCGGGCGGCGGATTTTCAGGGGTGTACTTGCCGCTGAGGATGCCCTTGGCCAGCGGGCTGTAAGCGATGAGCGTTATACCTTGTTCTTTGCAAGCGGCTAACAAGCCCGTGCGTTCCGGCGAACGTTGCAGCAAACTGTATTCCACTTGGTTTGAGGTGAGCGCGACGCTGTGTTTCGCCAGTGTGTCCTGCGCGCGCCGCATCTGCTCCAGGTTGTAATTGGAGACGCCGACCGCGCGCGTGAGGCCAGCGTTCACCGCCTCGGCCATCGCCTCCATCCAGGTCTCAATTGCGACCGGGCCAAACGGCCAGTGCGTTTGATACAGATCAACGCGCGACAGCCCCAAGCGCTTCAAGCTGCCGCGGAGCGCGCGCAGCAGAGCGCCGCGCTCCCAGCGCCAGGGGAGCGGAAAGAATTTGGTCGCGATGATCGGCCACGTTTCCCGCGTTCGCAAAAACTCGCCCAGCTTACGCTCGGAGGTGTGCGGCCCGTAGATTTCGGCGGTGTCAATGAAGTTGATGCCGGCCTCGAGCGTGAGTTCAAAGGCGCGGCGCAGGTCGGCGTCGTCGTAGCCGCTGCCATAGCCCCACATGAAGCGGTCACCCCACTGCCACGCGCCAATCCCCAACGCGCTCACGCGCATATTAGTGCGACCGAGAGGAATGAAGTCATTCATAAATTACTCCTGAAATACTGGGCGTTATCGGAAATAAAAAGGGACGCAGATACACGCAGATTTTTTTGTTTTTAATCTGCGAAAATCTGCGTGTATCTGCGTCCTATTCTTTACAATTTCCACAAAGGCGAACCATCTAATATTTATTTGTTTGTGAGCAACTTAATGGCTGCTTCCAACTGCGGATCGCGCTTTGCGGCGCGGTCGTCGTCGGTTCGTTCGACAACCACATCCGGCGTGATGCCCAGTTTATGGATCGAGCGACCATCGGGCGTGAGCCAGCGCGCAATCGTCACGCGCACCGCGCCGTTGTCGCCTTCCAGTCCATGCCAGGTCTGTACCGAGCCTTTGCCATACGACGTCTCGCCCACGATCTGGCCGCGTTCAAGGTCTTGAATCGCTCCGGCCACAATTTCGGAGGCCGAGGCCGATCCCTTATCAATCAACACTACGAGCGGGATGTCAGTCGCCAGCCCACCGGACTTCGCCTCGTACGTTTTCTCGCTCCCGTCGCCGGACCGCTCGCGCATCACCACGCCCTCCGGGATAAATTGCGAGACGACTTCAATGGCCGTGTCGAGATAGCCGCCGGGATTCCCGCGCAAATCCAACACCAAGCCGGCCGGCTGCTGCTCCATCAACGCGCGTAGCGCGGACTTCAATTCGTTCGTCGTCTTATCGCCGAAGTCGTTGACCTTCACGTACGCGATGTTCTCGGGGAGCAGCCGGCTCTCGACCGAGGCAATTTCAATTCGGGCGCGGACGATGTCAAACTCAAGCGGCTCCGTCTGCCCTTCGCGCTGGATGGTGAGATGGACGGTGGTCCCCGCCGGCCCGCGCACCAGGCTGATAGTGTGGCTTTCACTCATGCCCGCGATGTCGGTATCGTCCACTTTAATAATAAGATCGCCGGGCAAGATACCGGATTGCTCGGCGGGCGAACCGGGCATCGGAGAAATGATGCGTAGGAAATCGCCGGAACTCTCCACTTCCGCGCCGATCCCCTCTAGTTCGCCAGTTCCATCGGAGAGCGCAATCTCATACTCTTCCGGGTCCATGTAACTGGTATGCGGATCGCCCAACGCTTTCAACATGCCGCTGATCGCGCCGTGCATCAATTGGACATCATCCACCGGCTGGTCCACATAGTCCCGATGGACGAGGTTCCAGGCTTCCCAGAACGGCTCGAACGTGACCTTTAAGTTTGATGGTGTCCCGCCGTTTGACTCGGGGGAAATCGGCGGCACGGTGAGTTGGGGAAGCGCTCGGCCTCGCTCCGCGTCCAGATGTCCAATCACAAATCCGCCGGCAAACACGGTCGCACTGACGAAAGCGACTAGGCCGAGCGATAGTAGTGCGCGCAGCAATCTGTCCATAACAAGCCTCCGGTAAAGTTCAATTGCTTGAAGTTTACAAGCCTCAGATGAGACGTGGATGAGGGCGAACCCGACTGGTACTTAAAGCAGCAGCGCCGGGCGAATCCGCCCGGCGCTGGTTTAGGCTTCCACCTCGGCGCTCACTCCGTGACGGTGAGCGTGCCGGTCATACCGGCTTCTTTGTGGCCGGGGACGTTGCAATAGAACGTATACGTACCCGCGGCCGACGGTGTAAAGGTCGTGCTGCCGGTCGCGCCGGGCTTCACGTTTTCGATCTTCACATTCAACTCGTCAATGATGAACGAGTGATCCAGTGCGCCCGTGTTGTTGAGGGTGACGGTAACAGCCTGCCCCACTTTGGCGGTGATGGTGGGCGTGTCGAATTTAATATCCTCGGCTTTGATCGTCACCGCCAACGGTGACCCGCCGCCCCCGGTTCCGCAAGCCGTCAGCGCCAACATCGCGATCAGCCCCAGTGCCAAAATTGCAAAACGTTTGTTGTTCACTTCTTCTTTTCTCCTTGTGTCTATTTGTTGATTGATTGGGACGGCGGAATTATATCACCAGCCCCATTAAGCGACTATCCAAGCCTCTTTGGCTCTATTGGGTGTATTTGTACACGGATGGCACTGATGCCTGCGGCGGATTTCACGGATTTTTTAATGGTTCCGTGGCATCCGGCTTTTCCCGTGTAATCCGTGTACGCTTTCCCATTTGAGTCAGAAGAGCCGCCTATTTCTTCATCGCCGTGAACGCCCCGCGTCCGGCGTAAGTGGCCTGGCTGCCCAACTCCTCTTCGATGCGCAGCAGTTGATTGTACTTCTCCACGCGTTCGCTGCGGCACGGCGCGCCGGTCTTGATCTGCCCGGTGCCCAAGCCCACGACGAAATCGGCGATGAAGGTATCCGCGGTTTCACCGCTGCGATGCGAGACGACCGCCGTCCAGCCGGCCGAGTGGGCCAGCTTGATCGAAGCGATGGTCTCGCTGACTGTGCCGATCTGGTTGAGTTTGATCAGCACCGAATTCCCGACCTTTTCCTTGATCCCGCGCTGGATGCGCTCGACGTTGGTGACGAAGAGATCATCGCCGACGAGCTGCATCCCCTTGAGCCGTTCGGTGAGGATCTTCCAGCCGTCCCAATCGTCCTCCGCCACGCCGTCCTCCAACGAGTAGAACGGATACGTCTTCTGCCAGCCCGCATACAAATCGGCCATCTGAGCCGAGGTCAGTTTTTGATCTTTATCAAGCTCATACTTTCCGTTTTTATAGAAGCCGCTCGAGGCCGGATCAAGCGCTATCCCAATGTCCTCACCCGGACGATAACCGGCGCGTTCAATCGCCGTCGTCAGCAGTTTCAGCATCTCGTCGTGCGAGGTCACCGTCGGCGCGAAGCCGCCCTCATCTCCCACATTCGTGCTCAGGTTCTTGTCTTTGAGCAGCGCCTTCAACGTGTGATAGGTTTCTGCGCCCCAGCGTAACGCTTCGGCGAAGGTCGGCGCGCCGAGCGGCACGATCATAAATTCCTGCATGGCGACCGTCGTCCAGTTGGTGTGCGCGCCGCCGTTGAGGACGTTCATCATTGGCACGGGCAGAATGTGGGCCGCCTCCCCGCCCAAATGCCGGTACAACGGCAAACCCCGCGCCGCCGCCGCCGCGCGCGCGGCCGCCATCGAAACGCCCAGGAGCGCGTTCGCCCCGAGACGACTTTTATTCGGCGTCCCGTCCAGCTTAAGCATCGTCTGATCGAGCGCCGCCTGGTCGGCGGCGTCCTGGCCTTTGAGCGCGGGCGCGATTTCATCGCGGATGTTCGCCACGGCTTTCTTCTCGCCTTTGCCCAGGTAGCGCTTCTTATCGCCGTCGCGCAGTTCCAGCGCTTCATGCACGCCGGTGGAAGCGCCGGAGGGGACCGCGGCCCGGCCGGTTGCGCCGCCCTCGAGCGCCACCTCGGCCTCGAGCGTTGGGTTTCCGCGCGAATCCAGAATCTCACGCGCGCGGACGGAAGCAATCTTCGTGTTCATAGCTCTCCTTATGATAAAAGATGGAATGGGCTCATTTTAACATGAGTTGCGCAGCCTCGGAGGGCGCGCGGCTAATCTTAAATCAGTGTAAGATGGGCGGGTGACGTGAGGCGTGACGAGTGATCCGTGATTAAGTGTCAAGTGTTCACGTGTCACGTGTCACTCGTCACGCCTTACTCGTCACTGAGAACAAATGCCTCTCATTCCCAAACTCACCTCCAACCACCGCGCGATTCTTTTACTGGCGTTGATTGTCGTCAGTTTCTTTTTGCCGGCGCTCCTTGTGCCGGGGAAGCTCATCGCGCCGCGCGCCGCGCCCTGGCCGGATATTCCCACCAATCACTGGCCGGACTTTGTCTTTTATGCGGCGAATTGGCGCGCCGGCCGCCTCCCCGTTTGGGATCCTCTGGTCGGACTCGGTCGGCCGTTGGCCGGCGACCCGGATAGCTTGTTCATGTATCCCTTCGATTTTCTTTTCCTGGTTTTGCCGCCGGCGTTGGGCTTCAACGTGCTGGAAGCGGTGCATGTCTTCCTGGCTGGGCTGTTTACTTTTTTGTTCTTGCGCCGGGGCTACGGCATGTCCGCAGTGGCCGCGTTGTTCAGCGGCCTGGCGTTTGCTTTCAGCCCTAAATTCATGGCTCACCTCGCGGTGGGGCATGTGGGTTTAATTTGTGGTCTGGCCTGGACGCCGGCCGTTTTATTCGGGCTTAAGCGCGCGTTTGGGGGCAGTCTCCTGGCCGCGGCATTGGCCGGGCTGGCGTTGGCGCTGCAATTGCCTACGCATCTTCAGGTCCCTTACTACACCGCGGCCATTGGTTCCGCTTTTTGGCTGTGGCATCTCGCGCCGCTCATTGCGCCCAGCGTGCGCGGATCGGCGGCGGATCGGCGGCAGCTCATCTGGTTAGTCAAAGTCTATGGCGTCTGGCTCACCACGTTCGCTTTAGCGGGCGCGAGCGTCCTCCTGCCACTGCTGGAACTGGTGCCGTATACCAGCCGCGTTAACTTCTCGCTCGCCGATTCGAATCAGTATGCGTTGCCGCCGCCGCTCCTCATCACCTTGATCGCCCCGGCGCAATCTCAATTTCATGAATGGACGATGTTCCTGGGCGTCCTGCCGCCGGTGCTGGCCGGGCTGGCTTGGCTGGGGACCCGCCGCGGCGGGTTGTGGTTCTTTAGCTTGCTGGCGGGTTTCGCTTTGCTCTATGCGCTGGGGACGGCGACTCCGTTATTTGGATTCGCTCTGACCCTCCTCCCCGGCTTTCGATTTTTTCGCGTTCCCACCCGCTGGTGGTTCTTCGGCGGTCTGGCGGTGGCGCTGTTGGCCGGGTTCGGGTTGGAGGCCCTGACGACTCCGGAAGTGCGCGATCGCTTGTGGCGTTGGCGGCGTCGGCTGGCTTTAGCCGCCGGCATTTACCTCATCGCCGGCGGGACCGCCGCCGTCGCTTATTTTCTCCTCTTTCGGAATTGGCATGGCTTGCTGATCCTGCAACTCATGACGGCGCTCGGCTTCATCCTTTTGACTTCCCTGTGGTTGCGGAAAAAAATTCAGCCGCGCGCTTTCCAGTGGCTGCTCCTCCTCCTCTTGTTATTAGATTTATTCCCATTTGCCATTCAGCATATTAAACTGATTGACCCGCGCCGCGAATTTTTACGCGCGACTCCGGTGTTGGATTTTGTCAGCGCCCAGCCGGGTCTGTTTCGAGTATATTCCACCACCTCCAACTATCTCTCTTATGCCGCCGCCGCCGAACGCGGAATTGAGACGCTGGATGGATTACTGTCTTTTCAAATTGGACACACGGTTGAAGCTGCCAACCGGGCGACCGGTTGTGAGCACGGCCAGTATGCGACCTCTATTCCCTCGTGTCTAGGAAATTGGCCGCCGGGCGCGCTGCCGGATGCCGCGCGGCTGGGACGCTTAAATGTGCGTTACGTGGTAACGACCGCTCCACTGCCGGCGCCCGATTTTAAATTGGCGTTGGCCGGGAACCCCGCCGTCTATGAGAATTTGCGTTGGCAGCCGCGCGTTCGGCTTCTCTCCGGCGGTCAAGCCGAGATCGTCAACCGGCATGCCGGCTACTATGAAATTAAGTCTCGTTCAAACGAAGAAGCTCAACTCATTGTCAGCGAAATCTGGATGCCGGGCTGGCAGGCCATCGTAGATGGACAACGGCAGCCGGTTGAGCGCGTTGAAGAAGCTTTAGTGGGGGTCAGTCTGCCTCTGGGCGATCATGTCATTCAGCTCACTTACGCGCCTCTGGGTTGGCGGATCGGTTGGCCGATTTCTTTAGCAACTTTCATCGGCTTGGCGCTCTGGGGAATCTTGTCGCTTTTAAAGTTTTCTGTTTTCACGCGTCACGCGTCACGCGTCACTCATCACGTGTCACGCATTACCCAGACATGACTCTTCCCATCCTCCTCGTCACCGCGCTGGTCCTCATCGCCAGCCTGCTGCTCATCTCGGACAAACTGCGCCCGGACTTGGTGGCGTTGCTCTTGCTCCTCACCCTCGGCGTGACGGGGCTGGTTGATTCCCAGGAACTCTTCTCCGGCTTCAGCCGCGCGGCCGTCATTACCATCATGGCCCTGTTCATCATCGCCGATGGCTTGGAACGCACGGGCGCGACTCGCCTGCTCGGGCAGCAGCTCAATCGCCTGGCCGCTGGGAACGAAGCGCGCGCTGTTTTAGTCGTGATGATCACCACGGCGCTGTTGTCCCTCGTCACGAACACCATCGCCGCGGCGGCGGTGTTGCTGCCGGCCGTCATCGGCCTCACTCGCCAGTCTCTGCTGCGTCCCTCCAAACTCCTCATCCCGCTCTCGTTCGGCGCGCTGCTGGGCGGCATGGCGACTCTCTTCACCACCGCCAACATCCTGGTCAGCGCCGCGCTGGCCGAGCAGGGCTTCAAACCCTATGGCGTCTTCGACTTCTTATCCGTGGGACTGCCGATGGCGTTGACCGGAATTGTCTTCATGGTTCTAATCGGAAGGCGTCTACTTCCGGAACGCGCCCTCAACGGGCGGGAGTCCGCGGAGCGGGCGCGCAGTGGGAATCTCTCGGATACCTATCGCCTGCGCGAAGCCGTCACGGCGGTCTATGTCAAACCGGGGTCGGCCATGGCCGGACTCAGTCTGGCGGAAGGCGGTTGGGGCGAACGTTTGGCATTAAACGTCGTCGGCATCTCGCGCGGTGGTTCGCTCAATTTAGCGCCCGCTCGAAAGGAAGAAGTGCTGGAGGGCGATGTCATCCTCTTCACCGGTTACACGGATGAAGAAGAGCTGGCTCACTTTGGCCTCGCTCTCACCGCCGACGCCGACTGGCGCGGCCAGTTGACCTCGGACGAAGTAAGCTTGGTGGAAGTGGTGCTCACCCCGCGCTCCTCGTTCGCCGGAAAAACGCTGCACGAGATTCACTTCCGCGAAAAATTTGATCTCTCGGTTTTAGCCATTTGGCGCGAAGCCGCCACCATTCGCGAGGGGCTGGTGGACATTCCGTTGCGCTCGGGCGACGCCCTCCTGCTTCAAGGCCGCCGGTCCAAGCTCAAGCTGCTGCGTGAGCAATCTGATTTCCTGGTACTGGAAGAAGATGGGGCGGAGATCGCCGCGCCCCGGAAAGCTTGGCTGACGGTTGGGCTGACCGCCGCCGCGCTCGCGCTCGCCGCGTTCAACATTCTGCCGGTCGCCGAGGCGGCCTTTGGCGCGGCGGTGTTGATGGTGCTCTTCAAATGTCTAAGCATGGAAGAAGCGTACAGCGCCATTGAATGGCGCGCGGTGTTTCTCATCGCGGGCATGCTCCCGCTCGGCGTCGCCATGACCAACACCGGCACCGCCGCCTTCCTCAGCCAGGTGCTCGTCGGGCTGTTGGGTGGCTGGGGATCGCTGGCCGTCGCCGGCGGAATTTTTCTGGTGACGATGTTGCTCACCCAAGTGATGAGCGGCCAGGCGACGGCCGTCGTCCTGGCGCCGATTGCGATTGCCGCTGCCCGCAGCCTGGGCGCGGACCCGCGCGGCCTGGCGTTGGCGGTGGCCCTCGGCTGCTCGACCGCTTTCCTGACCCCGATCAGTCATCCGGCGAACATGCTGGTCATGGGCCCCGGCGGTTACACCTTCAAAGATTACTCGCGCGTCGGCCTGCCGCTCACGGGGCTTTTGTTTGTAGTCTTGCTCGTCAGCTTGGCAGTTTTCTGGAATATTCGATGAACAAAAAGCGCCTGCTTAATCTCACCGGCGTGGCTCTACTGTTTATTCCTTATCTCCTCTATATCATCTTCGCCATTCGAGTTAACCGGACGGGCGTGGATTACGAGACCTTCATGGAAATCGGCCACCGCCTGGTCACCGGCAGCGAAGTCTATGGCGAAAACAGTTACTACCCGATGCCGGTCGTGATGGTGTTTGCGTTCTTCAGTCTGCTCCCGCGCCCAGTGAGTATTGCGATTTGGTTGCTGACGCCGGTCCTTGCCGCGCTCGTGATTACTGGCGGTAATCCGTTGGTCCTGATCTTTGCGCCGGTCTTCGGACATTTTCTCGGTGGGCAAACTTCCGTGTTTGGGATGATTGGTTTATGGGGCTATCGCAAGCACCTCGAACCCAGCCGGGCCGTCGGAGGATTTTTTTTGGCCTTGATGCTGCTTAAGCCCCAGTTGGGAATCGTGCCGTTAGCGTTTGCCTTCGTCCAATGGTGGAAAGAATTCCGAGCGCTCAAGCGCATCCCCCGCCAAGCCTGGGCCTGGCTCATCAGCCTGGCGGCGTTTTATTTGCCCGGCTTTCTCTTAATCCCCGATTGGCCGGCGCGCTGGCTCAGCCACCCACGTCCGCTCTTTGAACGCGCGCTGTCGGGGATTGTGCCGCGCACGTTGTTATACCTGGTCGCGCCGCAAACGCTGACGTATTGGCTCATTTTGATTGTGGTTGGCGTTTTCCTGCTCTGGGGAATTTGGCGGCTGAACCACCGCTGCTTGACGCTTGATCTGTTGGTGCTCTGGAACTTTGTCGTCAGCCCGTTGGTCCACGATTACGATTTAATTCAACTCGTCCCCTTGCTGGAAACGCCCCGTTTGATCGCCCTCGCCGTTTTGCTTTCCATCCCCGGCTGGTTCGTTATTCTTTTCGCCTATAACGTTGATTCAGCCTGGTATGCCTTCACGATCATTGCCCCCGGAATTTTGAGCGCGGTGCTCTACCGGGAGCGGAAAGCGTCAACACTTCCCTCGCTAGAACAGCTACCAAATGAGCGGATGGCGTATAATGAAACAGAAAATTGAGCCGAAGGAGGAAGTGACTTATGAATCCACTGCTGGAACGCATTTCCATAAACCCTAATATTTGCTTCGGCAAACCTTGCATTCGCGGCACCCGTATTTGGGTTTCGCTCATCCTCGATTTCTTGGCGAGCGGAACAAGCGTGGACGAGCTTTTGTCCGAATATCCCTCGTTGACCATCGAAGATGTTCGGGCGGCTATCGCTTATGGCGCGTGAGTGAAATTGAGAATTCCTATGTCTATTGCTCGCCGAAACGTCAATCAAAAAAAACCTGCCCTGCATAAAATTTCTGAATCCCGTCCCAAGAACGGCTCTAACGAGAAGCCTGGCTCGGGGCTGGTCACAACCTACCCCAAAATTAAAAAGAAACGTCCTTCATCCATCAGTCATTTGAAAACCAAAAAACTCATCGCTTTTGGCTGGTATGGCGGCAAGTTTTCCCACTTGGATTGGCTTTTACCTTTGCTGCCAAGTTGTCATCATTATTGTGAACCTTTCGCTGGATCTGGAGCGGTTTTATTGAATCGTTTACCTTCACCTGTCGAAACTTACAATGATTTAGATGGCGAAGCCGCAAACTTCTTTCGGGTTTTACGCGAAGATAAAGATAGCTTGATTGAAGCGATTGGTTTGACTCCCTTCTCACGTGAAGAATTCAGTCTGGCCTGTCTAATTGACCCAGATTTAAGCTCGTTAGAAAGAGCTCGCCGCTTCTTTGTGCGGGCCAGACAGGTACGCACTGGTCTGGCTCAGACAGCTAGCCTCGGGCGTTGGGCAAACTGCAAAAACACCAGTCGCGCCGGAATGAGTGGTGTTGTCAGCCGCTGGCTTGGCAGTGTTGAAGATTTGCCTGAGATTGCTGCGAGACTATTGCGTGTTCAAATCGAGAATCGCCCAGCGCTAGAAGTTATCCGCCTCTATGACTCAGGGGAAACTCTCTTTTATTGTGACCCGCCTTATATACATCTAACCCGAGGGGATGATAACGCCTATAGCTATGAAATGACTGACCATGAACATCAAGAATTAGCCCACCTCTTGAATTCGATCCAAGGTCGAGTGGCCATCTCTAATTACCAATGCGAGTTGATGGATCATCTCTACCCCGCTCCTAAATGGACAAAGAGTATTGCTTCTGAAAAGACGATCCACTCTACCAAAGGTAAGCGTGCCGAAGCCCTTTGGACAAACTATGATCCATTCAGGCCAGGTGGCAAGATAAGACTCCTCGAGCGAAGCCATGAATAACCCAACTCAAATACTTGAGCGGGCGTTGGCGCGCGCCTCGATGAACCTGGCGAAGCCATTGATCAAGGACAAGCGCATGCGTGAGCGAACGGAATATGTTTGCTTTTGCCTGCGTAATCGGGCTGGAGTGCGCTTGCTGATGGCTTGCCTGTTGGCGAAGATCCATCGCCCAGAAGTTGATGCCCGGAAACCTTATACTGAAATTGGTGATAAGGATGCTTTCTCAGGCCGCTCTTACGACGAGACTTACCTTACTCACTTTATTAATACCCATCGTTTGCCTTGCAATTCCACGACTGCCTTTCTGACACCTGCATTGCGGAACATAGATCAAACGCTAACAAAAAAGGTGACAATCGTGGGAAGGCCACGACAACTTTACACTGACACTTTGCAATTGCTGGATGATGTCTATGCCGGACGGGTATTAGCCAAGGATTTGCTGGCGGAGGTCATTCGTCTTCTTTTAGTTATGCGGGATGAAAAGGCTAGCCGGATGGCGACACTCATGGCGGGATTACGACATTCCGATGAAGCAATGCCGCTCTCCTCTGAAGGGATTGTGAATCTAATTGAGCAACATCTCCATTGCAAGAATTCAAGCCGCTTGCCGGTTCTGGTTGTGGCGGCTGCTTATCACGCGGCAGGAGATAAGATTGGAGAACGGGTGTTAGTTCTAAAGGGTCATAATGCAGCGGATGAACAAACGGGCGCAATTGGCGATGTCGAAGTTTGCATGATAAACGACGATCAAGTTGTAACGGCTTACGAAATGAAAATGAAGCGTGTCACATTGGATGACATTGACCGGGCACTCCAAAAGATTGGGACGGCTGCGACGCTGATCCACAACTACATTTTCATCACGACCGATGCTGTTGATGAGCATGTAAGAGCTTATGCGCAAAAGGCTTATGAAGTGAGCGGTGGTACCGAGGTCGCTATCTTGGATTGTGTCGGTTTCCTGAGACATTTTCTGCATCTATTTCATCGTCTACGTATCAGCTACTTGGATACCTATCAGACGTTGGTGTTAGCTGAACCGGATAGTTCTGTAAGTCAGTCTCTCAAAGAAGCGTTTCTGGCTCTTCGTCAAGCTGCAGAAGCGGACGCATAAATTGTTTTGATGCGCTTCTAAAGCAATTACACGCTAAACGCCTTTCTATGTTCAAGTTCGACTTAATCAATCAAAATCCTGCCACCCGCGCCCGCGCGGGTGTTTTTCATACGCCGCATGGCGATCTACTCACGCCGGTGTTCGCGCCGGTAGGGACGGCGGCCACCGTCAAAGCCCTCACGCCGGCGCAGTTGCGCGAACTCGGCGCGACGCTCGTCTTGAGCAACACCTATCATTTATATCTGCGCCCCGGTGATGAACTAATCCGTGAATTGGGCGGGCTGCATCACTTCATGCAGTGGGACGGCCCGATCTTGACCGACTCCGGCGGCTTTCAAGTGTTCTCGCTCTCGGACACGCGCAAGATTGACAATGACGGCGTGACGTTTAAGAGCCATATTGATGGCTCCACCCATCGCTTCACGCCGGAGAAATCCATTGCGATTCAAGAAAATCTCGGCGCGGATATTATCATGGCCTTCGACGAGTGCCCGCCGCCGCTTGACCGCGACTACAACCGCATTGCGCTCGACCGCACCCACGCCTGGGCGGTGCGCTGCCAAGCCGCCAAGACGCGCGCGGATCAGGCGTTGTTCGGCATTGTGCAGGGCGGCATCTTCCCCGACCTGCGCGAAGAGTCGGCGCGTTATCTAACAGGACTGAATTTTCCAGGCTACGCGATTGGCGGGCTGGCGGTGGGCGAGACGAAGGAACAAATGCACGCGATGTTGGAAGTTGTGAACGATATTCTGCCAACCGACAAGCCGCGCTACTTGATGGGCGTGGGCACGCCGGAAGATTTGGTCAACGCGGTCCGGCGCGGCGTGGATATGTTCGACTGCGTCCTGCCCACGCGCGTGGCGCGCACCGGCGCGGCGCTGACGCGTACCAGCCGAATGAATCTAAAGAACGCACCTTACGCGCGCGACTCACGTCCCATTGAAGACGGTTGCACCTGCTACTGCTGCGCGAACTTCAGCCGCGCTTACGTGCGCCATCTCGTCGTCTCGAATGAGATCCTGGGCGCGACACTGCTCTCCATGCACAACGTTCATTTGCTAATTACTTTGACTCGTGAAATGCGCGCGGCGATTCTGAACGGGACGTTCGAGCAATATGCAGAGAACTTTCTGGCGAACCACGCTGAATCTAAAACTCCCAAATCCCAAGACCCAAATCCCAAAACCCCATGACTCTCTTCCAATCGCTCATCCTCGGCATTGTGCAAGGCTTAACCGAATTCATTCCGGTCTCGTCCTCCGCGCATCTGATCCTGGTTCCGTGGGTGCTCGGCTGGAAGTTCGATCCGACGGTGACGTTTGTCTTTGATGTCCTCTTGCAATTGGGCACGCTGGCGGCAGTGATCGTTTACTTTTGGAAAGATTTGTGGGAGATGGCGCGCGCTGTCATTCAAGGCTTGCTGCAACGTAAGCCGTTCGAGTCCGGCGAGGCGCGCCTGGGATGGTTGATCGCGCTCGCCGGTCTGCCGCTCGTCGTCGGCCTGGTGTTTAAAAAATTCTTTGAGGGGCTGCACAATCAACCGGTCATTGTCGCAATTATTCTGATGGTCGCGGCTTCGTTGCTGTTCGCCAGTGAGCGGATTGGGCGGCGGACGCGCACGCTGGAATCACTTACCTGGCTCGACGCGCTCCTCATCGGCTGCGCGCAGACGCTGGCGCTGCTGCCCGGCGTCTCGCGTTCGGCGGCGACGATTTCCGGCGGCCTGGCGCGTGATCTGGATCGCCCCTCGGCGGCGCGCTTTAGTTTTATTTTGTCCGTGCCCACAATGCTGGGCGCGAGCGCGGTCGCGATTAAGGATTTAGTTGAGTTGCCTAACTTCATGTCCTACCTGCCGCCGCTGGCGCTGGGCTTTATTGCTTCGGCCATCGTGGGCTACGCCGGTATTCACTGGTTGCTCAGTTATCTCTCGAGGCGCTCATTGAATGTTTTCGCGTGGTATCGGATTGTTGTGGGGCTGCTATGCTTAGCGGTGTTCTTCATCCGTGGTGCGTGACTCGTGATGCGTGACCCGTGACTCTTCCTCCGTCCTCCGTCTTCCGTCTTTCGTCCTTCGTCTTTCGTCTCACGCAGTGGTCCTTCGTCCTCTTACTCGCCTCCTGTTCAACTCCCCCTCCTCCTCCAACCCCCGTCACTCTCCGAATAGCGACAACTGATCTGACCATGCCGCTGCTTTTGGATTTGGCCGCGGCCTATGCCGAGGTGAACCCGGACATTGATCTGGTCTCGGAGATTGTGCCGCTTTCGACGTTATCGGCGGATTTGGCCGCGGGAAGAGCGGACGTGGGTTTGGCGGTCACTCGGAACCCTGAGCAATTTGCTACGCCTTTAGGTTACGTCTCGTTCGCCGTCGTCGTGAATCCGGCCAACCCGCTCACCGGATTAACCGTGGCGCAGGTGCGAGAGATCTTTTCGGGACGAGTAAATGATTGGGGTCAAGTCGGCGGCCCGGGCGGGGGAATACAAGTTATCAGTCGCGAAAAAGGTTCGGACGCGGGGATGACGTTCGGGGCGAGTGCGCTGCTGGGCGCGTTCCCCACTTCTAACTCACTGGTGGCACCAACGTGGGCGGCGATGCGTGAGGCGGTGAGTCAAAATCTCAATGCCATTGGCTATTTGCCGGTGCCGGAATTAGATGCCACGGCGCAGCCGATTGGTTTGGATTCTGAAGTGCGCGCGTTGATTGTAGCGCTCGCGCCGAGCGAGCCGACCGGCCTGGCGCGCGAGTTTTTAGTTTGGGCGCAGAGTGAGGAGGGGCAGGCGGTGGTGGGGAAGAGATATGAGGCCGTGACTCGTGACCCGTGAAGAGTGACCCGTGATACGTGACGCGTGATGAGTGAACTTCACGAATCACATATCACGGGTCACGAGTCACTATCTCACCCTCAACACCTGCGGCTCCACCTGACCAGAGACATTGGGATTGTAGTAATCATACGCCATGCTGGCCGGCGTTTGCGCGACGAGCGGGTACTTGGCCGTGAGCCGGTAACTGAACTTGAGCGGATTGCCGTAGCTCAGGTTTTTGATGTAGACGAGTATCTGACGGCCGGTGAGTTCGTAGCGCTCAATCGTCGGCAGCGCGTAGTCGGCGGGCACGTCGTTGTAGCGCGTGACGAGGCCATCCAGGTCTTCAGCCTGCACCGCAAAACCCGGCGGCACGCCGAGGTCAATGAGCGCCCACTCCGCCTGACCGTCCTGTTCGTTCATCGTCACGACGACGTTGACATTCACTTCGTCGTTGACCGCCAACTCCGTCCGGTCGTAAGCGACGTCAATCTTCACCAACTCTTCCGTCTTGACTTGATCCGGATAAAGCGCCAGCTTGCCCCACGGTAGATAGTAGTTCCCTGAAACCTGGTACATCAAATTACCTTTGCCTTCGACGTTGATCCCGACGACATTTTCCGCGCCGGGCAAAACATCGCTGAAGGTCAAGAGTTGCACGACATCGAAGTTCTCCGGCGTGACTTGAACCGTCTTCGTTTGCCCGCCGTTGAGCGTGACGGTGACATTCGCGTTGACGTTCTCGGCTCCGGCGCGCACACTTTGGAGGAGCGCTTTGAGCGTGAGGATCGTCGCTTGCGTGTTGTACCACGTGCCGAAGCTGTCCTTCTGCTTGATCAAAGTGGTGAGGGCCGCGTTCGCGAGATCGGGATGACTGTTCGCGCGCAGGAAGGCGAGCGCGGCGAGGGCGGTCGTTTCCAGATCGCCGGTCTGCCCCTCGCTGCCCATAAAGGTGGAGACGCCGCTGGACCAAGTCACATCATTCCCATTCTTCACGGCCATGCCCGCTAATCGCTCAAGCACCGCTTCTGTTGCTGAAGACACGTTACCGTTGTTGCCTGTGACATCGGCGGCGACAAGCGCATTCGCGACGAGCGCGAGGGGGTAGGCATCTTTCGCTTGACTCTGAAATTCGCGCAGGTATTCCAAACCTTTGGTGACGCGCGCGTCGTCGCCGAAACCGGAATCCACCAAACTCCAGACGATGTACGCGGTGACGGGCAAGCGCTCGGTCTGGTTGGTCAACGAGCTTTCGTGAAAACCTTCCAGCCCGACCCACGAGCCATCGCTCTGCTGCTGTGAGAGCAGCCAATCGGCGGCGCGTTGGATGAGCGCTTCATCCACCGGATGCACGCGGCTCATGTCGCTGAACTCTTGCAGGCCGTACGCGGTGAGCATTGGATCGGCGGGCGGATCGCCAAAGAGCGAGAAGCCGCCGGAGCCGTTGACTTCAAAAGTTGTCAGGCGTTGATAGCCCAGGTTGAGGTACTCCTCGGCCTTGAGCTGCGTTTCAGGCGAAACTTGATTGGTGCTCTTCAGGTAATCCAAAACCAGTGTGTTCGGATAATTGGTGGACGAGGTTTGCTCGAAGCAGCCATACGGCATCTGCAACATGCTGTCCAGGCCTTCCACAACTTGGCTGAGAATGCCGGGATAGATTTTGACGGTGAGCGATTGCGTGCCGGGGATCGCGTCCGCTGGAATGGTGGCCGAGGCTTTGACCGGCGTTCCCGCCGTGAGCCGATCCGATTGCGTGAAGAAGATTTGCTTGCCATCCGGGAAGACGCGCACGTTCTTTTGAATCGCATCCGACATTTGGGAGCCTAACGCGGTGACTTTGAACGGTTGATTGCCAAAGTTCTTGGCGCGAATGTGGAAGTAGACGACGCTGATGTCGTTGGCGGCGATGGTTATTTCTTTGGAGGGCTCGTCGAGCAGCTCGAACCAATCCGCTTGTTCCAGTTCCAGGCGCACGTTCTGGCTGTCTTGCAAATAGTTGAACACGCCGACCGGAACCGAGACCTCATCGCCAACGGTGAGGGAGCCGGGCAAGTCTAAGTCAATGAAGAAATCTTGGAAGACGCGCAGGCTGCCGGTCGTGCTGCCCAGGCGTCCGTCTTGCGTGGAGGCGAGCGCGGTGATGCGCCAGGTGGTGATGCTATCCGCGACGGGCGTGTCCACGCGCAAGTGACCGGCGGGATCGGTGAGGCCCTCCGGGAGCCAGAGCATCGTTTCCGGGAAATACTGGCGCAGGCGCGGCGGTTCTGCCTGCTGCCCCTCGGCGGTTTTGTCAGCGCCAACCTGATTGACTTCCGCTGGCGTGGAGGTGGCGGCGGGAGCGGTCTCGGGGACGGCGAGCGCGAGATCCTCAGCGAACCCCCCACCGCCCAGCGCGCCATCGGCGGCTTCCAGGAGCACTTCGCGCCGGGGGAACGGGGCGTTGGCCACACCCATTGTCAGCAGCGGAAAAGTATCAACCGAGATGGAGAGGCCGACCAACAGTGTGGCGAGAGCCAACACAATCCGTCTACTCCAGCCAAAACTCGCGGCGCGGAGCAGGAAGGCGGCGGGCATCAAAGCAAAAGCCGCCAGCCCCCATCCAATGGCGGCTTGACTCGGATAGGCATTCGACCGCGAGGCGGCGAACACCAAAAACCCAATGACCGGAACGAACAATACGAGCAGCGCCAGAGACCAACCGAGCGTGCGCTCTTTGCGAATCCAGGCGATGACGGAGAGTGTGAGGAAACCGAGCAGGCCCAACAGCCCGAGGCCCAGCACCAGGCTCTCGGCTTGCGAACTCAGCCAGGTAGTAAACACCGATAAACGATCGAGCGGCGTCTGCGCCCACCAGTAATCTCCGCCTAACGGCCAGATGAAAAACAGCACGAGGCAGAAGAGGGACAGGCCCGCAATTAAGATGAAGCTGCGGAGGAGTTGTCGTTCGCGCCACACGGCGTAAGCGCTCAGGCCCATGACCAGCAGCGGCAGGATCAACAGCAAGCCATAGAGGCCTCGGCTTAAGTTCAAAAAGTATTTTTGCTGCGCGTCGTAACTACGTTGGATTGCATCCTGGTGTGAGTTGGCTTGCAGCGTGAACGCGGGAGCGTAAAGCTTTCCCCCGGCGCGGACAGTCTCCGCGAGCGAGGCCTGCGCTGCGCCGGCTTGCGCGCCTTGCAGCACCGGATCGCTCGGCGGTTCTTGCTTGAGCAACTCCGGCACAGTGAAGCCGTGCAGTTCGTATTTGGGTTCGAGCAATTCTTGTTCGAGCAAAAAGTAGAGTTTGGCGAAGCCGGGGTCTTGTTCGGCGAGGGCGAACACGGACTCATCCACAACCGCCAGCCCAACCGCCGACTGCGCGCCGTTTCCATCTTGTCCATTAACTTGGATGTCCAGCCCCGCGCCTTCGCCGGGACGATACACCGGATGATCGGGTGTGATCGTTAAGTTGAGGCCGGCGGCTGCGTCCACGACGACGAGCCGCGTGTCGCGCGTGATGTTGCCGGAGGTGAGAATTTTATAAGCGTGCAGTTCGAGCGTGCCGTAGAGATCAGGCGTTAAATCCACCGCGACTTCGGCGTGGCCGCCGTCCACCGGGATGGCGCGCGTGCTCACCGTTTGCCCCTCGCGCACGATATCCAGATAAGCCGTTCCCTTTACTTGCGATGTGAGAATTGTCAGACTCATCGTCTCACCGATTTGATAGAGCGGCCGGTCGGGACGAAGCAAGATGGTTTCTTCTGCATACTCACCGTCAAAATAGAAATCTTGGTGAGCGGTTGCGCCGCGCACATCCTGCGCGTCTATGCCGATTTGCTGATACGGTGAGTCCGGCGTCAAGCGGATTTCGGCCAAGCCGTAGGGGCTGGTTTGAGCCGTGAGGAGTGTGCTGTTGTTGTAAAGTCTCACACCGACGCTGGTCTCCGCCGGCGTTCCATCGGGATAGCTGGTGAGGACGTAAAAAATATTTTCGACGCCCGGACGGAACTGTCCGCCCTCCGGCACTGCTTCGATGACCAACTGGCTTTGGGCGACGGGCAGCGAGAGATTGGACGTTTCCGTGTGCTGCGCCAGATCGGTGACATTGGCTTGCAAATAGAAAAGGCCGCGACCGCCTTCAAGATCGGTTCCGGCAATGTAGGCTGGTAGATCGAATTCAAATTGGAAAGCGCCTTCGGCGTCGGTCGTGCCTTGCAGCTTGAATGCCGAGGTGCGCGCCACATCGAAAGTGTAGCCTTCGAGTATCACTTGCCCGCCCGCGACCGGCTTGCCGAAGAAGTAATCACTCTGCAGTGAACCGCGCACATGCGCGCCGGGGAGATAGAAGGGACTTTCGGTTTCGAGTTTGACGGCGAATTTAGGAAGAACGTAGTGTTCGACGGTGACAGTTTTCTCGGACGAGGTATTGCCCAATTGAGCGGTGATTTTGTACGGGCCGGTGTTGACTTGAGTTGCAAGCTGAAAGTCGGTTGAGGCAACACCGTAATCGGAAGTCTTTAGAGTTTCGCGGAAGACTTTATTGCCTTTGCCATCGGCGATGATGATTTGCAAATCTTGGCCAACGGCGGGATGTAAATCGAAGGCGCTCAACGCGAGCGCGCGCAGGTGAATGATTTGCCCCGGTTGGTAGAGCGGCTTGTCGGTCGAGAGCAGTACGCGGTAATCGCGCTCCAATGTGACGGAGCGCTCCACGCGGTCGGAACCTAAGGAGGAACGAGTCTCGACGATGAGCGTCTGATTGACCTCGCCATTCGTGGGAACGGTGAACGAAACATCGGCCGTGCCCTGGCTGTCGGTGTTGCCGGTGAAGAGCGTTTGGGCGCTCCCGCCCGCCGCCGGACGCAGAAGAATTTTGACCGCGGCATTTGCGAGTGGTGAGGCGTCTTTGCTATCGCGCACGAGGACGCGCAACGCGGCCTGGCTGCCGGGGACGAAGCGGTTTTGTCCCAGGACAATTGTTTCATGTTGGCTGACGTGCGAGGGCAGATCGGCGTAATACGCCGTGAGGCCCCCCAAACCACTGAGGAAAACGACGACGATGATGACCAAACCAAGACGGAGGGCCAAGGGACGGGACATAAAGCGCTCCTTTCCGAACATTAGTGGAATATGTGCTTGGGGATAGGACGAGGGAGAGGGGGGAAAAGTTCCGGGATTGGGACGCAGATACACGCAGATGAACGCAGATCAAGAAAAATTAAAAAAATCTGCGTTCATCTGCGTGTATCTGCGTCCTATAAAAGCTCTGGGGTCACAGATCCACTAAAAACGGATTGTCCCTTCGCTCCGCGCCAATCGTCGTCGCCGGGCCGTGGCCGGGAAACACCGTTGTCTCGTCGGGCAGCACCAAGAGTTGGTCGCGGATGCTTGTCAGTAACGTCTGCCTATTGCCACCGGGAATATCCGTCCGCCCGATGCTCGCGCGGAAGAGCACATCGCCGCTGAACACCGCTTTCGCCTGCGGCTCGTGGAAGGCGATGTGGCCGGGCGTGTGTCCAGGCACGAACAGCACTGTGAAGCGCAGTTGCCCGACTTCGATCACTTGTCCGGGTTGGAGGAGCAGACTCGGCTCGGGACTGGGGCGGATGTCGTATCCGAACAACGCTGCGCCGCCGAGGTGGTGCAGCAACGGCAGATCAGCCGGGTGCAATGCGCCGGGCGCGCCGGTCGCTTCAACCAGATCCGCGACCGCGCCAATGTGGTCGAAGTGCGCATGCGTGAGCAGGATGTATTTCAACGACCACTCGTGCGCCTTGAGCTCAGTGAGCACACGCGGCGCGTCCCAACCGGGATCAATCACTGCGGCGGCCTTCGTCTCAGAATCGGCGGCGATGAAGCAGTTGGTTTGGAGTTCTCCGAGGGGGAGGGTGAGGACGATAAGAGGCATGTGAGTAAGGGGCAAGTGTTTAAGTGTCAGGTGATTAAGTGCCAGGTGTTCAAGTTATCCGCGCCGCCCATCCATTTCTCTCCGCTAATCCGCCAGCTATAGAATCACTGAAACCACTGAAGAAACTGAGAACACTGATTCAATCCTCTCAATTAACCAAACGTTTCACTTCCAGAGTTTTCGCTCCGAAATTTATTAGCAAGCCCACCTTGTATCCCGAGGCCTTCAGATAGGAGAGCGTCTGCACAAAGTCCACTTCTTCAAGTGCTACTTTCGCTTTAATCTCGACCATGACGCCCTCGATTATGAAGTCTACTCGCTTGCGTCCCAACTTCCGGCCTTTATAATAGACGTCAATCCAGATTTCCCGCCCACCCTCCAGTCCCTGCACCGGCAATTCCAGTTCCATCGCCCGTTGATAGAAAACTTCCTCGAAGCCCGGCCCAAGCGTCCGGTGAACTTCTTTGGCGACGGCAATAATCCGCGCTGTGATGTCCGACAGCGGATACTCAGCTTTGACATGCGGCTGAACTTCCTTCTCGTCCTTGCGATGTGTCATGGTTCCTGGTACTCCTGAATCACTGAGTTCACTGAAGGAACTGAGAACACTGATTCAGCGCGTATAAGGGCCTGGCGTTCCTCAGCAGCTCAACGATTCAATCCATCCGATCACTAAAGTTACTCAAGAACTAACGCTAACCCTCAGTGCCCTCAGCTTTTCTCAGTGCTTCAGTGATTCAAACCACCCCATCCGCTCACTCCCCCTCCGGCCACTGCTCACACGTCTTGTGATACGGCTCACCTCCCAAGTATTGTGCCCACTCCCCCTGAGTCAGGTTGCGCGAGACTAACTCACACGGCGAGCGAATGAAGCGCGTCTTGAGCAGGATAATCGTGTTGTCCATTGAGCCCGAGGCCAATTGCTTGCTATCCAGGCTCCAGGCCATGCTAGTGATAGCGTCGGTATGTCCCTTCAAGGTCGCTAATGGCTGACTGCTCGCCGCATCCCACAGGATGATCGTATTGTCCGCTGACCCCGACGCCAATTGCCTGCCATCCGGACTCCAGGCCACGCTGATGACAAGGTCAGTATGTCCCTTCAAGGTCGCTAATGGCTGACTGCTCGCCGCATCCCACAGGATGATCGTATTGTCCCATGACCCCGACGCCAATTGCCTGCCATCCGGACTCCACGCCACGCTCGTGACAGCGTCAGTGTGCCCCTTCAAGGTCGTCAGTGGTTGACCGCTCGCCGCATCCCACAGGATGATCGTATTGTCCGCTGACCCCGACGCCAACCACTGTCCATCTGGACTCCAGGCCACGCTATGGACAGGTTCAGTATGTCCTTTTAGGGCCGTCAGCGGCCGACTACTAGTCACATCCCAGATGATGATTGCATTATCATTGCCATCTGAATTGAATGTATAGCTATGCGAACTCCACATCCCATCCCAGAATCTCAGCATGCCCCCCCATGACCCCGACGCCAATCGCCTGCCATCTGGACTCCACGCCACGCTAAAGACATCATCAGTATGTCCCCTCAAGGTCGCTAATGGCTGACCGCTCGCCGCGTCCCAGACGATGAGTGTGTTGTCCATTGAGCCCGACGCCAATTGCCTGCCATCTGGACTCCAGGCCACACTACTGACAGGTTCGGTATGTCCCCTCAAGGCCGCTAATGGCTGACCGCTCGCCGCATCCCAGGCGATGAGTGTATTGTCCTCTGACCCCGACGCCAATTGCCTGCCATCCGGACTCCATGCCACGCTCATGACACCGTCAGTACCCTCTGTGTCACAATGACTGAGACAATTCCCGCCTATAATTTACTGTAGAGGGCAGAGGAGCATTTCAGCATGACGAACAGTTCCCCCGCACCAACCAGCACCTCGGTCCCGGCCC
>Ga0075421_100001221_pt1 | contig 29607 bp, 32 predicted proteins | sample SoiMetdeltSBSDD5_FD_75292 | JGI IMG/M metagenome (GOLD analysis project Ga0075421, IMG submission 75292) | Bulk soil microbial communities from a Populus tree surrounding site in Tennessee, USA - Soil MetaG P. deltoides SBSDD5 | ecosystem: Environmental > Terrestrial > Soil > Tree plantation... | reverse complement strand
TCGGGTTCAGACTCTTAATGACGCCCAACTATGCGTTCGAGCGGACGCGTATCAGCGTGGTCGGTATGCGTTTAATGTTTGTGGTATGCGGCCGCCTTTGCGCGCGCCGCTCAACGCGGCGTTGGGCACCATAAACGATGAGTCAATCTCCGGTACTCAATCCTCCGGTCCGTGGTCAATGGGCGATCATGAATCCGCCAGGGCACGCCAAGCTCGCATTTGATTTCTTGGCGGTTAATGACCAGAAATCCCCGTACGGGGGTGTGAGCTTGCTCCGTCATATCTTCTCTACGATTCCAGTCACCTCCACACTCGCCTGGGGAAAGCCGGTCTTCGCGGTCATGGATGGAACGGTGATCGCAGCAACCGATGGCACACCAGATCGGGAGAACATATGCATGAGCAGCGATCTCTTTCGACTTATGTTTTTTGGCCCGAAGCTTATTCCTCCATTCTCCACATTGGGTGGGAATTACGTCATTCTGAAATGCGGCGAGTTCTATCCGCTATATGCACACTTAAAAAACGGCTCGGTATGTGTGCGCCCCGGGGATCTCGTCCGCAGCGGTGACCAGTTAGGGGCAGTCGGAAACTCAGGATCTTCCCTGCAACCCCACCTCCATTTCCAAGTCATGAATACACCAGACCCGTTTCCGCTGTTCAAGAATCTCGTTCCATTTGTGGTTTCGTCTGCGCAGAGACGAACGGAAGGAGCATGGGCGTTGCTTGTTAATGGCGCAGTCAGGAATGGTGACCATTTACGGTTGTAGTATGCCTATGGTGCCCAACCCCTCGGTCAACCGGACCGCCCGCAAGCGGGGCTTGCAGGTTCCTTCCGGCCTTCTGGCTCCGGCGGGCGGTTACCTCCAACGCTGGGCCGCGAACCCACGCGTTGCGCAAACCCGAGATCGCATAACGGATCACCACATGCTTCGAGAGTATCGATGAGCCATCATGTGGCCTATGACCGGGGCCTTCTGCTACACGGCGCGAAGCGCAATTCCGTCCTTGAACTCTGGGAGGTGGAGCGCTATGGCACGGAGAGCTACGGCGATCCAGACTACGTCTCGATCTACGGTTTGCCGCCGAGGGACTGGTATGTGAAGGGAATCCGGCTCCTCGGCCGAACAGCAGTCGAGTGCACACGGGATGAATTGGCTGACGCGATCGGGCGGGACATTGCGGCAGTTGCCACGAAACCTGGGCCAGTTCCCTCGTTGGTGATCGACCCTTTCGCCGGATCTGGAAATACACTGTATTGGATACTGCGGCATCTACCCGAGGCACGCGGCGTAGGCTGCGAACTCGACACGGCGGTATTTCAACTCACCGCCCGGAACGTAGAGGCGCTGAGCCTGCCAGTCACAGTCGTGAACTCCGACTATCTCACTGTGGTCTCGCGGGAGGCCACCGCAGCAGAGGATCTGATCGTGGCGTTCATCGCGCCACCATGGGGCGAGGCGCTCAGCAAAGACTCGGGTCTGGATCTGAGGCGCACTCAACCACCGATCCCAGAAATCGTCGCGAATCTGCAGCACGCGTTCGGTCGTAAGCGGCTCCTATGTGCGATTCAGGTCTACGAGCTTATTGATCCAGACTCACTAGCCGAGTTGCAGTCTGGTTTCGACTGGTCGGCGCTTCGCATCTACGATCTGAACTTGCCGGGGCAGAATCACGGGGTCTTTCTTGGTACGAAGGGGTGGGTTCCGAACTGAAATCGCGGCCCAACTCCGCGCTCAGCCGGATCGCCCGCAAGCGGGGCTTGCGGGTACCTTCCTCGCTTCCGCTTATCAGCGGCCGATTAACGCAACGTTAGGCTGCATTCAACGAGCCATGGCAAATCCGCGACCGAAGGCCATCAGCAAGCTGTTGCAGGAAAACGATCGGGTCATCGTCACAGAGTGGCGGCTTGCGCCAGGTGCCGAAACAGGCTGGCACCGCCATTCATACGACTATGTTGTCGTGTGCTTGACTGCTGGAAAGCTGGTGGCGGAAACAACGACGGGAAACATTGAAACTGAACTGGCGTTTGGACAGACGTATGCACGTCCAGTAGGCATTGAGCACAACGTCGTCAACCCGGGCGCCGAGGAGTTTGCGTTCGTCGAGGTTGAAATCAAATGAGGCCGCAGCCTAACAGCCAGCCGGTTGCAGCGGACGCACCGCAAGCGGCGCGTCGTTGAACCGGGACGTTAGACGTCTCACGGTTCAGAATCGGAGGTTGCTTATGTCCACTCCCGAAGCACCCCGTCCGCCCTTGCCTCCATTCGAGGCTCAGACCGCTGCACAAAAGGTTCGGATGGCCGAGGATGCTTGGAACACTCGCGATCCACAGCGCGTCGCGTTAGCCTACACACCCGATAGTGTCTGGCGCAACCGCTCGGAGTTTCTAGTCGGCAGAGAGGCCATTCAACAGTTTCTCGCTCGGAAGTGGGCCAAGGAGCTTGACTACCGCCTGATAAAAGAACTGTGGGCATGTCATGGCAAACGGATCGCCGTTCGCTTCGCCTACGAGTGGCACGATGAGTCCGGAACCTGGTATCGATCCTACGGCAACGAGAATTGGGAATTCGACGACCGCGGTTTCATGAAGCGACGGATCGCCAGCATCAATGATCTGCCGATCGCCGCCGTCGACCGGAAATACCACTGGCCCCTTGGAAGACGCCCGGACGATCACCCTGGACTCTCGGACCTTGGTCTGTGACGCCTAATACCGCGTTCGAGACGCACGCGATTCAGCGCCGCGCACTTCACGGCGCCGCTCAACGCGAACGTTTAGGCGTAGTGCACAGGGTTTGCGTAGGGTTAGACTAAGTGAGGTGACAGCATGAACCGCCAAACGACAGGGCTGCGAGTTGCCAGTGTTGTATTTGGTCTAATGGCCATCGCGCAATTGGTGCGGCTGTTGATACGTCCGGAAGTGCTGGTCGCCGGGTATTCGATGCCGTTATGGCCAAGTGTGCTGGCTCTCATCATTTTGGGCGGTCTGAGTGTTTGGATGTGGAAGCTCGCCCGCACGCCCACCGAGTGAACGAGTGTCGAACGACGCCTAACCTCGCGTCCGAGCGGATGCGTATCACCCCTGTCGGTATGCCAGTGACGGTCTCGGCATCCAAGCGCCTTCGTGCGCGAGGGCCCACCGAAATTTGAGCTGACGGTGAATTTCACAACGGCACGCGCACTCGGCATAACGTTTCCGCCTTCGGTTCTAGCGCAGGCAAATCACAAGATCGAGTGAGCACCCGACCCTGCTGCAGATCGTATGCCTAACTTTAGTTCGAGCGGACGCGAGTAAGCGTGAGGGGTCTGCTAACGGTGTCGGTTCGCATGCGCTAACGCGCGCGCCGCTCAACAACACGGTTAGGCGTTGAACGAACGGGAGTATGGCACTGAGCGCCGCACGCTTTTTCAGTCTTCTGTTCGCCGCATTGGCTTTGGCTCCTGCGCTTGCGCATCTATTGGAGTTGCCCAACAAAATTGGCCTCTCACGCGACGATTACCTGACTGTGCAGCAAATCTACAGGGGCTGGGCCGTGCTCGGTTTCGTCGTAGCTGGAGCGCTGCTGTCCACGCTTGTTCTTACGATCATGGTCCGCAAACGTCGCAGGGAATTTGTTCCGACTTTGATTGCCTTTCTCTGCATCGTAGGGACTCAGGTAGTGTTCTGGACGTTCACTTTCCCCGCCAATCAGCAAACTGCTAATTGGACTATGTTGCCGGACAACTGGATGGCGCTTCGCGCTCAGTGGGAGTACTCGCACGCCGCAAGTGCCCTTCTGAACCTCATTGCCGTCATTGCGCTCATCTTTTCCGTAACAGCAAGATCCAAAGAGCACCCGTAATGCATACGCCCAACAACCGGTTGCAGCGGACGCGCAGCGAGCGTGCTCTCGGTTTGCCGGCATCGCGAGCCGCGCCGCTGAACCGGGACCGTCGGGCAGCAGTCGAGTAACCCGCTTTTCAACCGACAGGAGATAACGTGTGGCATGCCGAACCGTAGTGCGTCAGTCGCTGACGCGCGCTCTCATGGCGGGGCTGCTTCTTGCCGGCTCGTTGGTGGTAGTTGCGGCGTCCGCGCAGCACGCCCCACTGTCGCGAAGCGCGGACGATTCCAGACTGCGGTGGGGACCATGTCCTCCCTTCCTGCCGAAGGGATGTGAGATCGCGGTTCTGCACGGCGATCCGGCCAAGAACAATTCGGATATCTTCTTCAAGCTGCCGGCCAATTCCACTGTTCCGCGTCACTGGCACACCTCGGCCGAACGCATGGTTTTGTTATCCGGTGAGCTTCACGTCACGTATGATGGCCACAAGACTGCGGTGCTCACGCCTGGCAACTATGCGTACGGCCCTCCCCGGCTGCCGGTTGACTGTGGCGCGACGACGGCGTGACGGGCCAACTCGTTCGACGTGGGTGCGGTAAACCGGACGGTCGAGATCACCTTACGAGGCAATCATGATCCGCAAGCTGAGCTCGGGCGAATACCGCTTGTACTCGCGGAAGAAAAATCCCAAAACAGGCAAGCGGCGCAATCTAGGGACATTCAAAACCCGGGCCGCCGCCGAGAAGCACGAACGCGCCATACAGTATTTCAAGCGCCAGGCTTAGCGGCGAATGATGCGAGCGCGAAGCCGTAATCGCGCTGCGCAGGCAGGCGCGCGAGGCGGCACTTGCTACAATGAGCCCCGCTCTCGGCCATAGCGAGGAGGCGCCATGCGTGCTGCTATCGTTTGCCGGATCATTGCCTGCGCGGCGTTCGCCGCTTCGACAGCCTCAGGACAGGCCGCTTCGAAGGCCTCGGGTGACGCCTCTTCGACAGCGTCGGGACAGGCGTACCCCACAAGACCGATCCGGCTGCTCATTCCGTTTCCCCCGGGCGGGGGCGCCGACATCTCCGGACGCATCATCGGCAAGGCACTGGGCGAACGCCTGGGTGTCCAGTTCGTTGCGGACAATCGCCCGGGCGCGAGCACGATGATCGCGACCGATATCGTGGCGAAGGCCACGCCCGACGGCTACACGCTCCTCATGGCGACCGGCACGCACACGATCAATCCGAGCATTTTCGTGAAGCGGCCGTTTGACGAAGTCGCGGATTTCACACCGATCGTCGTCGTGTCCAATTCGCCGAACATGGTCGCTATCAACCCCAAGCTGCCGATCAAGACAATACCCGACCTCGTCGCCCATGCGAAAGCAAATCCCGGGAAGGTGGACTACGGCACCGGCGGCCACGGCACGCACCAGCACATGGCGTTCGAGTTTTTCCGCGCGGTGGCGGGCATCCAGCTCACTCACGTGCCGTACAAAGGCGGCGTGCCGGCAATCAACGACGCGATGGGCGGCTCGATCGCGATGGCGGTCGTGTCCGTTCCTGGCCTCGCGCCATATGTGAAGGCCGGACGGCTGCGCGCGCTCGCGGTGACAAGCGCCAAGCGCTCCTCGACGATGCCCGAGATTCCGACGATCGCGGAACAAGGCTACCCCGGTTTCGATGTGAATTACTGGCTCGGGCTGATGGGGCCGGCGAAGCTTCCGCCCGCTATCATCCGACGCATCAACGAAGAGACGAACGCCGCGATCAAAGTCACCGAAGTCCGCGAGACATTCATCTTCAACGGGGCCGAACCGGCAGGCGGAACGCCGGAACATTTCGCGGCGCTGGTGAAGCGCGAAATCAAGGAGTGGGCGGAAGTCGTAAAGAAGACCGGCATTACGCCGCAGTGAATATAACTGAGCTCGACTGAGGGCATGAGCGCACACCGCGCAGCGATCCATTGGGCGCGTGGCGGTCAGGGATTCCTCGACCAGCGATACAGCCGCGCTCATGTGTGGCGCTTTGACGGCGGCGTCGAGGTTCGTGCGTCATCGTCACCGGACGTTGTGCCGCTGCCGCTATCCGATGCCTCGGCTGTGGATCCGGAAGAGGCCTTCGTCGCATCGGTCTCGAGTTGTCACATGTTGTGGTTCCTGTCGATCGCGGCGGAGCGTGGCTTTGTAGTGGATGGATATACGGACGACGCCGAGGGAATCCTGGGCCCGGATGCTGATGGCCAGATGGTCATCGTTCGCGTCACGTTGCGACCGAAAACTGTTTTTTCGGGAATCGCGCCGTCGAAACAGGCGCTCCACGATATGCATCATGCGGCTCATCGATCCTGCTTCATCGCGAATTCCATAAAGTCGGAGATCGTGTGCGAGCCGAACATGGCCAAGTCGACCGCCCCGGTGCGTACCGCCACGCATGGCGATGCCGCAGCTGCAGTTGCCGTGCTGCGCCGCTCCATCGTGGAGCTGTGTGCCCCCGACCACAAGAACGACGTGATCCTGTTGGACAAATGGCTTGCGAACAAAACCGCAGGTGATTTCCACCGGTGGCTGGACTCGCCAGGCAACTACTGCGTCGTCACCGAGTCGGAGGCCGGAGTGAACGGCGTCGGCCTGATCACGCGCGATGGTGAAATCCGACTCTGCTATGTAGCACCCGGCAGTACCGGTGTGGGTTGCGGCTCGACCATTCTTGCCGCGCTCGAAAAGCAGGCTCTGGCCTGGCGCGTCGGCAAACTCACATTGGCAAGTACTACCTTAGCCCGCCAATTTTACGAAAAACACGGCTACGTGCCTTCCCTTGCACCGTGCTGCAGCTTCGGCGTGCAGTGCTACCCTTATGAGAAGGTTCTGAGTTAGGGAGTGCCGGCCGTGATCCCGGCCGAGGCGTGTTACGTCGGCTGGCAGCAGTCGTTTACGCTGCTCGCGAAGCTGGTCGAGGCGGAGATTCGCGAATAACCGGTCCGTTCAGCCCGCGATCTTCTTCCGCAGCCGTTCGGTGTACTTGTCCACGTCGATCACGAACCGCTCGTGATCGACTTCGCCCACCTGCTCGACGTCATCGAAGATCTTCACATGAAAACTGAGCTTGCGGCGATCGATTGCAGTGAGCTCGACTTCGGCGCGCACCATTTTGCCGATCGGCGTCGGCGCCATATGCCGGATGTTCACTGTGAGGCCGACCTGGCCCTGACCGGGCTTCAGATACGGCGCCGCGAGCTTGTGCGAGGCCATCTCGGCAAGCAGGCACATCGACGGTGTGGAGAACACTTTGAACTCGCCGCGCGTAGTGGTGAGACGCTCGGTGACTTCCCACTCGAGCCTGTCTTTCATGCCTGTCTTGAGTTCGTCCATGGGCGGCGATTAGCGTGTGTGTTCGAAAGTCCGGTATTCTAAATCGCCCCGCGTACGAGAAAACGGCCGGGGCTGGAACCCGGCCGTATCCACAGCATGGACGAGCTTTACTTCGCGGTCTGCTTGTCGTGCTTCTCGCGATAGATCTTCTTGCTCTGCTGATCTTGCGTGTGCTCGATGCGGCGCCGCTCTTTTGCCGTGACCTTACCGTCCGCCACGGCTTTGTCTTCCATGCGCTGCACGCGCTTTTGTCCCTTTTCGAGGCGCGCGGCCTCTTTCTGCGTGAGCGCGCCCGACTTGGCGCCCTGCTCGATACGCCGCTCCTGGTTGTCCTGCCGCTTGTCGATGCGCTTCGTGGAGGTGGTGTCGCCCTGGGCCAGGGCGAAGCCGGGCAGGATACTGAACGCGAGCGCTATTGCCATGTTTTTCAACGAGTTCATTTCCACTCCCTCGGTTTTGGGGAAGATCCCACCCCTGCTAACGCGCGGAACGCGTGGAAGGGAGACACCCGGACATGACCAAAATGTAAGCAGTTGTTAGCGGTTTGTGACGTGTATCACAAACCGGGGCTACCACGTCGACTGCAGCACGTCCCACAGCAGGTCTCGCTCGCGCACGAACTCGCGCCTCGGGTCCGCATTGAAGTTCTTGAGCGACCGCTCGAGTATCGTCGCGAGGCTTTCCCGCGGAATGCCGAGCTGCGAGGCGCGAATCGGCAGCCCCATCGCCGCGAACGCTCCTTCGAATGCGGTGGCGGCGCGTTCCGGTGCGGCTTCGGCCGGTTCACCGTCGCGCCACGCACCCAGCGCCTTGGCGATGCGGCACATGTCATCCGGGTCGCGCATGCCGAGCTTGCGCATCACACCGGCCGTGAGCGCGACGTGGGCTTCGCCCTGGCTCACGTGCTCGTGCTGATTGAAAAGCGCCGCGGCGAACGCGTATACGACGCGCCCGACCCAGTGACGCTCGAAGAGCGTGCCGCCGTCGTCCGCATCGCGATTCTGCAGAAATGCGGCCGCGCAGAGCTCGATCCGCGGTGCAGGGTCGCGCTCGTCGAGTCTCGCCAGCGCATTCTGCGCAAGCCGCAGCGCCTGCAGCCGGTCGCCTTCGACGAGCGGGGTCATGTTCGCGGATCCCATGTTCATGATAGCGCGCCAGAGTATTGCGGCGCCTGTGGTACGCGCGAGCACAAGCGGGGCGGTGAGAAGCGCATCGGCGTCCCAAAAGAGCGCGACCGGGCGCGTCTTGGGATCGAAAAACTCCATTCGGTGATCGAGGTGCTCCGCCTTGACCGCGGACCCCCCGCGATTCTGCGCCGACGTGCCCGCGGTCAGCACGTTTACGATCGGAACCTTGGGCGCCAGAAGTTTCGGACTGATCGCGGAGCCGTGCTCCGGATATTGCGTGATCAGCGTCTCGACCGGCCCCGTTTCCGCGAGCAGTATCGCCACGACGCGCGTGGCCTGAACGACGCTCCCGGCGCCCACGGCGATCAGCAGATCCGCGTGCGCGGCACGCGCGGCATCACGGGCAGCGGTCACCGCCGAGAGCGGCGACTCTTTTTCCATCTCGTCGTACACGCCGGCCAACGTGTCACCAAGAATTGTCCGCATGCGTGAGATGAGCGGCGTTTTCCGCGACACCGAACGTCCGCAGACAATGAAGGCGCGTTTCGCCCCGTGACGGTGCAATTCCGCCGGGAGATTTTCGAGTGCATCCTTGCCGCTGTAGAGGCGGAGGGGATAGCCGACAGCGCGAAAGTCGTTGCGGTACGCGTTCACCCGTTCACCCCATTTAGCCGTTCACGTTTGTGCACGAAGCGCTCGAACCGCTGCAGCGCCGCCAGCGCGTGGCCTGCGTTCGCGATCTCATCGTAAACGGCAACGCCGAGCGCGAGCGCGCTCGCGCGGAACTCGCGCTTGCGCTCTTCGAGCGGCGGATCGCCGTCCGAGCGCAACACCAGTATGAAATGTGCCTGGCCCGGGTAATGCTCCTGGACACGCATCGCGGCTTTCACCAGATTGTCGAGCACTTCGGGCTTGCTGCGCCCGACGAACGCCGACATGTTCAGATGCATGACGAGCGCGTCGGGCTTTCCGCTGCTGTAAATGATGTCGAGAATCTTCTCGGCGACGCGCCCCTCTTCCTGTTGCAGCGTGCCGACCGGACAGTCGACGGGATTCGTAATGCTCGTGCCCGGCGGCAAATTCAACGCGGCGAGCTCCGCGATGGTGTCATTCGCGAACGGCGACACCTCCAGCCCGAGGCGCGCGTAGTAATCCGTCGCGAGCACACTCGCGCCGCCGCCATTGCCGAATAGAACGACGCGCTCCGTGGGATGCTCACGTCGCGGCGTCACCATCTGGAACAACAGCAGGGTGTCGACGAACTCATCCACAGTGTCCACAAGCACGCAGCCTGTCTCGCGCGAGAGCGCGACCCACACGCGATCGTCGCCCGCGAGCGAGCCCGTGTGCGATGCGGCAGCCGCGATGCCCTGTTTCGTGCGCCCGCCTTTCAGCACCACGACGGGTTTGGAGCCACGCGCATTCCGAAGGATCTCGAAGAGGCGCCGGCCGTCTCTTGCCGTCTCGATGTACATGCCCACCACGCGCGTCTGCGCGTCGGCGAAGTAGAACTCGAGCAAGTCGCTGGGCGTCACGTCCGCGCAATTCCCGACAGTGACGAGCCCGGAGAACTTGAGACCGCGTGCGAGTCCGCGGCGGATGACGTCGGTACCCAATCCGCCGCTTTGCGAAATCACGCCCACACCGCCGACTTCTTTCGGGCTGATTTCCGCGAACGTGATCTTGCCGCGCGGCGTGTACAGGCCCAGGCAGTTGGGACCGATCAGCCGTGCCCCGCCCGCGCGCGCGGCTTCGACGAGGCGATCCTGCAGCTCCCGGCCTTCTTCGACTTCCCCGAAGCCGCTCGAAATCACCTGCGCAAAGCGGAGCCGTCCTCTGGCGGACGAAAGCAGCGGCGGAATCTGCGCGGCCGGTATCGCGATGAACGCGTAATCGATGGGTTCCGGCGTGTCGGCAAGACTCTGGTAAGCCGGGAGCCCGTCGATCTCCGCCGCGCTCGGGTGGATCGGGTAGATCGGCCCCTCGAAACCGAACTCCCGGATGCGGCGAATGAAGACGTTGGGGAAGGTCGTGCCTTTGGTCGACGCGCCGATCACCGCGACGGTTTTCGGCGCGAAGAGCGGCGTGAATGCGGCTATCGCATCACGTGTGCCCCGACCTTCCTTACTCGAGAGAGAAGGCGCGCTCCCGCCTGCCTCGATCACGAATCGTGCATCCACTGCCACCGCCCCCGTCTCCGACACGATCAGCGGATTGATGTCCGCCTCCGCGATGTCCTGGGCGTGTTGCATCAGCAGGCCATTCTCGCCGCCGATTTTCAGCAGCACGTCGATGATTGCGTCACGCGATGCCGCCTTCCGGCCGCGGGCACCTCTCAGTATGGCGGCCCCCTTGAGCTCGTCCAGCATTTCCTCTGCATCCAGGCGATCGATGGGACAGATGCGAAAGGAAACGTCGGCAAGCACTTCCACGAAGATGCCGCCCAGCCCCACCATCACAAGTGGCCCGAACTGCGGATCGCGCAGTCCGCCGACCACCAGCTCCTGCCCCTCCGCCGCCATTTCTTCGACGAGCCAGCCATCCACGCGCGCGCTCTTGATCTGTGCCTGCCCTGACATCGCGCGGATCGCCTGGCGCACTTCTTCGGTCGTGGTGAGCCGCACTCTCACGCCGCCCGCGTCGCTCTTGTGAAGGATATCGGGCGAGATGACTTTGACGACGAACGGTGCCTTCAGCGCCTTCAGCGCTTCTTCCACTTCGTCCGGTCCGCGCACCACCGCGGTTTTTGGTACGGCAACGCCGTAATGCGCGAGCAGCGCTTTGCCGGCGGCTTCGTCCAGTGCGCGCCGGCCTGCGTTGCGTGCCGCAGCAATCAATTTTGAAGGGGAGGGCTTCAGTTGGCGGATCTCCTTCGCGTCCTTTGTGTTGAAGCTTTCAACGCTTCTTCGCAAGCACTTCGGGTATCAACCCGGTGTGCACCTCCCCCGCGCGAAACTGCTCCGAGCGCAGGATCGCGAGCACTGCAGGGATATTGTTCTTCACGCCCTGGATCTCGAACGCCTCCAGCGCAGCCGCGAGCTTGTCGATCGCGGCATCGCGCGTGCCGGCGTGCGCGATGACTTTCGCGATCATCGGGTCGTAATGCGGCGTCACATCGCGGCCTTCTGCATAACCCGTGTCGACCCGCACATCCTGTTCCACCGGCGGCCGGAAAACCGACAGCTTGCCCGGCGACGGATAGAAGTTCTTCGGATCTTCCGCGTAGACGCGCGCCTGTATCGCGTGTCCACGAAGCCCGATCGTGGACGGAAGCATGTCGGTCAGCCGCTCTCCAGCGGCGGAGCGGATCTGGGCGTGCACGAGGTCGACGCCCGTCACTGCTTCGGTCACACCGTGCTCCACCTGAAGCCGCGTGTTCATTTCGAGAAAATTGAAGGAGCCGTCGGCGCCTCTCAGCATCTCGACGGTGCCGATGTTGTCGTAGCCCATCTCGCGCATGATGCGCGCAATCTCGTCGCCCACGGCCTGGATCTCACTGCGGGCGACAGCTGGCGCGGGCGCCTCCTCGATGACCTTCTGGTTGCGGCGCTGGGTCGAGCAGTCGCGCTCATGGAGGTGCACCGCGTTTCCGTGGCGGTCCGCCAGCACCTGGAACTCGATATGGCGGGGTTTTTCCAGCAGACGCTCGAGGTACACCTCCGGGTTGCCAAAGCCGCGGCTTGCCATCGAGCGCGCGCGCTCCACGGCTTCGATGAGCTGTGTTTCGTCTTTCGCCGGCAGCATGCCGATACCGCCACCGCCGCCCGCGGGCTTTACGAGCACGGGAAAGCCGATCTTGCGCGCTGCTGCGACGATGGCCTCCGGCTCCGCCGCGAGCACATCCGAGCCTTGCGACATCGGCATCCCATACGTCGCCGCAAGCTCCCGTGCCTTGGTCTTGTGGCCCATCGCAGCGATCCACCGGGGCGACGGCCCGATGAAGCACACGCCGGCGTCGCTGACACGCTGAGCGAACTCGGCATTCTCGGAGAGAAAGCCGTAGCCCGGATGAAGTGCGTCGGCGTGCGATTTGCGCACGACGTCGAGAATCACGTCCTGATTGAGATAGCTTTCGCGGGCGGACGCAGGACCGATCGCGTACGTTTCGGTCGCCATCGCAAGATACGGCGCGCCGGCGTCCGCTTCGGAATAGACGGCGACCGATTTGATGCCCAGCTCGTTCAGCGCGCGAAGCACGCGCGCCGCGACGGCCCCGCGGTTGGCAACGATTACTTTGCTAAACATTCAATAGCTCGTCGGCCACGTGCGCATGAGATGCTGGCCCACGCCGCGCGTCATTCGCAGCTTGTACACATCGAGCATGCGTATGAGGTAATCGCGCGTGTGCTCGGGACGGATCACGGCCTGCGCGGCATACACCGAGGCGAGGCCCCACACGTCGGCGCCTTGCCGGATGTGCCTGAACGCTTCCTCGAACCCCGGCTCGCCGACGCCGACGCCGTGCACGATCTTCGTAGCGAATTCCGGGCTCATGAAGCTCACTTCGGCGGTCGGCCACGCTGCGATGTCGTCCGAGTGGCGGCCGCCGCCCATGCAGACGTAGGCCCGGCCGTAACTCTTGCGAACGATCACCGAAATGCGCGGGACGGTCACGAGCGTCATCGCATTCATGAAGTTCATGATCTTGCCCGGCGCACCTGCGCGTTCCGCGTCGGTCCCGACCTGGAAGCCCGGCGTGTCGACGAGGATCACGAGCGGCACGTTGAACGAGTCGCAGAGCACCAGAAAATCGACGATCTTGCGGCAGGCGTCCGCGTCGAGCGCGCCGCCGCGGTGCAGTGGGTTGTTCGCGACGATGCCCACGCTTTTCCCGCCGAGCCGCGCAAGCGCCGTCAGGGCGCTCCGTCCAAAACGCGGTTTCAGCTCGAACATCGTGTCCTTGTCGACGACCGCTCTCACGACGCGCCGCATGTCGTACACCTGCGTGCGGCTCTCCGGCAGGATCGAAAAGACCTTGTCCATTTCCGCGCCCGAGCCTGCAGGCACCGGCGCATCCGGCGGCGCTTCGTTGTGATGGCTCGGCATGTACGACAGGAACTTGTGGATCGCGTCGAAGACGTCGTCCTCGCGATCGACCACCTGATCGACGAGGCCGGTGATCTCCGCATGCAGGCGCCACCCGCCGAGCTCTTCCGCACTCACCTTTTCGCCAAGGGCCATGGAGACGAGCCGCGGGCTCGACACCGCGACGGTCGCCCCTTTCTGCATCACGCTGAAATCCGAGCAGCACACGAGCCACGTCGAAGACCCGAAGGACGGACCGAGCGCAGCCGCAGCCATCGGCGATTCGCGCGTGCGGCGGAACTGGGTGATGTCGTTTCCGAGGAGCTGACCCATACCCCGCGAGCCCATTGCATCGGGGAGCCGCGCACCGGTCGATTCGCCGATCACGACCAGCGGCATGCCGCGTTCGGTCGCGGTGCGCTTCATATGCGCCACTTTCTTGCCGTTCGTGGCGCTCGTCGATGCGCCTTTCACGGTGAAGTCGTTGACGACGACAGCCACGTCGCGTCCGTCGATTTTTCCGTAGCCCGCGATCTTGCCATCGGTCGGCGTCTCATCCGCCTGTTCCGGGTATACGCCCGATGTCCCGAACAGGCCGGATTCGATGAAGGAGTCTTTGTCGAGCAGGCGCGCGAGCCGCTCGCGCGCGTTCAGGGCGCCGGCCGCGGTTCGCTTGGCGTATTTGTCTTCCCCGCCGCCCGCGAGCGCTTTGGCGCGGCGCGCCTCGTATTCGCTCAGCAATGGGTCCAATGACATGGATACCTCTTCTTTGCGGTGCGCTGGCAACGCACCCTACGATTTATCGGGTTCCTTCAAAGCTGCCACAAGGGCAGGAACGACTTTGCGGTAATCGCCGACGATACCGTAATGCGCGCCTTTGAAGATGGCCGCTTCGGGGTCGGTGTTGATCGCCACGATCGTCCTCGCGTTCCCGCAGCCCGCCATGTGGTGCGCTGCGCCGGAGATGCCGATCGCGAAGTACAGCTCCGGCGTCACCGTCTTGCCGGTGAGCCCGATCTGCCAGGAATGGGGACACCAGCCGAGATCGCACGGGACGCGGCTGGAACCAACGGCTGCACCCAGGACCTCGGCGAGGCCCTCGAGCACCCGAAAGCCTTCGGGTCCTTCGAGACCGCGCCCGCCTGCCACGATGATTTTCGCGTCTTCGAGCGCCTGGGAATCGGCAGCCTCGCGTTCCCGCGCGACCACACGCGTGCGCCTTGCGAACTCGGGCGGCGTAACTCGGATGACTTCGCCGGCACGTGCAGCCTCCGCTTTCGGCACTCCCACGCCGGCTTTCACGGTTGCAACCGCGGGCAGCGCCGGGAACGAGAGCGTTTCGCGAACGTTGCCGCCATAGCAGGCGCGTGTGAACAGAAGCTTGCCCTCCTCCGATACGATTCCCGTACATCCGGTTGCGACGGCGCTCTGGAGTCGAAAAGCGAGCCGTGGCGCGAGATCCGCACCCGCCGCCGTGTGACTTGCGAGTATCGCCGCTGCGGCGGTGTCGCGTGCAACCTGTTCGGTGACTGCGACCCAGAGCTCGCCGTCGTAATCCTCTTCACGCTCGCACCAGTATGCCCGCTCGGCGCCGTGCGCCATAACGCCCGCAACAGCGTCGGCGCTGGGCGTGAACACCACCGCAATGACCGTGACGCCTAGCGAGTCCGCCAGGCCCAACAACTCGCGCGTCGATGCGGTAGGCGTGCCGTCCCGCATTTCGGCCACGACGAGGATCGCAGGCATCGCCTTATACCAGTCGGGCGCTGCGCAGACGCCGCGCGAGCTCCAGCGCCTGCGCGGCCTCGTCGGCGCCGGGGATGATTTCGCATCGGCCGCTTCTTACCGGCACATAAAGCCGCTCGCGCACGCGACGCGCTGAGAACCGCCCGATCTCCGCCGGCATGAGACCGAGCTCGGAAGCGCTTTTGACAGTGAGCGGTTTGCGTGCAGCGCGCATCGTTTCTCTCAGCGTGGGCTTTCGCGCCGCGCCGAGCTCGTTCGAGATCGTGACGACCGCCGGCAGGTCCGCTTCGATCGTTTCGAAACCGTCGGCGAGAACGCGTTCCACGCGCGCCCTTGGCCCTGTCACCTCGACCTTCCTCGCGAAAGTAACCACGGGAAGCCCGAGGAGCTCCGCAATGCCGCAACCGACGATACCGGCATCCCAGTCCGCCGCCTGGCGACCTGTCAGTACGAGATCGACCGTCCCGAGATTGCGGATGGCACGCGAGAGCACGAGCGCGGTCGCTTCACTCGCGGCGTCCTCCAGCGCTTCGTCTGCAATCAGCAGCGCTTCGTCTGCGCCCATCGCGAGTGCATGCTTCAGCACATTCCGCGCGCTGTCAGGTCCGACACTGACGACAGTGATCTTCGCCTCGCCGATGCTCTCGCGCACCCGGAGCGCTGCTTCGACGGCCTGTTCGTCGAACGGGCTCATGACGAGCTGCAACCCGCCTGCGGGAATGACTTTCTTCGCATGCTCGTCGACCGTGAGCATGCTGAAAGCGGCTTCGGGATTCGGGACCTGCTTGACGCAAACGACGAGGTGCATCACACGATCGTCACATCCGTCGGCACGATGCCGTCGAAATGCTTGCGCTGATAGTTCCACGGAATCTGCGGCTGGACACGGCCGGTTTCGTCGGTGGCGCGAGCGCGAATGCGAAATCGACCAGGCTCCTTCGCGTTCCATAGATACGACCAGCGCACCCACAGCCAGCGCTCGCGCGGCTCTTCGAGATGCGCATCGTGCCAGGTGGCGCCGTCGTCGACGCTCACTTCCACGCGTGTGATGCCGCCCATGCCGCTCCACGCGAGGCCGCGGATCTTGTGCTCACCGCGTTCGAGCGGCGAATCTTCGTCCAGCGGATCGACGATGACGCAGCGCACGCCCATCGCCGTGATCATTTCCTTGTTCGGATCTTCGGGCGACTGACCGTAGACGAAATAGTGATGCTGGTAATAACACTCCGGCATGCGATCGAGCACTTCGATACTCTCCAGCCACTTCACCCACCAGTTCCCCGACCAGCCCGGGACGACCGCGCGCACCGGTGCGCCATGGATGTGCAGCAGGTATTCGCCGTTCATCGACCACGCGAGCAGCGTATCGGGATGCATGGCTTTCGCCAGCGGAAGGCCTTTCTCGTAATTGATGATCCCGGGATCGACGAGCTTGAAGTCCGAGCGCCCGACGGAACGATACTGCACGGCGAGATCCGGCTGGCCACGGTCGAAGCCTTGCATGCGCACGCTCACGGCGTTCGACTTCACGCCCGCTTTCTTCAGCACTTCGGCCAATGACACGCCCGTGAACTCGCCGGCGCTCATTGCACACGTCGTGGTCGATTCGTTGCCGATTTCATCCGTCGAAGGTACGGCGTTTTTCTCGCGCATGGCCGCGCGTGCATTCATGTCCTGCTGATTGATGCGCGACGGCTTCTTTACGCCTTTTTCGACGTAATCGAAATAGCCGGCGTCATTGCCCGCGCACTCGGTTACGGCACGCACCGTACGGCCCGGGAGCTTTTGCAGGTCCTTGAGCGACATTTCGATCGGGCGCTCGACTTCGCCGCCGATCGTGAGAATCCAGTCGTCCGGATGAATCGGATCGGGTACTTCGAGTTGGTTCACCACGTAGTACGCGTCGGTCGGCGTGATGAGCCCTTCGAGCTCGGTGATCGGCGCGCGGCCGTTGATCACGCGCCCCTGCGAATCTTTGCCGGCGATGAGGCTCGGCCTCTTGCGGTCCGGCCAGCCCATCACCCAATCGCCTTCGATTTCCGGTCTTGCCATCAGGGTCTCACTCCGGTTTTGCACTTTGGCCCGAGCTGCGTGCGCAGCCGCGGCTGCAGCGCTTCGATGAACTGACACAGATACGGACGCGTCTCGCGAGGATCGATGAGGTCTTCGATCGCGAACGCTTCTGCCGTCCGGAAAGGCGACGCGAGCTGCCGCAGCTCCTCTTCGATTTCGCGCTCGCGCCGCTCCGGGTCCTCCGCGCTTTCGATGTCCCGCCGGTATGCGGCTTTCACGCCGCCTTCCACAGGGAGCGAACCCCAGTTGCCCGAAGGCCACGCGATTTTGAAATTGAGGCCTGCGCGGTCGATCACGCCGCCACCTGCCACGCCGTAGCACTTCCGCACGATGACCGTGAATACCGGCACCGTCACCTGGAAGCCGATATAACGCGCGCGCACGCCTTCGCGCAGGATCGCGGCGGCTTCCGATTCCGCTCCGACCATGAGCCCCGGAATATCTGCGAAGAACACGAGCGGAATGTTGAACATGTCGCAAAGCTCGACGAAATGCCCCTGCTTGCGCGCCGCCTTGTAGTCCATGATCCCGCCGAACATCGGATTGTTGGCGACGACGCCGACGACTCTTCCATCCATGCGGGCGAGCGCGGTGATGAGCGCTCGGCCGTACGTGGGCTGGATCTCGAACAACGAGCCCGTGTCGACGACGAGCTCGAGGAGCTTTTTCATGTTGTACGCCTGGCGGCCCGAGCGCGGCACGATATCGGCGAGCGCATCTTCGCAGCGGTCCACCGGATCGCCGCAGCGTTGCTCCGGCGGGAGCTCCCATACGTTCTGCGGCATGTACGAGAGGAAGCGCCGGATCTGGCGAAGGCAGTCGGCTTCGTCCTCCGCGATGTTGTCTATGGTCCCGGCGGTATCCACGGCGATCGCTGTACCCCCGAGCTCCTCTTTCGTGAGCTTCTCTCCGAACGCACGTTGGACGACGGGCGGTCCCGCGGCAAATATCTGAGCCGTGCCCTTCACCATGATCGACCAGTGCGAAAGGATCGCACGCATGGATGGACCGCCCGCGGTGGTTCCCATGACGGCCGAGACGACCGGCACGATACCGAGCAGATCCGTGGAGCGCTCGCACCCGTCCTGCCCGTAGCCCGGCACGACCGTGTAGCCCTTGCGTCGGGTCGTGTTGACCGTGCCTCCCGTGCCGTCGATCAGATTGACGAGCGGAATGCGAAACTCGTACGCGAGATCTTCAATGAAGCCGCCCTGACCGCCTTTACGCCGATCGCTGCCGAACCCGGTGCCGGCTCTTATCGTGTAGTCCTCGCCGCCGACGGCGACCGGTCTGCCATCGATCTTGCCGACGCCCATGACGTATGGCGCCGGTTCGAAGCTCGTGAGCACGCCGTTCTTGTCATAGCTCGCGCGCCCGGCGAGCTTGCCGACTTCGCGAAACGTGTTCGGGTCGAGCAACGCCGTGATGCGCTCGCGAACGGTGAGCTTGCCCGAGGCGTGATGCCTGGCCACAGCGTCGGGGCCGCCACACGCTTCGGCCATGCCTCGCCGGCGGTGGATCTCTTCGATTTCGGAACGCCAACTCATACGGGGTACAGATTATGTGACCCGCCGCGAAGCGGCCTTTGCAGCTCGATCAGCCGTCAATGACCGCGACTACCTGGCCTTCGGCGACGGGATCTTTCTCTTTCACGAGGATTTCTTTGACAACGCCGGGATCTTCGGTGATCACCGGGATTTCCATTTTCATCGATTCGATGACGACCAGCACGTCGCCTGAATCGACTTTATCGCCGGGACTCGCTTTGACCTGCCACACCGTGCCGGTGATCTCCGATTTCACTTCTATACGTGCCATGGCGCTCCTCGCGCGTGTTTGAAAGAGTATGGAACCTCGTGCTTTGCCGCGAGAGCCGCGGCGCGAGGACGGCCAGTATAGCGTCATTCGTGCTATGGTTCTCGTCCATTCCAGAGGACCGATGATGCGCCCGCTCACTTTGCTTCTGCTCGCAGCCGTGCTCGTGGTCGGCGTTGCACCGGCCGGCGCGCAGGAGCGGAAGCTACCTTTAGTGGACGAAGCAGCTGGAGATGTTTCGTGGCTGCGCTTCAAGAAGCAGCTCGTCGGTGCGATCCAGAAACGCGACAAGCAGTTTCTGCTTTCGATTCTCGACCGGAACGTGCGCAATCAGGACGACCGCTCGCGCGGCATCGCCCATTTCCGCAAGCAGTGGGAGCTCGATACGGACGACAGCCCGGTCTGGCGCGAGCTCGCCGCGGCGCTCCAGCTGGGCGGCGCTTACATCAAGCGCGAGAACCGGCCTCGCGAATTGTGCGCGCCGTACGTGCTGGGGCGCTGGCCTGAGGACGTGGAGCCTTTCAAGCATGGCGTCGTGATCTCGCGCGATGCCCAGGTGCAGGCGGAGCCTTCGAACTCGGCCGCAGCGCTCGGGGCGCTTTCGTATGACATCGTCGTCGTGTCCGATTGGGAAGTGGACGACAAAGCGCCCGAAGTCAAACAGAAGTGGGTAAAGATCCGCTATCGCAATCGCGACGGCTACATCCCGGAAGAACAGATACGCAGCCCGATCGAGCAGGCCGCGTGCTTCGTGAAGAGCGCCAACGGCTGGCGCATGACGGCGTTCGCGCCGGCGGGTGGCGAATAGCACACTCGAAATCCTGGTCCACCGCAGCGCGCGCGGACTTCGACCGGAGAACACGCTGCGGATTCAAGCACGTTTCGACACAGTTGCATTCCCGGCCGAGCTCGAATTCCTAAGCGAGCTCGACGAGCTCCGCTTGCAGGCCTTCGTCGGACACGCGCATGCGTGCGACGGCGATCGGCAGTCTGAACCGTCGCGGCCCCGCGCTCCCCGGGTTCAGGTAGAGAACACCTTCGCGCTGCTCGATGCCGGGCTTGTGCGAGTGCCCGTAAATCACGGCGCGAAAACCAGCCGCTGCGGGATCGACGTCGAGATCGGCGATGTCGTGCAGCAGGTAAACGAGATGCGCGCCAAGCTCGACGACTTCGGTGAGCGGCAGCGAACGTCCCCACTCATCGCGATCGTTATTGCCGCGGACCGCGTACGTGGGCGCGATACGTTCCAACGCGTGCAACACGTCCGGCGAGCCGATGTCGCCGGCGTGGAGAATGATGTCGGAATCGCGCAGAGCCGCGAGTGCCTCGTCCCGCACGAGCCCGTGCGTATCGGATATGACGCCCACCTGTTTGATAGAATGGCGCCCGACTGAAGAGGAGCTCGACATGGGTGATGATTTCGGCAAGCTGGTCCTGCGTCTGACACTTGGCATCCTCGTGCTTTTACACGGCATTGCCAAGTTGAAAGGCGGCACCGGTTTCCTCACTCCGATGGTTACCGGCATCGGGCTGCCGCCGTGGTTTGCATACGGGGTTTACATCGGTGAGATCGTAGCGCCCGTGATGGTGATACTCGGCTTCTTCTCGCGCGTCGGTGCGTTCCTGATATTCGTGAACATGATCTTTGCAGTCCTTCTCGTCCACCGACCCGAGCTTCTGACGCTCGGCAAACAAGGCGGCTGGGCGCTCGAGCTGCAGGGCATGTTCATGTTCACCGCGCTCGCGCTCACGTTCATGTCGCCCGGCCGCTACGCGATGACGCGGCGTTACTGATCTCGAAAAGCGGGCACGAGCGCCTGCGCCCACGCCGGTCGTCGCCGGACGGCTTCGGTCTAAAGTGTCCTCAGCCCGGCCGCGGCTTGGCTTCCTGAGCGGCGGCGCCAGCTCGTGCGGCGCCTTGCGCGGTCGCAACGCCCTGACGCGCGCCGAAGACCATCTCGGTGAGCCAGTTCACGAGCAGGGACGTGTACGCGCGCTGTGACGGCTCCTGCGACAATCCGTGATCGGCCCCTGCGATCACGCGATACGTGAGCGAGCGGGCGTGCCTTGCCGCTTCCACGTAGTTCTGTATCGTCGGGTGCGGCACGGTGTCGTCGTTCTCCGATTCGACGATGAGAATGTCGCCCTTGAATGCGGCGCAGGCGTCGAGCGCGCGATTGTCCTGCGGCCGGACATGACGTCGCCGGTACGCATGCAGATCGGGATCCTTGTGGAGCTGCTTCTTGGGAAGCTCCCAGCTGCCATCCTTGTAGAGCGCCGGCACGCGTAAGGCGAGCCATTTCACGGGCCGCAGCGTCGTCAGGATCGCGGCAAGATAGCCGCCGTAGCTGCTGCCCACGACCGCGATGGCGCCGGCGTCTACGCTCGGATGATTCACGAGCTCGTCGTACGCGGCGATCACATCCTTCAGGTTGTCGTCGCGCGAAACGCTTTCCTGCTGCGGCTCGGTGCTCGCATGTCCGCGCAGATCGAACGTGAGCCCGATGCAGCCAAGCGCAGCGACTTCGCGCGCTCGGGCGAGATATTGCTGCTGGCTGCCACCCCAGCCGTGTACGAATAGCACCCCCGGCATCATCGTCGCCGGTGCGATCAGCGTGCCGGCGATATGGCTGTTATCGACGGCAATCTCGAACTTGTGATCACGCGTCGACATATGAGGCAACCGTGGTGTACTTCAGGATGAAGCCTACGCATGGGTCGATGCCGCGGAAGTAGACTCTCGCGCCTGCTGGCGGCGTCTGCCGGTCGTCGTAACTTTCGGTGCATTCCGCGTGCACGGCGTGTAACTGCGTATCGGACCGGAACGCTTCCAGCGCGGCGATCTCGGCGCCGCTTGCGCCGCCGACGCGCCAGGACTGCTCGAGGACACCCGTGCAGACCGCGCCGGTGCCGTCGACGCCTCGCACCATGTCGTAGTTGCGGCGCGAAGCGAAGAATCCGGGAAAGCACCGTCGCGCCGCATCGTCGTAGATGCGCGCCTGCTCGATGGCGCGCCGCGCGCTATCGTCGACGTGGAGTTGAAGTAATGCGTCGAAGTCGCCGCGCACGACGATCAGCGCCGAGCCGCCATAGACCTCCCTATCGCGGTGGTCCTTCGCGAGCTTCTGTGTTCCGACGTACGTCGCCAGGAGCCCGCCGACCTGCACCTGGCCGACGCTATAGGTCATCACATCGGTGAGGTTCTGTTCGACAACCACACCGCATTGCGCGAGGTCCTGTCCGTCGAGCTCGTCCAGCGATCGATCCAACGCGTCCGCGTCCGCAGCCACGATCTGTCCACGCCCACCAACCTCGAGCGCGGGCTTCACGCGCACGGGTCCGTTCTGAAGAAGCCGCGCGCCGGCGCGTCTGGCATCCTCGCGCGCAAACGCCGCGTAACCCGTGAGAACCGATCCCCGCACTAACTGCGAGAATTCCGCGGACCAGCCGGCCGGCGCAGTTGCGCCGGGGTCGCTCAACGGATGCGTGATCGACTTCGTCGCAATGAACGGGAAAGGCACCACGCCACCGAAAAGATCGGTCTCGCCTCGTATGCCTAGCGCATGCGCAATATCGAGCGACAGCGTGTCGTCGGGCACGAAATAGACCGGGGCCGTATACGTGCTGCATTCGTCGTAATCGCCGGCGTATTCGTAGCCTTGCAAGGCGGCAAGCCGCTCCGCGATGAGCTTGCGCGTGACGCTCTCGTGGCTGCGCAAATCCTGGGCGGATCGGGTATATGACACGACCACACCCCGCGGGATGCGGTCAGACTCGACCAGGCCGGCCGGATGCGCGTGCCGCTGGTCGCTGGAGCCGGTAAAGCGCATCGCATCTCCACGGTGAAAAATGCATGTGCACCGACGCAAAAAGCGGACCTGCACGAGGCATTACCGGATTGCTCCAGCGGCGTGCGTGTGCATAGAATGCCGGCCTCATTCAGATTGCGGGGCTCGGGCTTGAGAACGGCAGTACGTCTCTTGGTGGCGGCAGCACTCTTCGGCATTGGCATCGCGTATGCGCAGCCTGTGTTCAAATCCACCATGCCGGACGGACGCGTGGTTTACGGCGAGAAACCCGCGCCTGGTGCGAGCAGCGTGGAGACACTCGAGCCGCCGCCCGCCAAGAGCGGCATCAGGGGGCTTACGCCGGAAGAGAAAGCCCGCGCAGCGCAGCTCGAACGAGAGCGCGCCGCTGCGGCTGCAGTCGCGAGACGCAGCGAACGCGAGCTCGAGGACGCACGCAGAGCGCTGCAGCAGGCCGAAGCGGCGCGCGACACCGGCCAAGAGCCGCTACCCGGCGAGCGCGTCGGCATTGTGGGCGGTGGAAGCCGCCTCACCGACGCGTATCACGCACGCCAGAAAAACCTCGAAGACGCCGTCGTGGCGGCGCGCAGGCGTCTGGATGAGGCGCGACAGGCGCTGCGCTAGGGAACCTCTGAGGTTCCTTAGAGGATCCTGTTGAACCAGAGTAGCGACAGCCCCGCCGACGCGATGGCGAGCAGGGCCGCAATACCCGAGAAAAGCGCCGTGATCTCGGTTTCCTTCTTTTCGAGGACGAAGCGCGAGTTGAGCGCGCGGTAGACCTTCTTGAGCTCGGCCGCATTACCGGCGTAGAAGTATTGACCGCGGGTCATGTTCGCGACGTTCTTCAGCGTCTCTTCATCCAGGCGCACGCGCATGCGCCAGCCTTCGAAGCCCATGATCTCGCCGTCCGGCGTGCCGATCCCGACGGTAAACACACGGATGCCGCGATCCGCGGCGAGGCGCGCAGCCTCCATCGGCTCCGGTCCGGTCGTACGCTGTCCATCGGTGAGCAGGATGATCGCCGCCGATGTGTAGGTTCCCGGCGATACCGGCTTGAAAGGCGCTTTTTCCGCTTTCTTCGGCTCGTCGAAGGAATAGCCTTTCCACGCGTTGCGTTTCGCACTGTCGCCGCCGACCGAGTCGAGCGTGATGCCGGCGTTCGGAAAGATCGTGGCCAGCGCGACGACGATGCCGCTGCCGATGGCGGTTCCGCGCTGAAGCTGCAGGCGGTCGATCGCGGCAAGAATGTCTTCGCGGTTTTGAGTCGGATGCTGCACGACGAGCGCAGTCGCGGCAAAGGCAACGACCCCGACGCGTGTCGTGCGCGGCTGTTCGTTCACGAAAGTACGGGCTGCGGCCTGCGCAGCCGCGAGGCGATTCGGCTCGACATCGGTCGCGCGCATGCTGCCCGAGACGTCGATCGCGAGCACGACGGTTTCATGTTGCGACGGCAACGTGATGACCGCCGCCGGGCGCGCAATGGCGACGATCATGGCGATCACCGCGAGCAGGAATAACGCCGGGGGCACGTGACGGCGAACGCGTTGACCCGTGCTCATCGCGTCCTTCACCATCGCGAGGCTCGCGTAACGCAGCGCGAGCTTTTTCTTGCGATGCAGGATCCAGGCGTACGCGGCCACCAGGGCCGGCAGGAGCGCCAGCAGCCACAGCATTTCGGGCCAGGCAAAGGTCACGGGGTCGCCGTCAAGTGAGCCGGAAGGCCGCCGGCAGCGAGCTGGCTCCGGCGCTTGCGCAGATCCGCGAACCGCATGATCGCATCGACGAGCTCCCCATCGGTCGCGAGCTCGAGCGCGTCGACGCCGGCCTGCTGAAATGAAACGCGCAGCGCCTGCTCGCGTCGCTCGGCGGCAGCGGCGAAGCGCTTGCGGAAACCCCGATCATGCGTATCGACGAACAACTGCTCGCCTGTCTCGGCGTCCTGCACGACCAGCAACCCGAGATCCGGCAACTCCATTTCGAGCGGGTCGTACAGCCGCACTGCGATCGTTTCATGCCGCTGCGCAATGTGCGCCAGCGGCTGAGCCCATCCCGGCGTACTGATGAAATCCGAGACGACGAACACCAGCGAGCGCCTCTGCATCACCTGGAAAGCGTTCTGCAGAAAATCCTGGAGGTTGGTCGCGGCGGATTGGGTGCGCTCGGGGCGCGACAGCATGCGATGGAGAAGATGCAGCACGTGCCGCCGCCCGCTGCGGGCGGGAATCACGGTGTCGACATGATCGCCGTAGAAGAGAGCGCCGACACGGTTGCCGTGCCTCGTCAGCAGGCGCGCGAGGACGGCTACGAACTCCGATGCGAGCGTCCGCTTCTTCACCTCGTGCGACCCGAAATCGACCGAAGGACTCAGGTCGAGAAGAAACCACGCGGTAACTTCCCTGTCTTCGTTGTACTCGCGTACATACGGCGTCTGCAGGCGCGCAGTCACGTTCCAGTCGATGTGCCGGACGTCGTCGTTGTACTGATACTCGCGCAAGTCGGCGAGATCGAGTCCGAAGCCGCGAAAGAGCGTTCTGTAATCGCCTTGCAGCAGGCCGTCGAGGCGACGGATGACCGTCCATTCGAGGCGGCGAAGTACCGCGTCAGGATTTTGCGGCGACTCTGACATGCGTTTCGAGCGGTTTTTCGGGCGCGGGGATGTGCTGCATGATGCGCCGGATAAGCTCGTCGGCCGGAAGCGCCTCGGCCAGAGCGTCGTACGTGAGGATCAGCCGGTGTCGCAGCACGTCCGGCGCCATGTCGATCACGTCCTCGGGCAGGACGTAGTCGCGGCCGCGCAGAAACGCGAGCGCACGGGCGCCTTCGATGAGATTGATCGAAGCGCGAGGGCTTGCGCCGAAGCTTACGTAGCGCTGCACGTCCTTCACGCCGTAGCGATCGGGCTCGCGCGTCGCGGCGACGAGCCGGACTGCATACTGTACGAGCGACGGATCGACGTACCCTGTGCGGCACTCGCGCTGCAACGCGGAGAGCTGTTCGGTCGTCGCGACAGCAGACACGGCCTTGCCAGCGCCCGTCACTCTCTCGACGATCACGAACTCTTCCTCTTCGGTGGGATAGCCCACGAGCACTTTCATCATGAAGCGATCGACCTGCGCCTCGGGCAGCGGATAGGTGCCTTCGGTTTCGATCGGATTCTGCGTGGCCATGACGAGAAAAGGCTCCGGGACCTTGTGCGTCTCGCCGGCGATCGTCACCTGACGCTCCTGCATCACCTCGAGCAGCGCGCTTTGCACTTTTGCAGGCGCGCGATTGATCTCGTCGGCAAGGAGCAGGTTCGTGAATACCGGCCCGAGCGCCGTCGCGAACTCGCTCGTCTTCTGGTTGTACACACGAGTGCCGACGAGGTCCGCCGGCACGAGATCGGGCGTGAACTGGATGCGGCGGAAGGTGCCTCGGACCGTACGCGCAAGCGTTTTCACGGTCAGCGTCTTCGCGAGACCCGGCACGCCTTCGACGAGCAGATGGCCCTGCGCCAGGATCGCGACGAGCACCCGCTCGAGAAAATGGTCCTGGCCGACGACCACTTTCTTCACCTCGTAGAGTATGCGCTCCATGAGGTTGGCGACTTCGTTGCGGCTGATGTCGATAGGGTCCATAGATGCCTTCATCAAAACGTACAACGCACCCGGTGGTGCAAATCCCTCGTCGCCTGTGCTGAGCGTGTCGAAGCGCGCGCCGCGGCGCTACATATATTCAGAAAGGCGATAGCCCTGCTGCCGCAGCCGCGTTTTCGATCGGGACTGCGAAACCGATCCCGATGAAAACCGGCTCTTTCGCAGGGTTGAGTATTCCGGTCACGATGCCAACCACTTCGCCATCCGTCGTGAACAGCGGACCTCCCGAGCTCCCGGGATTCGCGGCGGCATCGAACTGGATGAGATTCGTGAGCAGGCGCTTGCCTTCCGGCGATTGATACTCGCGCCGCAAGCCGGACACGACGCCGGAGGACACCGAGGGTCCGATGCCGAACGGGAAGCCCACGGCGACGACTTCGTCGCCAAGCCTCAAATCGGCCGTCGAACGCAGTGTCGCGGCTGCAAGATCGTCCGGAATGCTTTTCGCGCGGATGACGGCAAGATCGTGCTCCGGCCGCACGCCGACGACAGTGCCTTCGGACTCGTGTCCGTCGAAAAAGATGATGCCGATGCGCTTCGCGCCCGCGACGACATGAAGATTCGTGAGGATCGTGCCGTTGTCGAGGATGACGACGCCGGTGCCGACGCTGCGCTCCTCGTCCTTGTCTTTTTCACCTTCGGCGCCCAGCCCGCGCACGCGCACGACGGACTGCTTCACGAGATCGTAGGCCTGGGCCGCACGTGAGGGAAGAGGCTTCGTCTCGAGCGTGCGCAGCACCGCGGCGTCGATGTCGCGCTGAGTAAGCTGGCGCGGCACGGGGGCGTTCGATGCCTGTAGCGCCACCAGAACAAGCGCCACGAGCGCACCTGCAAGCACGAGCAGCGGCTTCTCACCGCGACTGACGAACCGCGAGAACCGCCCTGGTGCTCGCCCGTCGGCCCCCGGCGCGCTCCGCGGCGGTGCAGGTGCGGGCTCCGGTGGTGCCGCGCGAGGCGCACGCAGCATGCGGCTTCTCGGCGAGCTGCTGTAAAGAGACGGGCGTTTCATGTGTCGTGTCCGGCTGGCAGTACGGGGGTAGACGCGTTGAAAGCAACATCCCGGCCAGCGGCTTCCGATGCGGGGCAAGGCGCTGGGAATACAGGTTACAACAGGTCGGGGCCTTCGCGTGAGAGGGTTTGCCCGACGCGCCGCGGTGGCCTAGTAGCTCGTCGGCCAGTTGCGCAACAGGTGCTCTCCGACGCCGTTTTTCATGCGCAGGCGATGGACTTCGAGCGTTCTCACCAGGTACTCGCGCGTATCCCGCGGGTCGATCACGGTTTGCGCCTCGTACAGCTCGGCGAGCCCCCATGCTGACGTATCGCGCTCCACTTCGGCCTTGAGCTGCTCGAAGCGTTCGGGATCATCCTGGTAGCGCACGCCGTAGAGCACATTCACCGACACCGCGGGGTCCATGAAGCCGAGGTCCGCCGTGGGCCAGACGGCGACTTCGTCCGCATTGCGGCCACCCGCCATGTTGATGAACGCCTGACCGTAGCTTTTTCTCATGATCACGGCAATCTTCGGAACCGTCACGAGCGTCATCGCGTTCATCCAGTTGATCACTTTGCCCGGCATGCCGCGGATCTCGCCTTCCACCCCGATCAGGAACCCGGGGACGTCGACGAGATACACGAGCGGAATGTTGAACGAGTCGCACAGCACCATGAAGCTCGTGACTTTCTGGCACGCGTCGGCATCGAGCGCCCCGCCTTTGAACATCGGATTGTTCGCGATGAAACCTACGCTCTTTCCGTCGAGGCGCCCAAGCACTGTAGCGAGCGATTTCCCGAAGCGCTCCTTCAATTCGAACGTCGAACCGTGGTCCGCGATCGCCTGGATGACTTTACGTACGTCGTAAACCTTGTTTCTCGACTCCGGAACGATGTCGAGCATTTTCTTGCACGGCTCGTCGGAACCGGGAGGAACCGGGCGCTCAGGCGGCGCCTCCATGTTGTGACTCGGCAGGTACGAGAGAAACCGCTTGATGGAATCGATGGCCTGCTCGTCGGTATCGACGGCGAGATCGGCGAGTCCCGACGTGCCCGTCAGAAGCCTCCAGCCGCCCAGCTCCTCCGCGTCTATGGGCCTGTTGATCGCGATGGAAGTCACGTTCGGGCTCGCGATCGCCATGACCGCGCCTTTGCGCATCACGACGAAATCGGACATCGCCGAATACCATGTCGAGGAGCCGTAGCACTGCCCGAGCAGCGCGGAGCACCAGGGGCTTTCGCGCAACCGCTGATACTCGGTCGGGTCCTGCGCGATGATCGCGCGCCCGGCGGCACCCATGCGATCGGGCATGCGCGCGCCGCTCGATTCGCCCAGAAGCACGAGCGGCATTCCGCGCTTCGCCGCGATCTGCTTCACGTGCTTGATCTTTTTCATGTTGATCACTGCGGACGACGCGCCGAGCACGGTGAAATCGTTCGAAACGAGCGCCACTTCGCGGCCCTCGATGCGCCCGAAACCCGCCACCTTTCCGTCCGCCGGTGTCTTGTGTTTCACCTCGGGGCGGTTGCTTCGCGCATAGCGACCGGATTCGATGAAGCTGCCCTCGTCGAGCAGGTAATCGATACGCTCGCGCGCGTTCAGTACGCCTTCGGCTTTGCGCTTCGCGAGCTTTTCGGGCCCGCCCATCGCGAGCGCCTCGGCGTCGCGGCGCTTCAGTTCATCGATCAGATCTTCGTGCGGCACGGCCTGTCCCTCATGGTTAGTCGTTGGGCCACGTCGAGACCCCAAAGGAAAAGGCGGTCTCGGAGGGAAACCAATGGTTTCCCTCTGAGTTGTTCACCGGCGCCCTCGCGCGCGAGGCTATCCTCGCGCGCGGCGGAGCATCTGGCGGGCGATCACCAGCTGCTGAATCTGGCTCGTGCCCTCGTAGAGCCGGAACAGGCGCACGTCACGATAGAAGCGCTCGACGGCGGAGGCCTGCATATATCCCGCGCCGCCGTGAATCTGCACTGCGCGGTCCGCGACGCGCCCGACCATCTCCGAAGCGTAAAGCTTGCAGCACGCCGCTTCCATCGTGACCGACTCGCCATCGTCGCGTCTTCGCGCGGCGTCGAGCGTCATGCTGCGTGCGGCATAAAGCTCCGTTTGGCTGTCGGCGAGCATCGCCTGCACGAGCTGGAATTCAGCGACGGGTTGGCCGAACTGGTTGCGCTCCACCGCGTATCGCAGCGCTTCATCCAGA
>Ga0075421_100001220_pt1 | contig 29622 bp, 25 predicted proteins | sample SoiMetdeltSBSDD5_FD_75292 | JGI IMG/M metagenome (GOLD analysis project Ga0075421, IMG submission 75292) | Bulk soil microbial communities from a Populus tree surrounding site in Tennessee, USA - Soil MetaG P. deltoides SBSDD5 | ecosystem: Environmental > Terrestrial > Soil > Tree plantation... | reverse complement strand
ACAGGGTCGGCATTCCCTCCGGGAACCTCGCAGCGAGCCGACGTCTGGCACGGTGACACAGCACCCGCACCGAGATCTCGGAACAGCCCATCAGCCGCGCCACCTCAGCCACCGGGAGCCCCACCATGCTTCGCAAGATGAGGGCTTCCGCTTGGTCGCGGGTCAGGACATCCACGATGCAGTCCAGGACGTACTCCGCGGACATGCGCTCGATCACCGGCGAGGACGGGTCACCCTCGGCGCCGTCACTCGCTCCCCGCTGATCGAAGCGCTCTAGGGCGGCGGCCGGTTCCGTGCGTCGCCGCGCCTCCTTGCGCCAATGGTCGACCAGCCGGCATCGGGCGATCGTGAACAGCCAACTCCGGAACGCATGTTCGTCGCCGGTGAACCGGGCAAGGTTCCGCGCCACTGCAATCCACACGTCCCCGGCCAGATCATCGGCAGCGCCACCCGCCCGACCACGGAGGTAGTACAACAGCTGAGGTTGGTAGACCCGGAAGAGCTGTGTGAGGCCGTGATCCTCCTGGCTATCCGTCGCCGAGGCTGCCACGTCCCGCCCCGAGCTGCTGCGAGCCACGGTTGCGCGGCCGGTGGGCCGCCGTCACCACCGACGAACCCGGGCCCGGCCTCATGTCTTCGGTGGTCGGTTTCGGCGATCTCGTTCCCGCCTACCAGACCCGGCAGCGACACCTGAGGCGACCGGCGGGTTCGTGACGGTGGCAGGTGCCTCTTCGGGCGGATGCCAACGGCAGTCGTTGGATTGCCACCATCCCGCCGGTGGGGAACCACGATGCCACGTGCGATCAACACTGAACCACCAGCAGGATCCAGAACTAGCCATTGCTCACCTCGCTCTTGCCATGTGGCAGCCGCCGATCGGGTGTGCAACCGTCATCGCTATGGGCTCGACGCAAGGTACGCATTTCACGAAAGAACTTTGTATTCCGGTGGTCAGCGGAGTATGCGAATCACTTGTGGCCACGACAACATGCACCAATGCATAGCTACCAAACGGTCATATGCGTCTTGACGACCAGCGACATCGACGTCACGGCGATCGGACAATCGCAGGAACTTGACCGTTGGGCGCCGGCATGAAGGCTGAGAACGTCACGACCCGAGCCATGGTCAACCGGTGCTCCTGTCACGAACCCACCGCCACCGCCCGCGGCCCTCTCCCGGCCTGGATGGACCTCCTCGTCCACGCCGCCGCCGGCAACCCGACCCCACCCGACGCAATCACCATCACCGGCGACCGACCCACGTTCGACCGTCTCGTCGACGCCCTGCGCTGAGCGACGGCGGGACGGGTGGATCAGACCCCGTCGGTGGTGACCGCGTGGCGCTGCTCGGCCATCGTTCGGAGCCCGGCGATCAGGGCGTCGACGACCACGCCGAACCTGCGGCGCATCATCAACCGGTTGAGCAGGGCAGCGATCGGGTTCACCGGGGTGTAGAAGGTCTCGATCCGAACCGACGTCTCGTTCGGCCCTCGGCTGGAGAAATGCGCCGTGAAGCCGTAGTCGCGGAGCATCCTGCCGAACCCGAACGAGTCGTCGACGACGACGAACGAGGCCCGCGTGTCGGGTACGGCCTCGACGCAGCGCTCGACCATCGTCCCAGCCCTGCCGTCCATGGTCACCGCGCACGTGCGCGTACAGCCCACACCGGACTCGTCACCCCCGTCCTCGGTCAGGACCTCATCGACGACCGGCGCCCACTCGGGCAGTGCCTTGTTGTCCATGAACAGCGCGTAGACGACCTCGACCGGAGCGTCGACCGAGGTAGTTCGCTCGAGTTGCTTCGTTCCCTGCATCTGCATCGTGCACCTCCTGCAGGGAACGTACAACGAATAGGTGCCAGGAACTGTCACCGATCTCCGCTACGGTCTCGCACCAGATGAGAACCGCCGATCGACGTGAGCAACTGCTGCGGCTGCTGCGCCGCCGCACCGACTGGACCATCGCCGAGCTCGCCGAGCGACTCGAGGCGTCGCGTCGAACGATCCTGCGCGACATCAGCGCCCTGCGCGACGGCGGCTTCGACCTCGACACTTTCTCCGGCCCCGGAGGAGGCGTGCGACTGAACCCGACGTCGGTGATGATCACCTCCCAGCTCCGCACCGACGAAGTTGTCGCGCTCGTCCTCTCGGTCGCGATCGCCCGAGCCGCCCAGACGGTCCCTTTCGCTGCTGAGGCCGAACACGCGCTCGCCAAGATCGAACAAGCCCTCCCGCCCGGCCGAGCCAACGACCTACGGTCCTGCCGGGAACGCATCCTCGTCGGCGACCCCGCCTCGGAGCCACCCTCTCCCGCGCTCATCGATCCGACCCTCGTTGGAACGTTCGAGACGGCTTTCTCGTCGACCCGACTGCTCGCCTTCCAGTACCAGGACCGCGACGGGCGGATGACCCGACGGCTCGTCGAACCTCACGGCCTGCTCGTACGCCCCCCGCTCTGGTACGTCATCGCCTGGGACCCCGACCGGCACGCCCCACGCCTCTTCCGCGCTGACCGCATCAGCCAACCCGAAGCAACCGACCACACCTTTGTCCCTCGCCCGAACGACCTCGTCACCGGCGTCTGCCCCGACGCCACAGTTGCCGCCCCGCCATGAGCCGCCGCCATCATCGTCCAGGTTTGGAGTGTTGCTACGGTGCCATCGGGGCCTCGCTCTACAGCGCCTGATCATTGATAGCTGTTCAGGTGCTGGGTCGAGCCCACGATCAGGCTGTGATGAGGGCGCCTGGGGTGGTGCCGGTGAAGTGGCGGAACTCGCGGGTCAGGTGGGCCTGGTCGGCGTAGCCGCATTCGGCGGCGATGCGGGCCCAGGTCTGCTCGTCGTCGAGGTGCTGCCAGACCGTGGACAGGCGCAGGAGCCGGGACGCGAGGTGGGGGGCCACCCCGATCTGCTGTTTGAACTTGGTGATGAGGTGCTTGTGGCTCCAACTCACCTGGCGCGCGATCGCGCTGATCGGGTCCCTCCCGCCGGAGCGCGCGAGCAGGTGCCACGCGTGGGTCACCTCGGGCGACGGCTGCGGTCCATGTGTGGCGCGGTCGAGGAGGAACTCGTCGAGCAGCCGGCCGCGCTCTTCCCAGGTCTCGGCGGATTGGACCCGTTCGCGGAGCCGGCGGGCATCGGCGCCGGCGATGTCCTCGAGACCCACCATCGTTCCGCCGATCTCCGAGATGGCCGGCCCGAGCAGCTTGTAGGCACCGAGAGGAGCCAGGCTCACCATGATGCCGGGTTCGCACGGTCCCTCGACACGGGTGTAGGCGCCGCTCGGGCCCATGACCAGCGCCGGGGGACGCAGCGGCGAGCAGCTCAACCACACGCCCAGTGTGGTCACCAACGTGGCGGGGACGACCATGGTGGGAGCGTGTGGCAACGACGGCCCTTCGTACCCCCCATAGTCACGGATGAGCCACGACCGCAGGCGAGCATCCGCCGGCAAAGGGATGGGCGCCGGCCACATCCGGCGGATGGGCGGCGTGCGCTCATGCTCGGCCCGTTCCCTGTCCTGGACAGCCGGATCCTGGACCACGATCACAAGGCTACGGAGGCCTCCGTTAGCCGTCTGCTAGCCGGGACCGATGCAATGACGTCGCGTCGCTGCTCAGGTGAAATTCGTTCAAGACCGAGACGACCGGTCGCCCGCATCGTGGCCCCATGACGCAGATGCAACGGTCCGGACCGTTCTGAGATGGCGTCGCCGGGCCGGCCGGTCCAGCCGCCGCCGCGCCGCCCGGATGCGGGGCTCGTGACCGCGGATCCGGATCGGGGCGCGATCGAAATCTCGCCTTGCCAGTTCACCAGGAACCGGGGTCAGAGCTCGCCTGGCCGCGCTCCCGAACGGCACGGCCGACGGCCCGCCACACAGGCAGGAAAGGGAGAGTGACGATGCCGGCAATGACCACCGAGCCGGTCCTCGACGCGGTGAAGGCCCTGACCCCGTCCATAGCGGTCCGGGCCGAGGAGATTGAGCGAGCCCGGCGCCTACCTCCGACCTGGTGGACGAACTGGTCGCCGCGGGCTGCTTCCGGACGCTGGTGCCCCGCAGCCACGGCGGCGTCGAGCTGGACCTGCCCGTCCAGATGCAGGTCCTCGAGGAGCTGGCCCGCGCTGATGCTTCGGTGGCCTGGACGGTGATGATCGGGTCGGAGGGTCCGGTCCTGTTCAGGATGCTCCCCCGCACCAGCTTCGACGCGCTCTACGCCGCCGGCCCCGACGTGATCATGGCCGGCTCGGCGAACCCAACCGGCACCGCCACCCCCGTCGAGGGCGGCTACCGGGTGACTGGGCAGTGGGCGTTCGCCAGCGGCTGCCAGCACGCCCACTGGTTCGTCGGCCACTGCATGGTCGACGACGGCCGGGAGCCGCCGGTCCGGATGATGGTGCTCCCCCCGAGCGACGTCGAGATCAAGGACACCTGGTCGGTGTCGGGGCTGTGCGGCACCGGCAGCCATGACGTCGTGGTCAACGGGGCGTTCGTCCCCGACGAGAACAGCTTCGTCGTCTTCGGCAGCGAGCCGTCGGTCGACGTGGCACCGCTGCGGATCCCCGAGCTGACGAGGGCCGCCATCCAGATCGCCAGCGTGACCATCGGTGTGGTCCGAGGGGCCCTGGACGAGATCCTCGCGCTCGCCCTCGACAAGACCCCGACCTTCACTGAGGAACCGCTGGTGTCGAACCCGCTGTTCCAGAACCAGTTCGGCGAGGCCGAGACGCAGCTGCGGGCGGCCCGGATGGTGCTGCGCGGCGAAGTCGACATCGCGTGGGCCAAGGCCCAGGCCGGGTCGCCGTTCACACCGGAGGACCGGGCCCACGTGCGTGGTACCACGATCTGGGTGGCGAAGACCGCGGCCGCAGTCGTCGACGCGGCCTATCAGGCCGGCGGCTCGAGCTCGCTCTACACCAGCAACCCGTTGCAGCGACGGCTGCGCGACGCCCACGCGCTCACCCAGCACTTCGTCATGAAGGCCGACACGTTCACCAAAGTGGGCGCCGTGCTCGCCGGCCAGGAGGTCGACCTCACGCTCTTCTGACCCGGCCACGAGAGGCCGAACGGGCCAGCACGACAGCGAACACCAAACGGGAACCCCCTCAGCTCAACCCATCACCCCCGCTCCGGCGCGAAGTGCCGTTGAGTCGCCCCGGGTCGTGTGACTGCAGTACGGACCGGCTGGTGGTCCCGACGACGTTACGGTGACCGTCGAAGGGGATGTCGATCTCGCCCAAGCGATCGCCAGCCCGACGCTGAACAGCAACCCGTGGTGCGAGGACCCATACGCCGTGCTGATCGGCGCTGCCTTGCATCGCGGTGACCGGCCCACCGCCCGCCGGCTGCTCGACCGGTGCGAGGCCATGCTCGAGGAGCTGGGCACCAGCCCGTCACCGGCGGGCGAGCAGCTACGCCGGCGCATCCTCGGCGTCGCTGCGGCCTAGTCCCGACTTTCCCTCACCGACGCCAGCGCGAGCACGGGACGTCAGGGTCCTGCCAGCTGACAACATGTATCCGTCGTCGGAGAGGGAGGTGGCCCCATGGCGAGGAACGGGGGTTGGCGGTTGGTCGGTGCGCTCCTGGGGTGGTCCATCGTCGCGTTGCCCGCGGCGCCCGCCGGCGGTCAGGAGGCGCCGAGCATCACCGTGACGCCCTCGACCGGGTTGATGGACGGCCAGACGGTCACCGTCAAGGGGACCGGGTTCGCTCCCAACACCACCGCTTTCGGTTCGCTCAGCGTGGGGCTATGTCCCGTCGACATCATCGACGACGTGGCCCAGGCACCCTTCCGCTGCGGTGCCGCGGGCGCGTTCCCGGTGCCAGTCGACGACGCGGGCCGGTTCCAGACCCAGTTCCAGGTGTTCCGGACCCAGCCGACATTCGTCGGTGACGGCACGCTGCGCTGCACCGATGCGCCGCACGCCTGCGTCGTGCTCGCCCTGGAGGTCACTGGGTCGCCGCCCAACTTCGAGCTCTTCGTGGCGACGGCGCCTGTGACCTTCAGACCCCAGACGCGGGCCGATTGCAAGCGGGGTGGATGGCGAAACTTCACCGACGACAACGGTCGGCCGTTCCACAACCAAGGCCAATGCACCCGCTTCGTGATCGCGACCCCAGTCCCGGGATAGCCGCCAGCCGACGATCCACCGCCTCGTCCTGATCCGGCCGTAGCTCAACTCGGCAACTGGTTCAACCAGGAGATCTTCGCCCGACCCACTGGGCTGCCCTGGGGCCTGCGCATCGATTCCGCCAACCGCCCCCACGGCTACGCCCACGTGGCGACGTTCCACCCGACATTCCTCTACGAAGCCCTCTGGAACCTCGTGCTCGCCGCCCTGCTCGTGGCCATCGAACGGCACTGGCACCCAAGACCGGGCCAACTCTTCACCGGCTACGTCGCCGGCTACGTCGCAGGACGACTCTGGGTCGAATCCCTCCGCATCGACCCCGCTAGCAAGATCACCACCCAACCCCCGAGCACACGGCGACGACCATCCCACCCTGACCCGCACCCGCTCCAACCCACCTCGGGTCGTAGAAACCCGCTGGCACTTCTCCGACGACGACCACATGCTTTCGGCTCCGTACAAGCCGGCGCCGGCCGGGCTCATCCCGATCTACGCCGCGGTCGCCCGGAAGCCGTGAAGCCCTCTCACGCCCGCGCCGAGGGCGGGCCAGGCTTCCGATAGTGGCCCCGAGGATCGCCGTCCGGCCCCGCGGTGGGCGCGGGATTATGCGACTGGCGGTGGCGGGTGATGACGCGAACCGGGTACCTCCCGACCTGGTTGGGTCGGGTCTGCACTCGCCGGTCGCACAGCGGGCAGACGACGTCGGAGTTGGCGTCGACGCAGGCGATGTGCAGCGCCCAGCCCGAGGCCCGGCAGCGTCGTGATCGGGTGCCGCTGCTCCACCGCGGATTGCCTCGACTCTCAGGCGACCCGGCGGGTTCGGGGATCACGCCCTTGAGGAGGAGTTCTTCGACGAGGGCCTCGTAGTGGCGGACGGCGCGGCGCTTGTCGGGTCGGCGGCGTTCGGGATCTGGGGGCGTGCCCTCCGCCCGTCGCTCACCCCTCCGGTCGCGACGGCCCCCGATCGACACCCCTGCCGTGGGTCTCCTGAGCAGCAGGATCCTCTTCACGCCTTCAACCTCTCCCCAGGGTCGGTGTCGGTCTTCAACCGATATCGGCCACACTGCTAATACTGACCAGTATCCTGTTCAGACCGTGCTCTTGTACCGTCCAGATTCCCTGACCGTCAGAAGTGTCCCTCGGTACTAGGGGTAACACAAGGGTTTCTCTGCTACAGAACCGTGAATGAGCGGTGGGACCGACCTCGGTGACGTTCAGCCGGTGAGGGCGCGGGTCTTGCCATCTCTCCAGCTCAAGCCATCAGGACAGGTCGAACTCCCCGGCCTTCGCTCCACTCAGGAAGGCGTCCCATTCGCCGCGGCTGAAGACGAGGACGGGGCTGAGCCCACCCTGCTTCGAGTCGCGGACCCCGATCCTGCCGGTGCCATCGAGAGCGACCTCGACGCAGTTGTCGCCACCGCTCGAGCGGCTCGACTTGCGCCACTGCGTGAAATCAGCCGACTCCGTCATGACATCCCTACTTTCCGCATGATTCGCGTATGTGTACAGCCCGTGTTTCCGTACTGCTCAGACCGTCGTCGTAGTATCGATCGGGCTTCGGGCGTGCACAAGAGGGTCGGGCGACCCGCCTTGTATGGTGTTGACCGGTGCAATCCGAGATGGCGGGAGATAGCACGGGTACCCGCGCACGACCGCCGGCACGGGCATTGTTCGACGCGACTGCGCTGCCAGCCCTCGGGATCGCGGTCGCCCTTGTAGTCCTCGAGCTCGCTCCCCGAGTCGGGGTGGTACCTCGCTCGTCGTTCCCCCCAGCGAGCGAGGTGCTGACCACGCTCATGGGGATGCTCGGCACCCGGGAGCTGTGGGGGGCGATCGGTGACACGGTCGACGCGTGGGTGCGCGCCATGCTCATCGCGACCCTGGTCGGGGTGCCTCTGGGTCTGCTCATCGGGGCCAGCCGGGTCGCCGCGCTCCTGTGCCGGTCGACCATCGAGTTCTTGCGCCCGATCCCATCTGTGGCCTTGATTCCGGTGTTGGTCCTCATCTATGGCACGCGTTCGTCGTTGACGGTCGCCCTCGGAGCGTTGGCGGCCGCGTTCCCGCTGCTGTTCCAGGCCATGTACGGCGTCGCCGACGTCGAGCCGACCGCGAAGGACATGAGTCGGGCCTACGGCCTGGGGTGGTACGACCGCGTCCGCTACGTCACCCTGCCGAGCTGTGCGCCCTATGTCGCAACCGGCCTGCGGATCTCCGCGTCGGTGGCGCTGATCCTCGTCGTCACCGGCGAGTACGTCGCCGGCGTGCCCGGCTTGGGGCAGAAGGTGTTCGTCTCGCAGAGCGGCGGCGCCTACGACCGGGTGTACGCCTGGGTCATCGTGACCGGAGTGCTCGGGCTGCTCGTGAACGTCGGCTTCCGGGCCGTCGAGCGGCTCTACCTCTGGTGGCACCCGAGTCAACGCCTCCCGGTGGATGGGCTATGACACACACCCGGTTGGGCCGGTTGGCCCTGCAACTCCTCTTGCCCGTCGGCCTGGTCGGCCTGTGGTGGTGGACCTCGAGGGGCAGCACGTCGTACCTCTATCCACCGCTGTCCGACATCCTCGTGAGCCTGCGTGACGACTGGCTCGCCACCCGGATCGGTAGCGACCTGCTGCCCAGCCTGGGCCGTTTCACCGCCGGGTACCTGCTAGCGGCGACGTCGGGCGTCATCGCCGGGACCCTGATCGGCTTGGCGCCCCGGCTCGGTCGCTCGACCCAACCCCTCACCGAGTTCCTGCGGTCCATCCCGCCGCCCCTCCTGTTCCCGGTCGTTCTCGTCCTGTTCGGCATCGGAAACGGCTCGAAGGTCGCCCTCATCGCGCTCGGCGCCGTGTGGCCGGTGCTGCTGAGCACGGTCGACGGCGTCCGGGGCGTCGACTCGCAGGTCCTCGACGTCGGCCGGAGCTTCCGCATCGACCGATGGATGCAGGTGCGTCGGATCATCCTCCCCGCGGCCAGCCCGAAGATCGTCGCCGGGCTGCGCATCGCGTTGGCGGTGGCCCTGCTGCTCATGGTCGTCAGCGAGATGCAGGGCGGCACCAACGGCCTCGGCTACCAGATCCGATCCGCCCAACGCAGCTTCGACACTGCCGACGCCTACGCGGGGGTGATGGTCATCGGGGTCGTGGGGATCGGGGTGAACCTGAGCTTCCTGGCGGTCGAACGCCGGCTGATGCGCTGGCATCGCGGGGCGCGGGGCCTGCTCGACGACGGCGGGAGAGCGCCCGGATGAGCGTCCTGGGCATCGATCACCTCCACAAGGCCTACGGCACGGGGCCCGACGCCGTGGTGGCCGTCGACGAGGTCACCCTCACCACCCGGCCCGGCGAGTTGCTGTGCATCGTCGGCCCGTCGGGGTGCGGGAAGACCACGCTGCTGCGGTGCATCGCCGGCCTGACGCCCCCGACCTCCGGCACTGCCAGCCTGGACGGTCGGGTCATCACCTCGCCGCCTCCGGCCATGGCGCTGGTGTTCCAGGACTACAGCCGGTCCCTGCTGCCGTGGATGACGGTCCACGGCAACATCGTGCTGCCGCTCAAAGCTCGCCGGATGCCACGCGCGCAGCGGGACGAGTTGGCCGCAGATGCCCTTGCCTCGGTGGGCCTTGACGGCCAGAGCCACCGGTATCCCTGGCAGCTCTCCGCCGGGATGCAACAGCGCGTCGCCATCGCCCGGGCGCTCGCCTACCAACCCGAGATCCTCCTCCTCGACGAGCCGTTCGCGTCCGTCGATGCGCAGACCCGAGCCGATCTCCAGGACCTGCTCCTGGAGGTCTGGTGCCGGACCCGCTTGACCGTCCTCTTCGTCACCCATGACATCGACGAGGCGGCTTACCTGGCGGACCGGATCGTGGTCCTCACAGCCTCCCCGGCCCGGGTCAAGGAGACGGTAACCGTCGACCTGCCTCGCCCCCGCGACCAGATCGAGACCAAGGCGCTTCCTGGATTCGCCACCCTCCGAGGGCACATCTTCGCGTCGGTCCAGGCCGAAGCTGGCCGCTAGTAGGCTCAGCCCGTGGCAAAGCGATCATCACCTGCATCACCGGAGCGCGGCCCGGATCTGCAGGGCGGAGGGATCGATCTCTCACTGGCGATGTCGCCGCGGGCATACGACTACCTCCAAGGCGGCACGGCGCACTTCGCGGCCGACCGGGAGGCCGTCGACCGGATCATGGCTGAGTCGGGCGGGATCGACAAAGCCCGGAAACGGGTCCGTGCCAGCCGTCGGTTCCAGGTGCGGGCAGTCCGCTATCTGGCCGGCCAGGCCGGTGTCCGTCAGTTCATCGACCTCGGCACCGGCATCCCCAACGACAACAACGTGCACACGGTCGCCCAGCAGACTGCACCGGACTGCCGGGTCGTCTCCGTCGACAACGACCCCGTCGTGCTGGCCTACGCCCACCAGCTGCAGGCGAGCACGCCCGGTGGCGCCGCGGCCTACATCGACGGCGACCTGCGGGACACCGAGGACATCCTCTCCCGAGCCGCAGCCACCCTGGACCTCACCCAGCCGGTCGCGCTCATCTTCGTCGGCGTGCTCCTGCACTTCCGCGACGACCAGGACCCGTGGGCGATCGTGCGCCGCTACGTCGACGCCGTTCCGTCAGGCAGCTACCTGGTGATCGAGCACACCGGTAGAGAATCCGACGACACCAGCAAGTACGACAAGGTGGTGAAGGACATCGGTCTGAACACCGGCTTCACCCTCATCCCCCGGAGCCGCGAGGAGGTCGCCCGGTTCTTCGAGGGCCTCGAGCTGGTCGAACCTGGCCTCGTCTTCATCGAGGACTGGCGCCCGGACCAGGCACCGGACGACTACGAGATCCCCCTCCACGGCGCGGTCGGGCGCAAGCCTTGAAGCACTGAGCCCGTAACGACCATCATCGCCACGGAAGGTGCCGTGCGCTGAGCGGGTCGTCGCATCCGGCCGCGGTACTCTACGTCCGCTTACAACTCGACACTGCCGCGATTCGCTACGTGTGGACTGGCCCATCTGGCCAAGAGGGGAACAAGGGTGAGGCGCAAGGGGACAGCACTGCTTGGAGTGCTCTTGGTGCTGGGGACGTTCGTTGCCGCGTGCGGTGGCGACGATGACGACAGCGACAAGAGCGACAAGACCGAAGAGCTCACGACCATCAAGGTCGGCATCATCCCCATCGCCGCTCTCGCCCCCATGTACTACGGCGTCGAGCAGAAGTACTTCGCCGACGAAGGTCTCGATGTGAAGTTGGAGATCGGCCAAGGGGGCGCTGCCATGACGCCGTCGGTCGTGAGCGGCGACCTCCAGTTCGCCTTTGGCAACTACATCTCCTTGATGTTGGCCCGCCAGAACAACGTCCCGGTGCAGGTCGTCTCCAACATCGCGAACGGAGCTGACAGCCCCGATGGGGGCACTGACGGGCTCCTGGTCCGAGCCAACAGCGGCATCAGCAGCGTCAAGGACCTGGCCGGCAAGACCTTCGCTGTCCCCGGCCTCCATGGCATCGAGGAAGTCGCCATCCGAACGACGCTCAAGAAGAACGGCGTCGACGACTCGGGAATCCACTTCACCGAGGTCCCGTTCCCCGACATGAACGCCGCGGTCAAGAGCGGGCAGGTCGACGTGGCGGAGCAGGTCGAGCCCTTCCTCACCTTCGGGGAGCAGGACGGTCTGGTCAGGCTCGTCAACCCGATCTACGAGGCCGAGCCGTCGATGCCCTTGGGCATCGTCTTCGCCTCCGAGGACTGGCTGAAGGACAACCCCAAGATCGCCAAGGCGTTCTACCGAGCGCTGCAGCGGTCCATGGAGGCGACCTCTGACAAGGACCTCATGCGCAAGGAGATCGTCGCCAACACCGAGATCCCGGCCGACGTGGTCGACAAGATGGCCCTGGACAACTGGCAGGCGACCATCGACCGGAAGGCCTTGGCGACAGTTGGCCAGCTCGCAACCGAGGCCGGGGTCCTCGACAAGGAACCCAACCTCGACGAGCTCATCTGGGACCCCAACTGACCGCGGGCCGCGGGCTACCTGCTCAGGGGGCGGTGGCGGTCTGGATGAGGAACTCGAGGCTGTCGCCCACCGATAGCGCGGCATCGCTGAGGCGCTGGAAGAGCTCGTCGTAGCGCTTGGTGGCGTCGTCCGTCGTCAGCACCAGGTCGTCGGTCACGGTGTCCACGGCCACGACGGTGGGATCGCCAGGATCAGGGAACGTATAGATGGAGAACGCGGAGCGCGGCATGGTGTAGCCGTCGATCACCGCCTCGATCGGGAGCACCTGAACGGTCATCCGCGGGCTCCCGTTGACCTTCGAGGCGATGTGGTACAGCTGAGCCCTGACGACCTCATCGGGCGCGGCAACACGGCGGATCGCCAACTCGTCGATGATGACGTCGTAGGTCGGCCCACCGGGACGGTTGAGCATCCGCTGCCGCCCGACGCGGGCTTCGAGGATCTTCTCGGCGATCAGGCCACGCGCCCCCGTCAGTCCTTCCGCCTCGACACGGGCGCGGGTGAACTCGGCGGTCTGCAACAGGCCTGGGAGGAAGGCCATCTGGAACTCGCGGATCGTGGCCGCGCCCGCCTCCAGGTTGGCGTAGCGCGCCTGGCGCTCGCCCATGGCCTTGTTGGACTCCCACCAGCCCCGCTCTCCCGCCTCCCGGGTGATTGTCATGATCGTCATCCAGCGTTCGCCGTCGACACCGAGCGCATCCAGGATCCTGATGACATCGTCCTGGTCGACGGCGTGCCCGTTCTCCAGCCGCGAGATCTGCGCCCGGCTCTGGCCGATCATCTTCGCCAGCTGCTCATGCGTCACCCCGTGCTCGTTCCGCAGAGCTCTTAGCTCGGCAGCCAGCCGCAAGCGACGTACGTAGGGGCTGATCATCCCTGCCCTCCGGATGACATCTCGAAGGAGAGTACGGGAGCGAGACGGGCAACGGACAGCATTAGCTGCACCTCTCGGGCTCGAGGTCGTGGTGATCCGCGGGGTCGGCTACGCCCTGCGCAGCATCGCAGGCGCCGTCAAGGGCGGCTGCGCCGACTGAGGAGACGACGGCGCTCGACCCGGGGGAAGCCTCTGAACGCTTGCTCCCCAGCCAGGAACAGAAGGCCCGGCGCACCGACGGCCATGACGATGAGCAGGGCATCCCATCGAGCCTTCGTGAGCACGATCACCGCAAGCGCCGCACACGCCGCCACGGTCCCAGCGAACTGGTCTGACGAACGGGTCCGGTTGTAGCCACGTCGAACGCGGAGATTGACGATCGCCAAGAACGCTGTCAGCCACGCCGCGATGGCGAGAAGGATCGTCACCCACACGGCGACGAACAGTAGCGGCCATCGACGCCCTCGGTGCGCCGTCGCCGCACATGGCTGCTAAGGCATCGACGATCGAGAGACACATGCCCGGGTGGGTCGGCGCCACGGTTGCCAGGGGTGATGCACCCGCCGTTGGGCGAGTCGGTCGATCGCTTCGGGGCCGAAGGTCCTCGCACGGCGGCGCTGGTCGAGGTCGATGCCGAGGGTGCCGAGCCGCGCAGCGTTCGTGCCGCGGGAGACGGGTCGATCACCCGGCCAACGCATCGCGGACCTGCTCGGTGCTGGGACGCAGCCGGACGACGGTTCAGGGGAGCTGTCGTGATGAACGGTCAGGGCGACCAGGACGTGCTCGGTGCCGGCGATTGGGGGTAGTCCTGTGGACGTTGTCGTGTCGCTCAGGGTCGGAGGAACTCCGGGAGCTCGGCAAATGCGTCGTCCTCCGAGAGATCCTGGGCAGCCTGCAGCACGTCGTGGGGCACCCAGTCGGCGAAGGGTCGCTCGCGCACTCGATGCGCGCCGGTGATCGTGTGCTCCTCGTGGATCGCCGTCACGCTTTTGGGTGGGAATCGGTCGGCGACGCGGGCCAGAGCGGGCCACAGGCGGCGGTGGACCAGAGTCACCTTGCCGTTCACCAGCCTCGTGCGGACGACGTCAGGGGATTCGGCGAGGACGTTCAGCGCGTCGAAGATGGCGTGGCTCGCGGGGTGGCCCCACCAGCTTCCGCGAATCGGTTCGCCAGCGATCATCTCGGCGACGTTCGGCAGCGGTCCCCGGGCCGACTCCAGGAGCATCCCGTGTTCGCTCAGAGCCGCTACGGGATCCACACACTCCAGCCTGCCGGCTCCGCGGCGCACACCGGTGTTTGGCGACGCCTCCGTGGTCGAGCGCGCCCCGGTGAAGTCATCCTCTGAAGACTGTTCGAGGATCGGGGCAACGTGTGTGATGTGCGGGGCCGTCTGATCCGCCCGGGGGCGTGGGTCAGGGGATCGTGCGCGACAGGGCTCGGCAGTCGTCGAGCACCGCTCGGAGGCCCATGCGTTCGGCGTCGGCGCTCGCTTCGGCGACCAGCACAGACGCGGCTCGGGGCTGGCCGTCGGCGAGATGGGCTCGGGCTAGCCAGTAGGTGCTCTCGGTGGCCAGGCCGTCGGCGCCGAACGACCGCTCCAGGTCGCGGGCGGCGGCGAAGCGTTCCCTGGCCTCCTCGTGACGGCCGAGCGCCAGCAGCGCCTGGCCCAGAGGCCGATCGGCCGCGCCGACGATCGTCGTGCCGAGGTAGGGGACCAGCATCTGGCCTGCGTAGCCGGACACCACCGGCAGGAGATCGTCGGCCAGGCTCGTCGCGTCGAGCCGTGCGGCGACCTCGCCGGCCAAGGCCATGAGGACCGGCGCGTCCCAGTTGAATGGCTGGTCGATCAACTGCTGACGGACCCGGCGGCCGAGCTCCTCGACGTGCCGGGCGGCCATGCGGGCGCGCTGCCCCCGCGCCTCGATGGCCGCCAGGACGGCTCGGGGGATCGCAGCATCGGGGATCAGCGCCAGCGACGTCCCGACCCCCGAGATCACGTCGTCGAACTGCCCGTGCGCAGCGGCGATCGCGTTCGAGAGGATCGCGGCGGCGTCGTGCCAGATCCACCACTCGTCCTTGCCGGCGATGGACGCTGCGGCCCGTTCGGCGTCGTCGACGCGCCCGGACGCCAGCGCGATGGTCGCATCCAGCATGCGCAGGTAACCGGCGAGGTGCGCCGAGCGCCGGACCTCCGGGTGGGCGGCCAGCCGGGCGCGTGAGGCCTCGTAGCCGGCCCGGTCGCCCAACTGGAGCGGTGCGATCACGAGGCACGGCAACACCAGCGTGTGGAGCACGGCGCGTACCTCCGAGCCCAGGGGAAGGGCGAGGGCGTGCTCCGCCGTATCGACCATCTCCCAGGGGTGGGACCCTCCGAGCAGCGTCCAGCAGCGGGCGAGGTGGGCCCCGCCGAGCGCCGTCGGGTCGTCGACCGACCGCGCCACCTCTGCCGCGAGGCCTGCCAGCTGGTGGGCGTCGTCGCCCCGGCCCCACCGAACGGCCAGCGTGGTCGCCATGCCGAGCAGGAACGCCCGCTCCGGTGCGGTGTCATCCAAGACCTCCAGGGCTGCGGCGCCGAGCCGCTCGACCTCCGTCGCACCGTCGTCGCTAGCGCCGACGGCCGGTGCCTCCTGGGCGCCGAGGCTGTGGAACGTCAGGCCGATGACCGACCGTGCGAGCCGCTCGGGCCAGTCCTCGGCGCGGGCTATTCGAGCGGCGTGCAGGTACCCGTCGTACTGCTGGTCGGCCCAGCGACCGGTCGCCAGTGCGGCTGTCCCGAGGCCGAACCAGGCCCTGAACGCGAGGTCCGGATCGACCGTCCCGTTCGGCCCGGTGCGTGCCACCAGCGCGGTGACGGTCTGGAACCACTCCACGGCGTCCTCGAACGCCAGGGCCGCCATGGCCCGCCGTCCGGCTCGGATGCCGGCGGCGATCGCCGTCGACGCGTCGCCGGCGTGGACGCCCGCGATGAGGTGGCGCGCGATGTCCTCGACGTGGGGCTCGAGGTGCGCGGCATGCAGGTCAGCAAGGGCCTGGCCTGCACGCCAATGCGCCTGCGGGCGCTCGCCGAGGGGGACCGTTGCGTAGATCGCGTCGCGCACTACCGAGTGCGAGAACGCGAAGTCGTCGGCCTCGCCGGCCTCCGCTCCGACCTGTCCGGCGAGCGCCGCTGCCACCGCCGGCTCGAGGGCTTCGAGGATCTCCACCTCGGTGACCGCCAGCATCCGGCTCAGCGCCGGCACGTCGAAACGAGGGCCGAGCACCGACGCCTCGCGCAGCACTCTCGCCGTGCGCTCGGGCAGGTTGCGCAAGCGCCGGCCGACGACCTGGGACACGCCGTCGGGCACCCCCAGAGCGTCGAGGTCCCGGTCGTCGGGCCAACCGTGCGAGCCCTGCACGAGCGCGCCGCGCTCGGTGAGGTGACGCAGCGTCTCGTGGATGAACAGCGGGTTCCCACCAGTTCTGCGGTGGAGTCGCACGGCGAAGGCGAGGCCTGCTTCGTCGAGCGCCTCGGGGGCGATCTCGGCCCGGAGCAGCTCGATGACCTCGTGGCCCCGTAGTCCCACGAGCTGGATGTGCGCCACGAGATCCTCGCCACGAGTGTCCGCGATCAACCGGGCAAGCTCCGGCGCTCCGGCGAGCTCGGTGTCGCGATAGGTGACCACCAGCAGGACGCTCGCCGCCGGCGGGTGACGCAAGAGTTGACGCAACGCCAGCACAGTGGCGTGGTCGGCCCAGTGCAGGTCCTCCAGCACGAGCACCGCGGGACGGGGACCCGCCAGACAGGCGATCCAGCGCCTGATCACCTCGAAGAGCAGGCGTCGATCGACGTCGAGGTCATCAGGGGACGCATCGGCGGTGCTGCCGGTGGCGGGCTGGTCCGCCCCGACCTCGGGCACCAGGCGGCTCAGCAACGCGACGTCGGCGGCCGCGAGCACGGACCGCCCGGGGGCATCCGGGCTGGTCGCCCACCGGCGTAGTGCGCCTTGTAGCGCCTGGAAGGGGATCGGGACGTCTTCGTCGGCTCGTCCGTGGGCGACCTCGGCCCCGGCATGGCCCGCGAGCCGTGCCCACCGGGTCACCAGTGCTGTCTTGCCGATCCCCGGTGGGCCGGCGACGAACACCGCCCGGAACGTTCCCTCCCGTGCAGCCCGCAGCGAACGGTCGAGGCGGGACAGCTCGACGGCGCGTCCGATCAGGGCGCGGGACTCGGGTCCCTCGGCGAGCGGCGGCGGAGCATCGGACGGTGGGCTCCAGCCGAGCTCCTGGGCCTGGCGGAGAACGTCGAGCTCGAGCCGCTGCAGCGCCGGCCCGGGCGCGATACCGAGCTGCTCGACCAGCGTGGAGTGGACCGCGCGGTAGGCGGCGAGCGCGTCCGCCTGTCGCCCCGAGCGGTAGAGCGCAACGATGCGCTGGCCCCACAGCCGTTCGCGGAAGGGGTGGCGTGCCGTCAGCTCCTCGAGCTCACCGGCCAGGTCGGCATGACGGCCTCGTGCCAGGTCGGCATCGATGCGGTCCTCGAGGGCGGAGAAGCGCAGGTCTTCGAAGCGAGCGGCGACGGGACCGAAGCACGGCCGGTCCGCCAGGTCGGCGAGGAAGGCGCCCCGCCACAGCCCCAATGCCGCGGTCAGCGTCGCCGAGGCCGCCTCGGGGTTGCCGGCATCCATCTCCCGCTGGCCTTGGCGGGTCAGCCGCTCGAAGCGGTTGGCGTCGACCTCTTCCGGATCGAGCTCCAGCAGGTAGCCAGGTGCCCTCCCGACCAGGTGGGCGCCCGCGCCCGCCGACGACAGGGCATGGCGCAACCGGGAGAGGTAGGTCCGCACGATGCCCACCGCCGAGGCCGGTGGCCGGTCGGCCCAGATCGCCTCGACGATCGCGTCGGTCGACACGATCTCGTTGGCCCGTACCACCAGGAGCGCCAGCACCGTCCGCTGTTGGGGGCCACCCAGTTCCACGTCGTCGTGGCTGTCGTCGCCGGCCACCTCGAACGGCCCGAGGACACGGAAGTCCACCCCAACTCCTCCGATGTTCGGGACGCATCGTACAAGCGGGATCACGTGACGAAGGGGCCGGCCTTCAATCGTCCGTCGATGATTCGTCAACCCGCCGCTCGCACTGTGACCAGCTCACGCACCCGAACGAAAGCGGGCAACCATGGCTAGACCTCGACGGCGACGCTTCACGGGCATGGTGGTCGCCGCGTTGACCTACGCGCTGGCGTCCTTGACACCGGCGACCGCGCACGACGCCACGTTGCGGCAGGACGTGACCACCTTGGCCAGCGACCAGTACGGCGGCCGCGCCACCCTGTCGACCGGCGCGCAGCTCTCGCGGGACTACATCATGGGCCGCCTCAGGTCCGCGGGGTACCGCGAGGTCAACGGCAGGCTGAGGACGCTCCCGACCCGAGATGGCGGCACCACCATCCTCGCAACACTCCCCGGGAGCGGCGCGCTCGCGTCCGACGGCTACCTGCTCGTCGGAGCGCACTACGACCACCTCGATCCTGTCGGCGGGAACCCCTCCACCCCCGTCACGGCTCAGTGCAGCCCCCAGGTGGGCGATGACGCGCCGGGGGCCATCTGCAACGGCGCGACCGACAACGCGACGGGGGTCGCCGTAGTCATGGACGTCGCCACCCACCTCGCCCAGAGCCCGCCCACATCGAGGCGGCGCGTCGTCTTCGCGCTCTGGGACTCCGAGGAGAACAACCTGCAGGGTTCCATCGCGTACCGGCAGAACGAGCTGCAGCTCGGGCGACCCGTCGCTTACATCAACTACGACATCCAAGGTGCCAACCTGCGGGACTCGTTGCGGGACTCCACGTTCGCGATCGGCGCGAGCTCCGGCGGAGCGCGGCTGCGGAACGCGGTGGAGGACGCGGCAGAGACGGCGACCGGGGGCCGACCCCTCAACGTTCACCAGCTGTCCGAGCCGTTCGGCCAATACCGCAGCGACTACGCACCCTTCCTCGCGCCGAAGGTGGTGAACAACTTCTCCGGCGAGTTCCCACCGCCGCTGCCGACGACCATGCAGCGGGTGCCGTCAGTGTTCTTCGGAGACGGGAGCGGTCCCTGCTACCACACGACGCAGGACGAGGTCGACGTGGTCGACTTCGACAAGCTGGTGCATCAGGCCGACATCGGTTTGCGCCTGGTGCGAGACCTGGTCACGGGCCCGAAGCCCGCGATCGTGGACCTTCCCCAACCCGTGTCCTCCGAGTTCGGCGCCCTGGTGGGGGCGTCCATGCCCGGCCTCGGCCTGCACTATCCGTACCCGCCGATCCCGCCTCCGACGTACGCCGATGCCGTCACTGCCGTCCAGGTCTTCGCCTACGCGAACGGCGATCCCAGCCTGGACCCGGCATCCCAAGCCGCGATCGACCAGTACGGGCAGCAGCTGGTCGACATCGTGGTGCGGGGCCCGTTGTTCTTCCGGCCGATCGTCGACGGCACCACCGTCGCCGTCGCGGCGTTCCAGTTCATGGAACCCCTGACGAGCGGGGCCTGTGAAGGGTTCTTCTCGCAATGAGGCGCATCCACGACAAGGAAGTAGCGATGCGCCCGAAGCATCGGAGGGACAGATGGACCAGTGTGCTGGCACTCGCTGTGTTCGCGGTCGCGTCCTTCGCGACTGCAACACCGTCGACGGCTGACCCCTCGACGCCGCCACCCAGACCCGACACTGGCCAACTCGGCGGCGACGGGCCCTGCAGCGTTCCCGCCAACCTCGAGACCGCCGGCCCGTACGTCAGCAACGATCCCAACCTGCTCCACGTGGGCCAGAGGGTCTGGACGATCCAGCCGAGCGGCTCGGGCTCACCCCGAACCGGTGGAAGCTGCGGCGACTCGCACCGTCCCGTCGTCATGTTCAACCACGGTTGGCCAGTCCTCGACCTGCTGGCGATGCCGTCGAAGCCGAGCTTCTATGCCAACACGATCCGGAACCTGGTGAGCGACGGCAACATCGTCGTCTTTGCCAACTACGACTGGGACGACCCCATCAACTTCGTCGACTGGACCCACCCACTCCAGGACCTCGTCGACGTCCGAACCAACATCTGGGATGGCTTCGTGCAGGCAGCGACCTACCGCTCCGCCCGGATGAAGCTGAGCGACATCGGCATCTGGGGCCACTCCCTCGGAGGCGGGGTCTCTCCGGAGCTTGCCAAGCAGGTATGGAACCGCGGGTGGGGCCGCACCTCGTTCTGGCTCGCGCTCGACGCGCCCGGCGACGCGTATTACCGGTGCAGCCCGACCATCACGAACCCCTTCATCCCCCCGTCCCCGGCGGCCTACGACTATGCGGGGAACTGCACCGACATCACGTTCCCCACCGCCATGGCAGCTCGGCTGCGGGTCCTTGTGACCAGCTACCGCGGCGACCTCCCCTCGATCCACCTGATGAGCTGGCGGGTCTACGTGGACATGACCAACCTCCCGGCCGGCCACAAGTGGGGCGTCGTCGTCAACAACGACTGCAGCCACACCCCTGCGGGAGGAGCGTGCGCCAACGAGGACTGCTACTCGGACACCTATCCCTGCTTCGCCATGCCGCCGCCATGGCTGACCGCTTTCGGAGCAACCTCGGCCGGGCCGATCGACTGCCCACAGGAGGCCCCGGACTGCCGGGTCGGGCACCTCACTGCCACGATCTACAAGGACTACCCGATCTCCCTCGAAGACCTGAGGGACGAGAACCACCAGAACTACTACGGCGTCTACCGCAACCTGCAAGCACTGTCGGACTGCGCACGCCTGGGCGGGGCAAGCTGCACCGTCGATCGCAGCTCGATGGGGACCTGGAGCGACGGCGTGCCCGCCACGCCTGCAGAGGTCCTCTCCTGAGAGGTTCCTGCGCCCGTCACCACCCCTGGAGGGGATGGTGACGGGCCGGTCAGGGTGGCCGTGGCCTGGTCGTTCGCGGCCGCGAGCGTGTATGACCCGACACCGCTCAGCGGGGCTTCAGGTGGGGGAGCGGACGCTGGGTTGATGACGCGACGAGCGGAGGCGGTGCTGGCGATGGTGGTGGTGGCGGGGCTCGCCGCCGGTGCCGGAGCCTGTGGTGATGCCGGGGGCTCGGCGGACCCGCCGCCGGTGCTCGACCCGGCGGACTTCGTCGCGGGCATCGACAACCCTTACCTGCCGCTGAAGCCCGGGGCCCGGTGGGTCTATGGGGGCGAGGTCGACGGCGCCCACGAGCGCATCGAGGTCGCCGTGACCACCGAGCACAAGACCGTTGCCGGCATCGAGGCCGTCGTCGTGAGCGACACCAACTGGGTCGACGGCGAGCTGGCAGCCCGCACCTTCGACTGGTACGCCCAGGACCGTGACGGCAACGTCTGGTACCTCGGCGAGGCCACCGAGGAGTACGAGCACGGCAAGGTCGTCGGGACGGAGGGCTCGTGGGAGGCGGGTGTCGACGGCGCGGAGCCCGGCATCTTCATGCTCGCCACCCCCCGCAGCGGCGAGCACTACCGGCAGCGCTACGCGGCCGGCGAGGCCGAGGACCTCGCCAAGGTGGTCCGCACCGGCGTGACGCTGGGGCAGTACCACGACGTCGTGGTCGTCGAGGAGTCGACCCCCTACGAGCCGGGCGTCCGCGAGGAGAAGTACTACGCCCCCGGTGTCGGCAAGGTCCACGAAGCCCAGGTCGTAGGCGGTCACGGTGGCACCGACCTGGTCGAGTACACCCCCGGCACCTGAACCTGAAGGTCCGCCGATCCCTTCAGCGGGTCATCAGCCCCGGTGGCGAACCATCGGCGCATGACATCCACGACGAAGCTCCGAATCGGCAGCGTGGCGCTGGCCTTCGCCCTCCTCGCCGCCTGCAGCGACGACAAGGCATCGGGATCGAGCGACCCAGCCGGCGGGCACGCTGGCGAGATCCCCCAGCCCACGCAGGCCGACCTCGAGGCCGCCGGGTTCGCCGAGCTGCCTCTGGCCCCCGCCAAGGACCGCGTCGACATCGCCGAACCCACGTTCTCGCACCCCACCGACATCACCAACCCGCTGTTCCCGATCAGCAACCTGCAGTCGGTGATCTTCAGCGGCACGGTCGAGGGCAAGCCGTTCCACACCGAGACCACGCTCCTGCCCGAGACCCGGGTCATCGAGTGGGCGAAGGGCAAGCGGGTCGAGACCCGCATCTCCCAGTACTTCGCCTACCTCGACGGACGCATCGAAGAGGTGGCGCTGGACTACTACGCGCAGGCCGACGACGGCTCGGTCTGGTACTTCGGCGAGGATCTCCAGGACTTCAACGACGAGGGGTTCGTCGACAGCACCGAGGGTGTGTGGCTCGCCGGCGTCGACGGCCCCCCGGCGATGATCATGCCCGGTGACCCGGAGGTGGGTGACGTCCACCGGGCCGAGAACACCCCGCCGGTGGCGTTCGAGGAGATCACGATCTCGAACGTCGACAAGACCGTGGACGGCCCGACCGGCCCGGTCAAGCACGCGCTGATCGCCACGGAGCTGCACCTCGACGGGACCACCAGCGACAAGACGTTCGCCCCGGGCTACGGCGAGTTCTTCTCCGACCACGACGGTGACGTCGAGGCCCTGGCACTGGCCGTGCCGACCGACGCCATCGACGGGAAGCCGCCCGCCGCGCTCGGTGATCTCGCGGCCGCCGCCGACGACCTCTATACCGCCGTGCAGAAGCCCGACTGGGCCGGGGCCGGCACCGCCCTGAGCGCGGCGAACACGGCGTGGAAGGCCGTGAGCGCCGACCCGGTGCCGCCATACCTGGACGACGAGATGCAACGGGCGCTCACCAACGTCGACGCCGCCGTGCAGGCCGGTGACACGGCGAAGGCCGGCACCGCGGCCATCGACGTCGCCCAGTCGGCGGTTGACCTGCAGCTGCGCTATCGGCCGCAGGCCGACATCGATCAGGCCCGCTTCGGCCTGTGGGCCCGCCAGATCGAGGTCGACGCGGCAGCAGGCAACACCAGCGGGGTCCGCGGCGACATCACCACGCTGGAGTTCGTGCGGGACCGCTTCGCCGCAGGCCTGGAGCAGCCCGACGTCATCGGCATCGACGTCCACCTCATGGCCCTGCGGGAGCTCCTCAACGACGGCGACCTCGCCGGCGCAGGGACCGAGGCCGGCGACCTGCTCGAGACACTCGCTGGGATCAGCTAGTCGGGCGGCAACGTGACCACGAACCGGGCCCCACCCATGCCGCCGGTGGGGCCCTCGACCGCGACCCGTCCGCCGTGGTGCTCGACGATCTCCTTCACGATCGCGAGGCCGAGCCCGGTGCCGGCACCGTTGCGGGTGCGGGCGTCGTCCAACCGGGTGAACCGCTCGAAGATGCGCTCCCGATCCGCTGGTGGGACACCGGGGCCGTCGTCCTCGACCGCCAGGGTCACGGCACCGTCGCCGTTGCGGAGCCCGACGACGACAGTGGAGGTCGCGTGGCGCTCGGCGTTGTCGAGGAGGTTCCGGACCACTCGGGCGAGGTCGTCGCGGCGGCCGCGCACGAACGCCGCGGTGACGCCCGAGGTGTCGATGCGCACCGTGTCACCGTTGCCGCCGGCCCGGGTGCTCTCGTCGAGCACCACCTCGTGCAGGTCGACCGGCGCGCTCGGACCGGTCGGCACACCGGCGTCGGCCCGGGCGATGAACAGGAGGTCGGCGACCAGGCGGTCCATGTGCCGGTTCTCGGCCAGCAGCGCCCGGGCGGTATCGGGCCAGTCGGTGGCCTCGGGATGGGCGAGCGATACCTCGAGGTCAAGGCGCGACGCGGCCAGCGGGCTCTGCAGCTCGTGGGAGGCGTCGGCGACGAAGCGCCGCTGCTTGTCGGCAGCAACCTGCAGCCGGGTGAGCATGGCGTTCATGGTGACGGCGAGCCGGCCGATCTCGTCGTTGGTCGGCGGCACGGGCACGCGGCGGTCGAGGTCCTTGCTCGACAGGTCGGCGACCCGCGCACGGATGGCGTCGACCGGTCCCAGCGCCCGCCCGACGCTCATCCATGTCAGGGTGGCGACCAGCGCCAGAAGCAGTGGTACCCCCACGATCAAGCCGCGGCCCACGGCCTGCAGGGTGTCCTCAACCGGCTCGAGGTTGGTGGCTGTGTAGATGGTGACCGGGCCGGCCGGCGTTGTGCCGCGCAAGGCCAGCAACCGGTAGTCACCCGGGACGCCGGGGAGGTCGTCGACCGTGCGGATCTCGGGCTCGACCCCGGTGGGGCGCATCGTGGCGATCGGGGTCTGGTCGCTGACGTTGGGGGTGGCAGCCAGGACGCGGCCCCGGGTGTCGACCACCTGGCCGACTGCGTCGTCCTCCAGGTGCAGCGTGCGGGGCAACTGGTCGCGGCGGGCCATGGCGGCGATGTCGTCAGCCCGGATGTCGGCGACCCCGTCGAGGTCATCGACCACTGAGCGGTGCAGCAGGGTCACCATCACCGCTCCGCCGGCCAGGAGCATGAGCCCGAAGATGACCGTGGCGGCCAGGGTTGTGCGCACCCGCACGGTGCCCGCCATCAGCCACCGTCGCGGTCGAGGCGGTAGCCCACCAGCCGGAGGGTCTCGATCGCCCGGCGCCCGAACGGCTCGTCGATCTTGCGGCGCAGTTGGCGCACGTAGACCTCGACGATGTTGGGGTCGCCGTCGTAGGCGAAGTCCCAGACGTGGTCGAGGATCATGGCCTTCGAGACGGCCTCGCCGGCCCGACGCATGAGCACCTCCAGCACCGAGAACTGGCGGGGCGACAGCTCGACCGCCGTCTCGCCCCGCCACACTCGGTGCGCGGCCGGGTCGAGGCGCAGGTCACCGGCCTGCAGAACGGTCGGGCGCTCGGGCCGGCCCCGCCGCAACAGGGCGCGCAGATGGGCCAGTAGCACCACGTAGGCGACCGGCTTCTTCAGGAAGTCGTCAGCCCCCGTGTCAAGCGCCTCGGCCTCGTCGAGCTCGCCGTCCTTGGCGGTGAGCATGAGGATCGGGGTCCAGATGCCGCCGGCCCGCAGCTCCTGGCAGATCCGGTAGCCGCTCATGCCCGGCAGCATGATGTCGCAGACAATGGCGTCGTAGACGCACTCCGACGCCCGCCACAACCCGTCCGTGCCATCGAGCGCCACGTCGACCGCGTAGCCCCCGGCGTGCAGCCCCCGCCGCACGGCGGCCACCAGGTGCTCGTCGTCGTCGATCACCAGGACTCGGGTCACGATCTCACGATCGCGGCCCCCGACTGAACACCCGCTGAACGTGGTCCGGTCACGTGCCCGCCGGGCCGGTGCCCTCGGTCAGGCCGGGCGGGTGACGGCGGCGATCGCCTCGACCAGGCGGGGCGCCGCCCGCCGGGCGAACATCACGTCTTCGGTGTCTGCCGCGTGTCGGAGGGCGTCGAGCTGGGCTTTCGCGGCGTCGGCCCCCGGGGCGCGCCCGGTGGCGCCGAGGCGCTGCCAGATCAGCTCCATCGTGGCGACGTCGCCGGCGATGCGACCAGGGTCGGGCTCGGCGCTGCTGCTGTCGACCACCAGCTGCCGGGCCCACCACTCCAGCCGGTCGAGATCGATCCCGGCCGGTGGCCGGTATTGCAACTGCAGGTCGAGGCCGGCCTGCGCGACCCGGATCGCGCCCTCGCGGACGCCCTCGACGTTGCGGTCGGCTTCGGCGGGCGACAGCGCGTCGCCAGTGAGCGACCGGACCGCCCGATCCATCTGGATGGCCAGCAGCGGGGGGACATCGCCGGCGGCCTTGTACCGGGCCCAGGCGGCCTCGACTGCGTCGCCCGCCGAGGCGATGCCGGCCCAGTTCGCCGTATCGGCGGCCTCCAGGTCCGCAGCGGCGCCGTCGACGATGGCGGTGAGCTCGGCCGGGGGCGGGCCTTGTCTTGCATCGACGGGAAGGTCGAGCGCCATGACCTCCGTGTTGCTGCCGATGCCAGAGATGAACTCGCCGTAGCGGGGGGCGAAGGTCTTGTCCTCCGCCAGCCCCTCCAGGATGTGCAGCTCCTGTCCCACCATGGCGCCCGGGACCGGGCCCCGCGGGCCGGGCACGGTCACCCCGAGCTCCTTGACGACGACCTCTTCGACGATGGCATCGGGGACGTCCTCGGTCCGGAAGACGTCGCCCACCCGGGGCTGGGCCGGCATCATCATCGCCGGCTTCGCTCCGTCCTCGCCGGCCTGCCAGCTGCCCTCGTGGTCGAGGACGACGCCGTCCTCGTAGCGCGTCACGTCTTCCCCGAAGAACCACACCGCCCCGGTGTCATCTTGGGCGTACCAGTCGAACGTGACCTCGCTGACCCGCCCGCCGATGAACGACACGAACTGCGAGATCACCACCTCTGTTCGCGTGCCGTCGACCTCGATGGTCCGGGTCTCCGGCAGGAGCGTGACCTCGACCTTAAGCGTGCTGCCCTCGTCGTTCCCGAGGTAGACCGCTGAGCGCTGGTTGCTGATCGGGAACAGCGGGTTGTCGACGGTGGTGGGGTGGGAGAACGTCGGCGGCTCCAGGTCGACCCGTTGGCTCGGCGGGACGGTGGCAAGCGTGACCGGGGCGACGGTGTCTGGCTCGGTGGTCGTCGCGCCCTTCTTGTCAGCACCCGACCCGCCCGAGCCACTGCACGAAACGGCCAACAGCACGACGGCCAGGCCGGGAGTGATGCGCGTGTGGTCCATGGCTCGACGGTGACAAGTGGGCGCTGAGGACCCGCTGAAGATGGGCGTCTCCGCTTCTGCCCCGCAGCGAAGCGGCCTCGCGGTCTCGCGGCCTGCGAGGCGGTGTGCGAGGGGAAGACCCATCCGATACAAGCCTCTGTTGTTCGCCCTGTTGCTGCTGGGAGCCGCTGCGATCGTGGTCCCCAAGGTGGCCCACGGGGACGAGAAGCCGCTTCCGTTCGACGATGCGCGGCTGGAGATCGGGTACAACGCCACCGACGGCCACGCCGGGCTCCAGATATTCGGGGACTCCGACGCCGAGTGGAAGCGGTTCGAGATCTTCCGGCCGGACGGCCAGAAGATCCTGGACATCTCGGCGAGCGGCGTGCTGCGGGACTTCGGGCTCAGCGAGCTGTTCTCCGAGAGCAGCGAGCCGCCGTTCACCGAGCTGCCGTTCTCGGAGTTCAAGAAGCTCTTCCCGGCGGGGAACTACCGCTTCGAGGGCGAGACCACCGACGGTCGCGACCTGACATCGGTGGTGCGGTTCTCACACCAGATCCTCACGACCCCGGTGTTCGTCCAGCCGACCGACGAGGGGACGCTACTGGTCGACGACGCGGTGATCCGGTGGCAGCCGGTCAAAGGGGCCGTCGACTACGAGGTCGTCGTGACCAAGGAGAGCGACGAATCCCGGGTGATGGACACGACGATGTCGCCCCAGCGAACCAGCATCAGAAAGGTGGGTAGCGGCCCCAACTTTGGGACACCGCTCCGACAGATTGACCACAGCTCTTGCTCAGGCGGTCCATCACGTCCTGTGTCGGGTCTGCCGTATTTTGACCACCGGAGGCCCTCTTGATGTGGCCCCGGCCTCTGTCAACTCTCGAAGCGATGTTCACGCCACATAGGTCGGGTGTGGGATCCAGATCAGTCGTCGTCTGCGCCGGGGCCGCGATCTACCGCTAGTGGCAGGACGAATTTGTGGTGGGACCATTCGGGGAGGTTCCTGGTCCTGTACATCAGGTTGAGGATCCGCGTGAGCACGTCCGCGTGATGCTGGCCTGTCGCCATGGCGAGCTCGAAGAATTCGTCGGTGCGATCCTTGTCTTGAAGGTAATCGTCAAAGATCCTTCCAGCGCCGTCCATGAAATCGATGCGTTGGGAAGGGTCGGAGAATCTTCGGGCGCGAGCGAGGGCCTGCTCGAAAAGGACCAGTGAGCGGTCGAGGTTTCGGAGGACGTCGACGAGATAGGTGGCATAGGCGCCGAGGGCGCGGGCCTTGTCGGGCTCGATGTCGATCGCTTCCTGCAAGAGCGCCTGTGCTTCGTGATACGTGCGATGCGCTTTTCGGAGCAGGTCGGCGACTTGCTGGGGACCAGACAGCGGCGCCTGTCCGCTTCGAAGGTACAGCTCTGCCGGGCCAAGGCTTGGTGGCGCCGTCAGCTCCTCGCGCATCGACCTGTCGACGGACGCGATCGAGTGGGCAGTTATTGGCGGCGCCTGGTCAGTTCTCACCTTGTCCTGTAGAGACACGAACGTAGAGCGATACAGCTGCATGAGGTTCGTGAAGCGGCTCGCGTCCGGGTTCGGCAGTTTGAACTCGGCTTTCGCGATGGCCATGAGCGCGTCGAAATCGAGATGGCGGACGTGAAACGCTTCCGGTTGCTCCTGGAGCCATGTTCCGAAGTCGTTGTCGGGAAGCTGATCACTGACCCAGTAGATGCCGTGGGTGACGGTGTCGTGCGGCAACGCCGACAACGCCGTGAAGACACCGCGATCGTTGCCGCCGTAGCCGATGACGACCAGTGCCCGGCTGCGGAGATGCTGGCGGAGTGACTCGACGAAGCCGGGCGCCAGCTCCGCGACCTCATCCGCGGTGTTGCGCGGCTCGAGCATCGCGTCGCCGTGCAGCTTGAGAATCGTCGGGCGGCGGCGACCGAAAGCGGCATAGCTGACAAGCGCCTCATGCGAGACGACCAGAGGACGCGAGCGCGTGAACACGTAGAGCGCGTCTGCCACGAGGTCATCGAAGTTCGTCGTCAGCACGACGTTGCACCGTTCGCCAAGGGCGTCGTGTGTCAACAGTTGCGCCAACGTCGCGTACGCGAAGCCTGGGTCGTGTCCCGCCACGACCCGTTCGATCTCCTGCTGACGTTCTGCTCGCGTGGGGAACAGACGACGCATCACCGCGGCGTACGAGCGAGCCGGGTTGGCCATGTCGTACTCGGGACAATGCGCGGCGCACCATCGATCGAACGGTTCGCGCCGTCCGCTGGACTCCATCCGATGGAGCTCCCGCACCCACCGCACTGTCAGCGTCGCGGCGCCAGGGATCCCCGAGGAGATCGAAGCCCCTGCCCCAAGGAAGAAGGCGACCAAACCGTCGCGGCCCAGCAGGCGCCGCAAACGCACCAAGAACTCTTCGACGTCGATCGCCCGCACACGACAATGATCCCATGCAAGGCCGGAAGGAGAATCCCGTCGCTATGGTCGGCGCTAGGTGGTTGAGATCGTTGTCAGCACGCGACCAGAAAGTGCTGGCGAGAAGGACCTTGACATCCGAAGTCATGGCCACGACACCAGCGAGTCCGCCGGAACCGGTTGCCAGGATCAAGTCGGCTGGGCGCGCCGGACCTCGTGACAACAGCGTCGCAGCTGAAGACACGGACGCGTCGTACCTCGCGGGTCGCTTCGAGCAGGAGACATCTCAAGGCTTCGCTACCCGCGATACGAACCCCCACCAGCGGAGCCGTTGGCCGAGGTCAAGGCGAGGTTGGTGAGAAGACGCATCCTGGGGGGAATGGGCGCTCACCCCAACCCCCAACCTTCATGACCCCAGACTTCTACGTCGGCTCCTGATCGTTCCGGAAGGACGGGGGACGCGGTCGGCCCCGTTTGGACCTTGCCGGCTGAACCCGCCGAAGTCGAGGTACTGCTCAGCGGCCTGCACCGCGTTGCTGAACTCGGGATCGACGGTCGTCGTGGTGGTCGGGGGCGCCGTGGTGGTCGTCGTGGGCTCCTCA
>Ga0075421_100001216_pt1 | contig 29638 bp, 29 predicted proteins | sample SoiMetdeltSBSDD5_FD_75292 | JGI IMG/M metagenome (GOLD analysis project Ga0075421, IMG submission 75292) | Bulk soil microbial communities from a Populus tree surrounding site in Tennessee, USA - Soil MetaG P. deltoides SBSDD5 | ecosystem: Environmental > Terrestrial > Soil > Tree plantation... | reverse complement strand
GGCGCGAGCCTGTCGATCATCCTGCCGGCGAAGAACGAGGCGCAGAACCTCCAGGCGCTGCTGCCGCGGCTGAAAGCCATGGTCTCGGGCCTGAAGCGCGAAGCCGAGATCATCGTGGTCGACGACGGCTCCACCGACGAGACGCACGCCGTGTGCGAGGCGCACGGCGTGCGCGTGGTGCGGCATCCGTATTCCTCGGGCAACGGCGCCGCGGTGAAGACCGGCGCACGCGCGGCGCGCGGCGAGGTGCTCGCCTTCATGGACGCCGACGGGCAGCACGATCCCGAGTCGATTCCGGCGCTGCTCGCCAAGCTGGACGAAGGCTTCGACATGGTGGTTGGCGCGCGGACCGCGGGCGCGCACGCGGGCGCGCACCGTTTCGCGGCGAACAGCTTCTACAACTGGTTCGCGAGCTGGATGGTGGGCCGGCCGGTGCCGGACCTTACCTCCGGGCTGCGCGTGGCGCGGGCCGAGCGCTTCCGGCGCTTCCTTTATCTGCTGCCGAACGGATTCTCGTACCCCACCACGAGCACGATGAGCTTCTTCCGCTGCGGCTATCCGGTGGCCTACGTGCCGGTGAGCGTGCAACGCCGGGGCGGCAGGAGCCACATCCGGCTGCTGCGCGACGGCCTGCGCTTCCTGCTCATCATCTTCAAGATCGGCACGCTCTATTCGCCGCTCAAGCTGTTCGTGCCGATCAGCGCGGCGTTCTTCCTCACCGGCCTCGGCTACTATCTCTACACCTACCTCACCATGCATCGCTTCACGAACATGAGCGCCTTGCTGTTCGTCACCTCGGTCCTGGTCTTCGTGGTCGGCTTGCTGTCCGAGCAGATCGCGCTGCTCAACTTCAAGGACAGCGACAGGTAGAGGAGCGGCCGGCTGCGGATCCTCGTCCTGACCTCGACGTTTCCGCGCTGGCCGGGGGATCGCGAACCGCCGTTCGTGTTCGAGCTCTGCCGGCGCCTCGCGGCCGCGCACGAGGTGCTGGTGCTCGCGCCACACTGCCCGGGCGCTGCGCGCGAGGAGCGCCTGGGCGAGCGCCTGACGGTGCGCCGCTTTCGCTACGCGCCGGGCCGGCTCGAATCGCTCGCCTACGACGGCGGCATCCTCGAAAAGCTGCGGCGCGCGCCCTGGCGGCATCTCCTCGTGCCGTTCTTCGTCCTGGCCGAGCTCTGGGCGGCGCTGCGCGCCGTGCGCCGCATGCGGCCCGACGTGATCCACGCGCACTGGATGGTGCCGCAGGGCATCGTCGGCGCGCTCGCCGCGCTTGCCGCGCCCGGGCCGAAGCGCCCGGCGCTGGTCTGCACCTCGCACGGCGCCGATCTCTTCGCGCTGCGCGGATGGCTCGCGCGCCGGCTCAAGGGCTGGGTGGCGCGGCGCGCCGATGTGCTGACGGTGGTGAGCGCGGCGATGAAGCCGCCGGCGATGCAGCTCGGCGCCCGGCCGGAAAACGTGCGGATCATGCCCATGGGCGTCGACGCGCAAAGCCGTTTCGCGCCGGCCGCGGTTCCGGCGCGCGCGGAACGCGAGCTGCTGTTCGTCGGCCGGCTGGTGGCGAAGAAAGGCGTGAGCTGCCTGCCGCAGATGCTCGCGCTGGTGCACGAGAAAGTCCCCGGGGTGCGGCTGACGGTGGTCGGCGCCGGGCCGCTCGACGCCGAGCTGCGCGCCGAAGCGCGGGCGCGAGGGCTCGAGGCGCATCTCGTTCTCGCCGGACCGGTGCCGAACGAAGATCTGCCGCCGTATTACCGGCGTGCCACGGCGCTGGTCATGCCGAGCGTGGTCACGCGCGACGGCGACCAGGAAGGCCTCGGCCTGGTGATCGGCGAGGCGCTCGCCTGCGAATGCCCGGTGGTGGCGAGCGCGCTGCCCGCGATCGGCGACCTGATCGAGGATGGCGTGACCGGGTTGCTCGCGCGCCCGGGCGATGCGCGCGATTTCGCCGACAAGATCGTCGGCCTGCTCGGCGATCCGCAACGCGCCGCGCACCTTGCGCGCCGCGGCCGCGGCCTGGTGCTCCAGCGCCTCGACTGGCACAGCGTCGGCCGCGGCTATGACGAGCTGCTGAGCGCGGTTTCGGCCTAGGGCGCGCGATGCGCATTCTCGTCCTCTCCAAGCGCCAGTACACGGGCAAGGACCTGCTCGACGATGCGTACGGGCGCTGCTACGAGCTGCCGCTCGAGCTTGCGGCCCGCGGGCACGACGTGCGCGGAATCTGCGCGAGCTACCAGGCGCGCAGCGAGGGCGTGTTCGAGCGCCGCCGCGGCGCGGCGCAGGTGTCCTGGCATGCGCTCAACGTCCGCCCGCTCGCGCCCTGGTCGTTCTATCGCTGGGCGCGCGCGATCGAGACGCTCGGCGGGAGCTTCCGGCCCGACGCGATCTGGGCCTGCTCGGACAGCTTCCACGCGATCCTCGGCGTGCGCGCGCAGCGCCGCTTCGGCGTGCCGTGCGTGGTGGATCTCTATGACAATTTCGAGAGCTTCCTCGCCACCGCGGTGCCGGGCGTGCGACCCTGGTTTCGCGCGAGCGTGCGCCAGGCGGCGGGCGTGACCTGCGTTTCGCGCGCGCTCGAGCGCTTCGTGCGCGAGCGCTATGCCCTGCGCGGGCAAACTCTGGTGCTGGAAAACGGCGTCAGCCCGGAATTCCGGCCGCTCGATCGCGCTGCCTGCCGCCGGCGCTTCGGCCTGCCGGGTGGCGCGCGCGTGATCGGCACCGCCGGCGCGATCGACGCCGCGCGCGGCACCGAGACCCTGTTCCAGGCCTTCCTGCAGCTCGCGCCGAAGCACCCCGAGCTGCACCTGCTGCTTGCCGGCCACGTGAGCGGCAGCATCCGCATTCCGACGCACGAGCGCATCCGCTATCTCGGCCAGCTGCCGCTCGCCGAGGTGCCGCAGGTGATCGGCGCCATGGACCTCGCGGTCGTCTGCAACCGGCGCTCGGCTTTCGGCGAGTACTGCTTCCCGCAGAAGCTCTACGAAATCCTCGCCTGCGGTGTGCCGCCCCTGGTGGCCGCGACCGCCGGCGTAGCCGAGCTGCTGGAGCAGGCCCCGCGCAACCGCTACGAGCCCGATTCGGTCGCCTCGCTCGCGCAAGGCATCGAGGCGCTGCTTGCGCGACCCGAGCTGCCGCCGGTCGCCCCGGTCGCATGGGCGCAGCACGGCGCGCGCCTTTCCGCGTTTCTCGAGCACATCGCCGGCGGCGCCGGGATGCGCCGGGTAGCGAACGCGTGAACGCGGCCTGGCTGCGCTACCTGCCGGCGCCGCTGCGCGAGCGGCTCGACGGGCGCGCGAGCGTCCAAGCGATGATCGGCAACACCGGCTGGCTGCTCTTCGACCGCGCGGTACGCACCGTGGTCGGCATCGCGGTCGGCGCCTGGGTGGCGCGCTACCTCGGTCCGGCGCAGTTCGGCGAACTCGCCTACGCGCTCGCCTTCGTCGCCATATTTCAGATCCTGGCCCAGCTCGGCCTGGACAGCCTGGTGGTGCGGGACATCGGCGCCGATCCCGGCAACGCGCGCGAGAGGCTCGGCACGGCGCTGCGCCTGCGGCTCGTCGCCGGGCTTGCCTGCTGGGGCGCCGCGATCGGCGGGATGGCGCTGCTGCGGCCGGGGGACACCGGGGCGCTGCTGCTGGTGGCGATCGTGGCCGGCAGCATCGTGTTCCAGGCCGCCGATACGGTCGATCTCTGGTTCCAAAGCCAGACCCAAAGCAAGCGCACCGTGGCCGCAAAGAGCCTCGCGTTTGCCCTCGCCAGCGCGCTCAAGGTCGCGCTGGTTCTCTGGCAGGCGCCGCTCGCCGCGTTTGCCGCCGTCGTCATGGTCGAGGCGGCGCTCTCGGCGCTCGCGCTCGTCCTTGTCTACCGCCGCTACCCGGCGCCCGGGCGCTGGACCTGGAGCGCCACGAGGGGAGGAGACCTACTGCGCGAGGCGTGGCCGCTTCTGGTCTCGGGCCTGGCGGTGGTGCTCTATATGCGTGTGGACCAGATCATGCTGCGCGAGCTGGTCGGCGAAGGCGAGCTCGGCATTTACTCGGCCGCTCTGTCGCTCTCCACGCTGTGGTACTTCATACCGATGGCGATCTACTCGAGCACCGCGCCGGCTTTCAGCCGCCTCAAGCTGCAGTCCGAAGCCGCTTACCTGGAGGCGCTCGCGCGCCTGTTCGCGCTGATGTGGGCGCTCGCGGGCGCCGTGAGCATCGTGATGGCGCTGAGCGCCGGCTTTCTCGTCGATCTGCTCTACGGCGGCGCGTACCGCGACGCGGCGACGGTGCTCGCCGTGCACGTGTTCGCCAACATCCCGGTCGCGCTCGGGGTCGCCCAATCGCTCTGGATCACGAACGAGCGGCGTCCGCAATTCGCCCTCTACCGCACGCTGTTCGGCCTGCTGGTCAACGTGGCGCTCAACCTCGCGCTGATCCCGCGCTACGGAGCGATCGGCGCGGCGCTCGCCACGCTCATCGCGCAATTCTGCGCCGCGGTGTTGTTCAACGCGTTCGCCGCGCGCGAAATCCTGGCGCTGCAGTTTCTCTGGCTGACGAAATGGACCACGGCCTCGCGCCCATAGCGCTGTTCGCCTACAAGCGGCCCGAGCACCTGCACCGCACCCTGCAGGCGCTGGCGGCGAACGCGGAAGCGGCGGGCTCGCGGCTCGTGGTGTTCTGCGACGGCGCGCGGCACGAGGCCGACCGCGCGGCAGTCGAGGCGGTGCGCGGGCTCGTCGCGGGCATCCGCGGCTTCGCCGCGGTGCGCGTGGTCGCATCGCCGACCAATCTCGGGCTTGCCCGCTCCGTGACGCGCGGCGTGAGCGAGCTGCTGCAGCAGCACGATCGCCTGGTCGTGCTGGAAGATGATCTCGTCGTCGGGCCGCATTTCCTGCGCTACATGAACGACGCGCTGCGCTGCTATGCGGACGACGAGCGCGTGGCGAGCATCCACGGCTACCTCTATCCGGTGGGCGAGCGCCTGCCGGAGACTTTCTTCCTGCGCGGCGCCGACTGCTGGGGATGGGGCACCTGGCGGCGGGCCTGGGCGCGCTTCGAGCCCGATGCGCGCAAGCTCCTGGCCGAGCTGCGGCGGCGCGGGCTCACGCGCGCCTTCGACCTGGACGGCAGCTACCCCTATACGAGGATGCTCGAAGACTGCATCGAGGGCCGGAACGACTCCTGGGCCATTCGCTGGCATGCGTGCGCCTTCCTGGACGGCGCGCTCACGCTGTACCCCGGGTCATCGCAGGTGCAAAACATCGGCGCCGACGGCAGCGGCGTGCACGTGGGCGATACCCGCACTTTCGAGCACGCCGAGTGGGGCCGCGAAATCCAGGTCGGCGGGATTGCGGTGACGGAAAGCGCGGCGGCGCGGCGCTGCTTCGCGGCCTACCTGGCGGCGTTACGGCCCTCGTTCGCGCACCGGGTGCTGCGCCGGCTGCGGCGGCTGGTTCCGTCGCGCGCGGCGACATGACGCTGCGCGACACGGTGCGCGATTTCGCGCCGCCGGCGCTGGTCCGGGCGTTGCGCGCCGCGTTCGGCCGCGGCGTGCGCTACGAGGGCGAGTACGCGACCTGGGCAGAGGCGCAGCGCCGCTCCGAGGGGTATGCGGGCCACGACATCGCGCAGCGCGTGCTCGAGGCCGAGCTCAAGGTGAAGCAGGGCTCCGCCGCCGACGCGCGCGACGGCGTTGCCTTCGGCGAGATGCAGTTCGAGCTGCCGGTCCTGGCGGCGCTCGCCCGCGCCGCTGCGACTGGCAGCGGCACGCTGCGGGTGCTCGATATCGGCGGCGCATTCGGCCGGCTGTACCGCCAATGCAAGGCGTTCCTTCCCGGCATCCGCTTGTCGTGGCTGGTTCTCGAGCAGCCGGCTTACGTGACCCTGGGCCGGCAGCATTTTCAGAACGCCGAGCTGGGCTTCGCCGACGATCTCGGCGAACTGACGCGCGAGCCGGCCGATGCGCTGCTCTTCTGCAGCGTGTTGCAGTACTTCCCGGATCCGTACGCGCTGATCGAGCGCGGCCTCGCTGCGCACGCGCGCCACGTGGTCGTCGACCGCACGCCGTGCTCGGCGCTCGAGCAGGACGTGGCCTGCGTGCAGCGCGTGCCCCCGGATATCTATCCCGCGAGCTACCCGTGCTGGATCTTCTCGCGGCGGCGCCTGCGTGCCGCGCTGACGCCGGGCTACGCAATGCTGGCGGCGTTTTCGGACGCGAGCGGCGTCTGGCGCAGCGGCGGCACTGCGTTCGAGCTTTGCGGCTTCGTCCTCGAGCGCGATGCCGCGCCCCGGCGATAATGCGCGCATGACCGCTCCCGTCGATACCTATCGCGGCGCCCGGGTGCTGATCACCGGGGGCGCGGGCTTCATCGGCTCCAACCTCGCGCGCCGGCTGGCGGGCGTCGCGGCGCGCATCGCGCTCGTCGACAGCCTGATCCCGCAGTACGGTGGCAACCTCTTCAACATCCGCGACCTCGCGGAGCGCACCACGCTCAATATCTGCGACGTGCGCGATCCGCACGCGATGGGCTACCTGGTGCGCGACCAGGATTTCCTGTTCAACCTCGCGGGGCAGACCAGCCACCTCGATTCGATGAGCGATCCGCGCACCGACCTCGAGATCAACGCCGCGGCGCAGCTTTCCATCCTCGAGGCCTGCCGCAAGGCAAACCCGCGCATCAAGCTGGTCTTCGCCAGCACGCGCCAGCTCTACGGCAAGCCGCAATACCTGCCGGTGGACGAGGCGCACCCGGTGCGGCCGGTCGACGTCAACGGGATCAACAAGCTCGCGGGAGAGTGGTACCACCTGCTGTACAACAACGTGCACGGCATCCGCGCGTGCGCGCTGCGGCTCACCAACACCTACGGGCCGGGGATGCGAGTGAAGGACGCGCGCCAGACCTTCCTCGGCGTTTGGGTGCGCCACCTGATCGAGGGTCAGGCGATCACGGTGTTCGGCGATGGCAAGCAGCTGCGCGATTTCAACTACGTGGACGATTGCGTCGATGCGCTGCTGCTCGCCGGCGCGGCGGACGCGGCTAACGGCAAGGTCTACAACCTGGGCAGCCGCGAGGTGGTGTCGCTGAAGGCGGTTGCCGAGCTGATGATCGAGCTCGACCGTCGCGGCGCCTACGAGCTCAAGCCTTTTCCCGCGGATCGCAAGGCAATCGACATCGGGGACTACTACAGCGACTTCTCGCTCATCAATAAGGAGCTAGGCTGGGCGCCGCACGTGGGCCTGCGGGAGGGCTTGCAGCGCACGCTCGCTTATTACCGGGAGCATGGCCGGCACTACTGGGAGGTTCCCGGCGCGTGATCCTGATGAACGATTTCAAGGCCGAGCCCGAGGCGCTGCGCCGCGACATGGCCGTCGCGGTCGAGCGGGTGCTTGCCTCTGGCTGGTACATCCTCGGCAAGGAGGTCGAGTCCTTCGAGCGCCAGTGGGCGCAGGCGTGCGGCGTCGCGCATGGCGTCGGCATGGGCAACGGGCTGGACGCGATCGAGGTGGCGCTGCGCGCCCTGGATATCGGGCCGGGCGACGAGGTGATCACCACGCCGATGACCGCGTTTGCCACGGTCCTCGCGGTCCTGCGCGCGGGCGCGACGCCGGTGCTCGCGGATATCGACCCGCAAACCGCGCTGCTCGCGCCGGAGAGCGTGCGGCGCGTGATCTCGGCTCGCACGCGGGCGGTGCTTCTCGTCCACCTGTATGGTCAGCTGCGCGGCATGGAGGAGTGGGGGCGGCTCTGCGCCGAGCGCGGCATCGCGCTGATCGAGGATTGCGCGCAAGCGCATTTCGCGCGCTGGCGCGGGCGCTCGGCGGGCGCCTTCGGCCGCGCCGGGGCGTACAGCTTCTACCCGACCAAGAACCTTGGCGCGCCCGGCGACGCCGGCATGCTGGTGACCAATGACCCAGCGCTCGCGGCGCGCGCTGCCTGCCTGCGCAACTACGGCCAGAGCGAGCGCTATCACCATCCGGAGCTCGGGCTGAACAGCCGGCTGGACGAGCTGCACGCGGCGATCCTCGCCGAGCGGCTGAAGTGGACGGCCCGGTTCACCGCGCGCAGACGCGAGATCGCGCGCGCGTACCGGCAGGGCATGGAAAATCCGGCGGTCCGCCTCCTCGCCGAGCCCGAGGAGCCGGAAGCGCACGTATTCCACCTCTTTGTGGTGGCCTGCGAGGAACGCGAGCGCTTTCAGGACCACCTGCGCTCGCGCGGCGTGCAGACGCTGCTGCATTACCCGCTGCCCGTGCATCACCAGCCGCCGTGCAAGGACATCGCGCGCGACGCGAAGGGCTTGCCGGGCGCAGAGCGCCACGCGCGCACCTGCGTCTCGTTGCCCTGCCATCCGCAGTTGAGCGACCAGGACGTCGCCACGGTCGTCGCCGCCGTCAACGCCTACGCGAAGCGCTGATGGAGCATTACGTCACGCTGTTCGACAGCATGTTCCTGCCGCAGGGCCTGGCGCTGCACGCATCGCTCGAGCGCCACGGCGGCGCGTACACCCTGTGGGTGCTCTGCATGGACGAGGCGGCGCACGACACGCTCACGCGGCTCAAGCTGCCGCACCTACGCACGCTGCGTTTGTCGGCCGTCGAGACGCCCGAGCTCAAGCGGGTCAAGGAAGGCAGGACGCGCGGCGAGTACTGCTGGACGATTACCCCGTTCGCACCGCGTTTCGTGTTCGAAGCCGATCCCGCGGTCGAGCGTGTGACGTACCTGGACGCCGACCTGTGGTTCCGCCGCAGCCCGGCGCCGATCTTCCGCGAGTTCGCAGCCTCCGGAAAGCACGTGCTCATCACCGACCACGCCTACGCGCCGGAATACGACCGCTCGGCGGGCAGCGGGCAGTATTGCGTGCAGTTCGTGACGTTCCGGCGCGGCGCCTCGGAGCCGGTGCGCAGCTGGTGGGCGCAGCGGTGCCTCGAGTGGTGCTACAACCGCTACGAGGACGGCAAATTCGGCGACCAGAAGTATCTCGACGACTGGCCCGAGCGGTTTGCGGACTCGGTGCACGTGCTGCAGCAGGCAGACCTGCTGCTCGCGCCGTGGAACGCGACGCGCTTCCCCTATGGCAAGGCGGTCGCCTGGCACTTCCACGGCCTGCGGCTGCAGGGCGCGCGAATCGTGCTGGCCGACGGCTATGCGCTGCCGACGCCGGTCGTGCGCAACGTCTACGCCCCGTACGTCGCCGAACTGCGGACCGGTATCGAGCGGCTGAAGCAGGAAGGCTTCGCCGTGCCGGCCGCGCCGCCCGGGCGGTCCGGCGCCAGGGGCCTGATCAACGCGCTCGCCCATAACCTCTGGCGCTTGCGATCGAGGAGAGTCGTGGACTTGTGAAGCTGAGCGTGGTCACGGCGACGTACAACGCGGCGCTCTACCTGCCGCGGCTGATCGAGAGCCTGCGCCGCCAGAGCGACCGCGAGTTCGAGTGGGTGGTCGCCGACGGCGGCTCGCGCGACGGCACTTTGGAGCTGCTCGCCGGGGCGGCCGATCTCGCTCCCAAGGTGAGTTCCCAGCCCGATTTCGGCATTTACGACGCGTTCAACCGCGCGATCCGGCTCTCGAGCGGGGAGTACTACGTGGTGATCGGCGCCGACGACTATTTCTTCGAGCATGCCGTGGCCGCCTTCAAGAAGGCCATCGCCGAGCGGCGCACCGACATCGTCACCGCGCGCCTCCAGTTCGGCGAACGCGTCTACGGTGTGCGCGGCGGCAGCTCGCTGCTCAACAAGCACCTCACGTACGTCTCCGGCCACTCGGTGTCCACCGCGTTCCGCAAGGCGCTGCACGAGCGTTTCGGCTATTACTCGTCCGCCTATCCGGTCGCCGCGGACCGGCTGTTCATCCGGGAGTGCGTGCGCGGCGGGGTCACGATCGCGGCGATCGACGAGGTGGCGGGCTGCTTCTCGCTCGACGGCACGAGCCACCGCGACGTGCTCGGCACGCTGACCGAGAGCTACCGGATCCAGCTCAAGTTCGAGAACAAGCTCGCCGCGACGCTGGTCTTCCTCGCCGGCCTGCTCCGGAACTTCCGGCGCCTATAGGCGCGGCGCGTCGTCGTCTTCCGCCACGTACTCGCGCAGGCCGCCGACCGGCGCCGGGTCGCGGAACGCGCGCTGCAGCGGCCAGTCCGCCTTCACGAAAAGCGACGTGGTCCACGCATAGGCGTTGACCGGGCCGAAGCCGTTGAAATCCACCTGCAGGAAGCCGCGCGCGCGCAGGTCGGCCGTCGCCTGCGGATGCCGGTCGGAATTGTCCATCACGATCGCGCCGCCGGGTGCGAGGTGCGCGGGCGCGGCATTCGCGCACGCCCGGCGCCACACGCCGTCGATCGCGATCAGGTCGAAGACCCGCCCGCGGCGCGCGATGCTGCCGACGTAGTCGTCTTTCGCGCGGCAGAGCTCGATGTCGAGCCGCGGCACGCTGGCCGCGAGCTCGGCATACCAGCGCTCGTCGTTTTCCACCGCGCAGACCGCTGCGCCGCGCGCCGTCCAGAAGCGCGACGAGTTGCCGGCGCCGTACTCGAAAACGGCGCGGCCGCGAAAGTCGAACTGGCCGAGATACTCGATCGCCGGATACGTATACCAGGGGAGCGCTGCGCCGCTCGCGTCCACCGGCAGGCCTTCGCGCACGCTGCGCGAGAAGCCCTGCTCGCGCGCCAGGGTGCGCGCATTGATGGCGAGCCGTTTCAGCGCCTTCAGAAAGAGCCGGATCGGTCTGGGAACCGCTTGCACGCCGCGCAGTGTACTGAAAAGCGACGTACTATCTTGAGTTGCATTGCTTAGGAGCTACTTCAAGTCCCTTTACCAGGACGCCATGGACCGGGCGTATGAAACCGCCTACGGCCACATCGCTGGCTGTGCGGAATCCGATTCGACGATCCTCGACTGCGGTGCCAACGACGGCTGGGCATTCGACGTCCTGGCGCGGCGCTGCGGCATCACGCCCGGCCAATACTGCGGCATCGAATGGAATGGGAAGTGCGCCGAGCAAGGCCGCGCGCGCGGGCTGGAGATCGCGCAGGGCGATCTCAACCAGGGGATTGCGCACCGCGATGCGAGCTTCTCCTGCGTGTATGCGCTTTCGGTGCTCGAGCATCTGCTCAATCCGTGCCGCTTCCTCAAGGCCTGCCACCGCGTGCTGCGCCCGGGCGGCCGGCTGGTGCTGCTGACGCCAAACATCAGCACGTACTTCACGATGATACTGCTCCTCCTCGGGAAGATGCCCTCGAGCGGCCCGCATCCCGACTCGAACGAGCTGCTGGCGCACGCCGAGATCTTCAAGGTGAGTAAAGAGGATCAGCGCCACGACACCGAGGACGACACGCCGGTGCATCGCCATCTGATTGTATTCAGCTACCGGGTGCTCAATGACTACCTTCGAGCGATTGGATTCTCGAACGTGGAGGGCCGCGGCTTCGGCCTCTATCCGTTCCCGGTCTTCCTGCAGCCCGCGCTCGAGCGGCTCGACCCGTACCATTGCCACCAGATGGTCTTCGCCGCAACCAAATAGGCGGGCTCTAGCGCCGGCGCAGAAATGAGGGCAGGCGGGCCTCCGGATCGACGGCGGCGCCGAGCTTGCCGAGTACTCCGATGGCCGTGGCCTGCAGCAGCCAGCACGACGAGCGTAACGCTGCTTGCGCGGCTGCCTGCGAATTTTCCAGCACCACGCCCGCCGCGTGTACCGCGCAGCTCGGGTGGCGGGCCATCGCGCGCGTGAGGCGGCCGAGCTGCGCGGGCGGCGCGGGCCGCTCGCGCAGCGCGAGCGCCATGGGAAGCGCGAACGGGCTCGCCGGCTCCGCGCCCAGCACCGCTTCCATCGCGTTCCACACGGCGGCGGCCTGCTCCGGGGTCGCCTGCTTCAGCACGCAAGGCAGCGTATTGCTCAGGATCCAGTCGATGCCGAAATCGCCGCGCGGCAGCTCCGCCAGCGCACCGGGGAGATCCGCGGTGAGGCGCTCCTGCACATACGCATAGGTCGCCGGATCGGCCGGTCGGCCGCGGAACACGAACTCCAGGCCGCGCAGCGCCTGCGCGAACGAAGCTTCGGCGCCGGCCGGCACGTCGGGCGGAGGCGGGCAGTGCCGCTCGCCGCTCGGCGCCGGCGCCTCGATCGGCGCGCCGCCCTGCGGCGGGGGTACGCCGCCGCCTTCGCGCAGGAAGGACGCCTTTGCCGGATCGAAGAGGAGGAGCCCGAGGCTCGGCAATCCGCGTCCCTCCTCGGCGCGGCCCCAGCCGCGCGGATCGGCGCTCATGTGCCAGGCGTCCGCGCCTTCCCGGTCGAAGAGCAGCCCGATGCCGTTGGACGTGGCGCTTCCCTGCGCGTGCACGGTAGCCTGGTAGCGGTCGTCACCCGCTGCGTCGTAGAGCACTCCGACCGCGAGATCCAGGCCCATGCCCTGGCCGACGCCGTAGGCGAGCTCGTAGCGATCGTCGCCGGACTCGTCGCGCAGCACCCCCACCGCCTCGTGCACGCCGTTGCCCTGGGCATAGCGCACCGCGTGCCAGCGGTCGTTGCCGGCGCGGTCCCAGGCGAGCCCGAGGCCGTAGTAGTAGCCCGTGCCCTGCGCGAACATCTGCGCCTCGTAGACGTCGTCGCCCGCGTCATCGCGCAGGATGCCGATGCCCCCGGCGAGCAGGGTGCGAAAGCCGAACGCCGCGCCCTGCGCGAAGCTCACGCCGCCGCCGCGGCCGTACACATCCTCCATGCCGTCGGCGCTGTAGCCGTCGTTCCCCGCCCGGTCCCAGAGCAGGCCGACGCCGCCCGCCAGGCCGAATCCCTGCCCGCCGCCGCGCAGCCGGTAGCGGTCGTCGCCCGCAAAATCGAGGAGCGCCCCCAGGCCGAAGGCGGCCGCGCCCTGGCCGAAAAGACCGGCCTCGTAGCTGTCGTTGCCCGAGAAGTCCACCACCAGCGACGCGCCGGCGATCGCCGCGCCGAGCCCGGCGCCCGTCATCTCGTAGCGGTCGTCGCCCGACAGGTCGACGAGCGCGGCGAGGCCGTGCAGCACGACGTCGGAGCCGCGATACGTGTCGTTGCCTTCAAGATCGACGATTACGGCGACGCCGCCGCCGGACAGCGGCGCGCGCTCATAGTGGTCGTCGCCCGCCGGATCGACGATGAGCGCGGCGTCGGGCGCGTGCCGGTCGTTGCTGCGCGTGCCGATCGAGACCACGCCGATCGCCGAGTCGAAGCGCCGTGGCGCTTCCGGGAAGCGCAGCACGGCGCCGCCGGCGCGTATCCCGGCGACGAAGCGCGCGGTCGCACGCACGAACTGCGCGCTCGCGCTTCGCACGAGCCCGTCGTCGATGCGCGCGAGGCCGAGAAGCGCCGCCGGAGAATCGAACCCGCTTTCCAGCTCCTTGAGCAGCGCCGCGGTCTCGATAGGCACGCCACGCGCCGCCCGGCGCAGGAGCGCCTGGGCCGAAGCGAGCTCGGCGATGTACTCGGCGAGCATCTCATCCAGCGTCGCGCCGGCGCGCGCCGGCGCGAACGCCTGGAATTCGAGCAGCTCGGGTGGAACCGCGGCGCGGAACAGCCCCTCGGCGTCCGCCGCCGCGAGCGGCTGGGCGAGCAGGCGGCGTACCAGCGCCGGCGTCCAGGGCGGCGGGCCCGGCTCGTGGCGCAGCACGTTGTCGACGAGCTGGAGCAGGTCGCCTTCCGCGCCGCGCCGCGCGAGCTCGGCATCCACCCGCGCGGCGAGCTCGTCGCCGCGCGGGGTAAGCGGCGGCGCGGCGCACGCGGCGAGCAGCAGCGCGGCAAGCGCGGCGGTGCTGATCGACCGCGTCAGCGCCCGGCCGGTGAAGATGCTCCTCGCGGAGAAGATCTAGCGCTTTCGAAGTCCCACGCATCGCGCACGATGGTCTCGACCGCAGCGCGCTGCGGCTTCCAGCCCAGCACGCGCTGCGCCTTGGCCGCGTCCGCGACGAGCGAGGGCGGATCGCCGGCGCGCCTCGGGGCGTGGTTGATCGCGATCGGCTTGCCGGTCACGCGCCGCGCGGCTTCGATCACCTCGAGCACCGTGGCGCCGTCGCCGTTGCCGAGGTTGAAGCACTCATAGGCCTTGTTCCGCGCAAGCCAGTCGAGCGCGCGCACATGCGCGTCGCACAGGTCGGCGACGTGGATGTAATCGCGCACGCAGGTGCCGTCGCGCGTGGGGTAGTCGTTGCCGAACACCGAGACCGCCGTGCCTTTTGCCGCCGCGCGCAGCACCAGCGGGATCAGGTGGGTCTCCGGGTCGTGGCGCTCGCCCAGGCCAGCCTGCGCATCGGCGCCCGCGGCGTTGAAGTAGCGCAGGCTTGCCGCGCGCAACCCGTACGCGGTGCCGCATTCCGACAGCATGCGCTCGACCGCTAGCTTGGTCGAGCCGTAAGGGTTCACCGGCTGGGTCGGGTGCGCCTCGTCGATCGGCTGCCGCACCGGGTTGCCGTACACCGCCGCGGTGGAGGAGAACACGATCCGCTCGGTGCCGGCGTCGCGCATCGCGCGCAGCAGCGCCGCCGTGCCGCCCACGTTGCGCGTGTAGTACTTGAGCGGATCGGCGACCGATTCGCCCACCAGGCTGCTCGCCGCGAAATGGATCACCGCCTCGATGCGGTTCTTCTTCAGCAGGGCGGCGGTGGCCGGCGTGTCGGCGATGTCCCCGCGCACGAAATTCCCGGCGCGTACGGCATCGGCATGGCCGGTGGAAAGATCGTCGAGCACGGTGACTTCGTCGCCGCGCGCAGCGAGCACCTGGACCATGTGCGAGCCGATGTAGCCGGCGCCGCCGGTAACCAGGATCCTCATTCGAAGCGCAGCGCTTCGACCGGATTCAGGCGCGCGGCCTTGCGCGCGGGATAGAAGCCGAAGAACACGCCGATCACGAAGGCGAACGCGACCGCGAGCGCCACCGCCTCGGGCGAGAGCACCACGCGCCAGCCGGCGAGCTCGGCGATCATCAGCGTGCCGCCGATGCCGAGGGTGACGCCGATCAGGCCGCCGATCAGCGACAGCGTCACCGCCTCGACCAGGAACTGGCCGAGGATGTCGCGCGTGCGCGCGCCCACTGCCATGCGCAGCCCGATCTCGCGCGTGCGCTCGGTCACTGAGACCAGCATGATGTTCATGATGCCGATGCCGCCCACCAGCAGCGAGACCGAGGCCACCGCGGCGAGCAGCAGCGCGAGCACGCGGCTCGAGGCTTCCTGGGCTGCCATCACCTCAGCGAGATTGCGCAGCGAGAAATCGTCGTCGGCGCCCACCTGGATGCGGTGGCGCTGGCGCAGGAGCGAGCGCACGTGCTCCTCGACCACTTTGGTGTCGATGCCGTCGGCCGCCTTGACCCAGATCGTGCCCACGGTGCGGTTGCGCGCCGCGCTCGCCGTGCCGAGCACGCGGCTGCGCGCAGTCTTGATCGGCACCAGCACCAGGTCGTCCTGGTCGGTGCCCATCAGGCTCTGGCCCTTCACGTCGAGCACGCCGATCACGGTGAACGGCACGCGCTTGATGCGGATCGACTGGTCGAGCGGGTCGCCGCTGCCGAAGAGCTGCTTCGCTACCGTGGCGCCGATCAGGGCCACCTTGGCCGCGGCCGCCATCTCGGCCGGCTCGAACGCGCGCCCTGCGGCGAGCGGCCACTGCCGCACGTCGAGGTACTCGGGCGTCACCCCGAAGACCTGGGTCGACCAGTTGGCGTTGCCCCAGATTACCTGGGCCGCGCCGCGCAGCGCCGGCGCGGCGAGCGCTTCCGGGATCTCGCGGTTGATTGCCACCACGTCGTCCTCGGTGAGGGTCGAGCCCGAGCCGAAGCCCATGCGCACGCCGCCCGCGGTGGTCGAGCCCGGCATGACGAGCAGCAGGTTCGAGCCGAGCGCGCGGATCTGCTCTTCGACGCGCGCCTGCGCGCCCGCGCCGACCGCGATCATCACGATTACCGCGCCGACGCCGATCACGATGCCCAGCATGGTGAGCGCGCTGCGCAGCTTGTTCACTGCGAGCGCGCGCAGCGCGATTCTCAGCAACGCCATGAACTTCATGCCGCGAGCGCCTCGTTATGCTCGTCCTGCACGACCCTGCCGTCGCGGAACGCGATGATGCGGCGCGCGAAGCGCGCCACGTCGGCCTCGTGCGTCACGAGCACCACGGTCATGCCCTGGCGGTTCAGCTCCTGGAACAGCGCCATGATCTCGAGGCTGGTGCGCGAGTCGAGCGCCCCGGTGGGCTCGTCGGCGAGGATGAGCAGCGGCTCGGTGACGAGCGCGCGCGCGATTGCCACGCGCTGCTGCTGGCCGCCCGAGAGCTGCGCCGGGTGGTGGTCGGTCCGATCGCCGAGCCCGACGCGCTGGAGAATCTTCATGGAGCGCTCGACGCGCTGCGCCTTGGCCACCCCGGCATAAACCAGCGGCAGCTCGACGTTCTCCACCGCCGGGGTGCGCGCGAGCAGGTTGAACTGCTGGAACACGAAGCCGATGTTGCGGTTGCGCACCGCCGCGAGCTCGTCGCCCGCCAGCGTAGAGACTTTCCGGTCGCCCAATACGTACTCGCCGCTGGTCGGCCGGTCGAGGCACCCGAGGACGTTCATGAAGGTCGACTTGCCCGAGCCGGACGGACCCATCACCGCGACGAACTCGCCTTTGTCGATGTCGACGCTCACGCCATCCAGGGCGCGCACTTCTCCGCCCCCCATGCGGTACGTCTTCACGAGGTTCCGGGTGCGGATGAGCATCAGAAGAAGCGCGCGCGCGGCAACCCGCCGCCGGCCGCGGGCTGCGAGCCGCGCGCGTCGGCCGTGCCGATGATCACTTCGTCGTTCTCCTTGAGGCCGCTCACCACCTCGGTGCTCATGCCGTCGGACAGGCCGAGCCGCACCTCGACCGCCTTCGGCTCGCCGTTGTCGAGCTGGTATACGCGGCCGGCGCTGGTCTGCCCACGCGTGCCCGATTCGGCGAGCAGGCGCTCCCACGCCGGGCGCTGCTCCGGGGTCAGGATCTCGGCGATGCGGGCGTTGGTCTCGGAGCGGATGCGCTCGGCTTCCTTGCGACGGTTGCCGTCGCCTTTCATGTCGCGCACGCGCGCGAACTTCTGGCGCGACTCGCCGTAGATCTCCTCGAGCTGCGCCTTTTGCACCTCGCTCGGCTTGAGCTCGTGCTGGATGCGGTTGCGGAATTCCTGCGCGCCCTGGCCGCCGGCCTGCTGCGGCGGCGCGTCGTTCGGCGCCTTCACGTCCACGGCGCCCGCGGGCCGGAAGCGCAGGGCGGCGTTGGGCACCTTGAGCGCGCTTGCGCGGTTCTCCACCGCGACGCGCACGTTCGCGGTCATGCCCGGCAGCAGCGCGAGGTCGGGGTTCGCCGCCGAGATCACTACGGTGTAGCTCACCACGTTCTGCACGTTCAGCGGCGACTTGCGGATCTGCCGGATCTCGCCCTGGAAGTTGCGGCGCGGGAAAGCATCGACCGCGAAGCTTGCCGCCATGCCGACGCGCAGGCGCCCGACGTCCGCTTCGTCGATCGCCGCCTCCACCTGCATGTCGCGCAGGTCCTGCGCGATGGTGAAGAGCACCGGCGCCTGCAGGCTCGCCGCCACCGTCTGTCCCGCATCGACGTTGCGCAGGATGACCGTGCCGTCGACCGGCGCGCGGATGATGGTGCGTTCGAGGTCCACCTGCGCCTGCTTGAGCAGCGATTCGCGCTGCTTGACCGCGGCACGCGCGCTCGAGACCTGCGCCTCGCTCACCCGGATCTGCGCCTGCACCGCTTTCAGCTGCTCGCGCGTGGTGTCGAGCACCACCACCGCCTTGTCGAGCTCGGCCGCGGAGATGAACTTCTTGTCCACCAGCGCCTTCTTTCGTTCCACGTCGCGCTGGGCGTCGGCCAGCGTCACTTTCACCCGGCCGAGCTCGGCCTGCTGCGCCGCGAAACCGGCCCGCGCAACGGCTACCGCGCCTTCGGCCGAGTCGAGGTCGGCGCGCGCCTGGTTGACGCGCAGCTCGAAGGTCGACGGGTCGATCTGCGCGATGACCTGGTCCTTCTTCACCGCGGTGTTGAAGTCGGCGAAGATTTCCTTCACCTGCCCGGAGATCTGCGAGCCGACCTGCACCGTGGTGGTGGCGTTCAGCGTCCCGCTCGCCACGACCACGGCCGAGAGCGAGCCGCGCTCGACCTTGGCGACGCGATAGCGCACCTCGCCATCGCCGCCGCGCGACTGGTACCAGTACCAGCCGCCGGCGGCGAGCGCGGCGAGCGCGATGACGAGGAACGCAGTCTTCTTCATGTCAGGACGGGATTATCCTTAACGCGCGGCCGGACGGTCTTGGCGGCGCGCAAATAACGCTCCACGACGTCCCAGACCGGCTCTCCCGTTATACCCTCTGCGACCGGCGCCCACCCTGTCACTTTGTAACGCTTTGTAGGTTCCAGCGGCTTGCCATGCAGCCGAAGGTCCGACACCCGCTGGCCGATCCGCGCCCCGGGTGCCAGCGCGTAGCGCATTCCCCCGACCCTGACCATGTCCCCGCCCTGCTGAAGGTAGGGATCGGCGTTGAACACGTTGTCCGCCACGTCCTCCATGATCCCTTTGATCTGCTCCCCGGTGAGCTCGTTCAGTGTGGTCTGCGGGTAGGTGATCGCGGTCTGGTCGAGGAGATGCTCGCGCGTGATCGCGTCGCCCGGCAGCAGCGTCGTGCCCCAGCGGAAGCCGGGCGAGAACGCGATCTCCGCGTCCCTCTCCTTCAGCAGCGCCTCGACGATCAGCTGGTCGAAGGTGCCGTTGAAGCGGCCGCGCCGGTAGAGCAGGCCTTCGGTGAGCGCGAGCTTTTCGGTCAGCTTTCCCTCGAACGGCTTGCGCGCTTCGGCGATATACGCCGCCATGTCGGCGTCTTCGTCCAGCAAGCGCGAGAACACCGGCAGCAGGCGGTAGCGCGCATCGCTGACTCCGCCCGCGCCGACCTGCAGGTCCAGCACGCCGAGAAACTTTCCGTTGGAGCCCGCGTTGGTCACCAGCGTTCTTCCCACGCGCGCCGGCCGCGGCATCGGATCGTGCGTGTGGCCGCCGAGAATCGCGTCCAGGCCGCGCACGCGCGAGGCGAGCTTGAGGTCCACGTGGCTGCCGTTGTGCGAGAGCAGGACCACCGCCTTGGCGCCCTTGCTGCGAACCTCTTCGATGCGGCGCTGGAGCAGGCCTTCCTGGATGCCGAAAGTCCAGTCGGGCACGAAATGGCGCGGGTTGGCGATGGGCGTATACGGAAATGCCTGGCCGATGATCGCGATCGGCACGCCGTTCACCTGGCGCAGCGCGTACGGCTCGAACACCGGATCCTCGAAGTCGGCGGTGCGCACATTTTGCGCAAGCACCTTGACCGGGGACCCCTCGAGCGCCTTCTGCCCATAAGTGAATTCCCAGTGGGCAGTCATGTAGTCCACGCCCAGCCGCTGCTGCGCGCCCGCCATGTCGGCACCGCGCGTCCAGAGCGCGGTAGCCGAACCCTGCCAGCTGTCCCCGCCGTCGAGGAGCAGCGCGTGCGGCCGCGTGGCGCGCACGCGCTTGACCAACGTCGCGAGGTGCGCGAACCCGCCGACCTTGCCGTAGCGCCTCGCCAGCGCTTCGAACTCCACGTTGCTCACGGCATGCGCGAGCGGCGTTCCCCGTTGGATCTTGTGCTGCTCCAGGAATTTCTCCCCAACCGGCTCGCGGAAATACACCGGCAGCAGCTGGGCATGCGTATCGGTGACGTGCAGCAGCGAGACGTTGCCGAACGGCTTTACGTCATAGAGCTGCGCGGCCGCCTGCGCCGTACTCGTCCTGGAACGGAGTGAAGCGCCGGCCAAGCCGGCTATCGCTAGGAGCTGGAGAAATTCGCGGCGCTGCAACTACCCGCCGTTTTACTTGTTGACCGGCGAGGCGGGGTCGAGCAGCAGGCCGACGAGGTCCTTGATCTGCTCGGAGGTGAGGGTGCCCGAGTAACCGAGGCGCGGCATCTGCGAGCACAGGTTGTACGCCTTCGCGTTGTAGATCTTGCCGTAGACGTAGCGCTGCATCTCGGGGCCGCGGCCGCGGGTGGCGCCGAAGCGCAGCAGGCTCGGGCCGAGCGTGCCGTGCGAGGTTTCCTGCGGCGAAAGCTGGTGGCAGTTGTAGCAGCTGCCGCCGCCCGCGGCGCCCGCGGCATCGGTCCATTGCAGGCCGCGGCCGCTCTGCGCGATGCGCTCGCCGTTCTTCCAGTCGCCGATCAGGCTGCCCTCGGGAAAGGCGATGGTCTTCAACTGGTCGGCTTCCATCTGCTTCGCGAGCCCGGCGGGCGGGCGGTCGTTGCTCTCGGTGCAGACGCGCTGCACGCCGTCCTGCACCACGCGGTCCATCGTCGCCTGGCCGCGCGTGTTGAAGTCGCGCTGCAGGACCTTCTGCACGTCCGGCGGGGTTTGTGCGAGCAACACCGCGGGGAAGGCGAACAGCGCGAAAAACAACCCGATTCTCATCGCTTCGTTCCCGGGCCGCGATACGGCTCGCCCGCGGCGGTGACGGTGAGGAAAGTAGTGAGCGCGATGGTCGCGTCGGAGGCGAACTTCGGCTCGGGGTAGCGCATCTGGCGGTAGCAGTCGTTGAGGCGCCACTGCATGGTCTTGAACTGGCTGTTCGAGACGCGGTACGCGGGCCAGGTGGCCATGATTGGCCGGGCGAACTCCCGCTTGTGGAGCACCGGCAGGTCCTGCATGCGGATGCGCTTGCCTTCCTCGCCGTGGCAGCTCGCGCACGACATGTCCCAGCCGCCGGCGCGGTGAAAGAAGAGCGCTTTTCCGAGCTCGAACGCTTCCTTCTCCCGGGGGTGCGAGGTGCCTGGGGCGAGCTTCATGCCGCGCGACTGCGCGGCGACATAGGCCGAGAGGTATTCCATCTCGGAGGGCTGGCTCTCGTTGCCGAACACGCGCTTGGTGGCTTCGTCGCGGCCGCGGCCCTGCAGGGTGGTCATGCAGTGGAGGAGGCGCGCCTCCAGGTCCATGACGCGGTCGGCGTCCTTGAAGTAGCGCGGCAGGCGCGCGTAGGCGCCCTTCAGCACGCCCGAACCCTGGCCCAGGTCGCACTTTTCGAGCGAGACGTTGTTCGGCCCCTGCGGCTTCTTCCAGAGCGCCTCGCCCTCGAGCTCGAACAGCTCGACCGGCGAGCCCTCGGCGATCATCTGCTGGTACTTCTGGATTTCCTTCTTGGCGTCCTGCGCAGGGGCGGGGACCGATAACGCGCCGAGGACGATTGCAGCGAAAAAGCGCTTCACGCGACGGCGGCTTCGATCTTGTTGGCCTCGCCCTTGTTGTCGAGCCAGCTGACCTCGATCTTGTCGCCCTTGGCGCCGCCCTTCAGACGGAACGAGAACACCGGGTTGCGCGACACGGCCTGGCTGATCTCGGCCTCGACCACTGTCTTGCCGTTCTGCTTCACCACCACGTTCTTGATGTGGTGCAGGCCTTCCTTCATCTGCGCGGTGGTCATCGGGTGGCTCATCAGCACGCGCACGTCGGTGTTGCCGCCGGCGAGCGTTGCCCGCATCTTCATTGGTCCCGCCGCCATGTCAGCCTCCGCACCCGCCGATGGTCACCTTGATCTCCCGCGTCGCGACGTAGTGCTTGCCGCCGGCTTCGGCGAGCACGCGCACGTCGGAGGTCTCGCCCATCTTCACGTTGAGCTTGACGAACGGCAGCGCGCCGTCCTTGAACTCGAAGCGGCCGGCGAGCGGGAAGGGGTTGTTCTCGATCAGCACCGCGATCGAGCTCGTGCCCGGGATGTTGCTCGAGACCTCGATCGGCACCACCGCGCCGTTCTCGGCGATTTGCGGCGCCTCGATCACGATGTCCTTGCTGGTTGCCGCGCTTGGCGCGCCGAGGCTCTTCAGCGCATCGGCGGTGCTTTTCGCGCCGAACGCCTGCTCGTTCCAGGCTGCGAGCGCGGCGAGCGGCTTCAGGAGCAGCAAGCCCAGCGCCGCGAGCAGCGATCTGCGGGTGTTTTTCATGGCGTTATTTTAGCGTGCGACGCCGGCGGAATACCCCTGACTTTCCTCCGTGTTTCTCCTCGAGGCGGATCGCGCCGAGCGTCATGCCGCGGTCGACCGCCTTAACCATGTCGTAGATGGTGAGCAGCCCCATCGCCGCCGCGGTGAGCGCCTCCATCTCGACCCCGGTCTGCCCGCGGCATTCGACGCGCGCCGAGATTCGAACGGAGGAGGTCTTTCTTAGAAACTCAAAGTCCACAGCGACGCGTGAGAGCGCGATCGGGTGGGCGAGGGGGATCAGCTCGGCGGCGCGCTTGGCGGCCTGCACCGCGGCGATGCGCGCCACGCCGAGAACGTCGCCTTTGCGCGCCTTGCCGGAGGAAACCAGGCGAAACGTGGCCGGCTGCATCCGGATATGGCCCGAGGCGACCGCGACGCGGTGGGTCGTGGGCTTGGCCCCGACGTCCACCATGTGGGCTGAACCTCGCGCGTCGAAATGGGTCAACGATGGGGCGGCTGATCTTTTCGGTCGCATTCGGGGACTATCATAAACACATGCGGTTTTGGGCCGCTTTTCTAACCGTTGTCGCTGGCTCGGTCTTCGGCCAGCCCCTGCCGGATCTCGGCGGCGGCGGCGACGCGGGCCTTTCGCCCCAGCTCGAGCGCCGCATCGGCGAAAGCATCATGCGCGACATCCGCTTTCGCGAGCCGAACTACCTGGACGACGCGGAAATCGCCGACTACATCGGCAACCTCGGCGCCCGCCTGGCGCAGAACTCGGCCGGCGCACGCCAGGACTTCGAGTTTTTCGCGATCCGCGACCACACGATCAACGCGTTCGCCCTGCCGGGCGGCTTCATCGGGGTGCACACCGGCCTGCTGCTCGCCGCGGAAAGCGAGTCCGAGGTGGCTTCGGTGCTGGCGCATGAAATCGCGCACGTCACGCAGCGGCATATCGCGCGCATGCTCGGCCAGCAGCAGCAGATGCAGCTGCCGGTGCTCGCGGCGCTCGCGGCGGCGGTCCTCCTCGGGCGCTCGCGGCCCGACCTCGCGAGCGGCGCGCTGGCCGCGGCCTCGGGTGTGGCCGTGCAGAGCCAGCTCAGCTACTCGCGCGACTTCGAGCGCGAGGCCGACCGGATCGGCTTCCAGGCGCTCGAGGCCTCGGGTTTCGACGTGCACGCGATGGGCGGCTTCTTCGAGAAGATGCAGCGCAGTACCCGCCTCGCGGACGACGGCTCGCTGCCCGGCTACCTGCGCACGCACCCGGTGACGACCGAGCGCATCGCCGACTCCCAGAACCGCGCGGCGAGCGTGCCGTACAAGCAGCACCTGGATTCCGCAGAGTTCCATCTGGTGCGCGCCAAGCTGCGCGCCGCATCGGGTGAGCCGCGCGCCGCCGTCGAATACTTCCAGGGGTCCGTGCGCGAGAAGCGCTACGCGAGCGAGGCGGCGGCGCGGTACGGGCTGACAAGCGCGCTGCTGCGCGCGGGGCGGGCCAAGGAGGCGCAGGGCGAGCTGGCGCGCACGCGCGCCGCCGGCGCCGCCGGACCGATGATCGAGACCCTCGGCGCGCGGGTCAGGCTGGCGCTTGGCGACCGCGCCGGTGCGGCAAGCCAGCTCGGGGAAGCGCACGCGCGCTATCCGCACTCGAAGCCGCTGCTATACGCGCATGCCGAGGCGCTGCAGGAGGCGGGGCGCAACCAGCAGGCGCTGACCCTTCTCGGCGAGTCGCTCCGCGTCTATCCGCGCGACGCGCGGCTACACCAACTTCAGGCGAAGAATTACGCCGCGCTCGGCAAACGCTCGCTCCAGCATCAGGCGCAGGCCGAGGTGTACGCCCTGCAGGGCAGCTTGCCGGCGGCGATCGAGCAGCTGCAGCTCGCGCGCAGCGCGGGCGACGGCGACTTCTATCAGCTCTCGGTGGTGGACGCGCGCCTGAAGGAGCTCCGCGCGCAGCACGCGCAGGAGCTCAAGGACGCAAAGCGCTAGGTTTTCGGCGCCTGGTAGTACGCTTCGTAGAGCAGGTCGAACGTTTTCTCGGCTTCCGCGAGCAGCTCTCTTTCGGTGTTCGAGCGCCGCTGCGCGCCCTGCAGCAAGGTCTGCACGCCGGCGGCTTCGGCGACCGGCGTGCCGCGGATCTCGAGGAAGTGCACGATGCTGCCGATCTTGGCGAGCGCCGCGTTCTTGCCGAGGTCGAGCTTGACCAGCATCTCCTCGTAGGTGACGCGCGCCTGGCTGTTGGCGAAGTGCGCGCCCTCGAAGCCGAAAGCGATGCAGTCGGCGGGCAGCGCCTGGGTCTTCTCCAGGAAGGAGACTTTGGCTTCCGGGTCGACGAAGCGCCGGATGAGCCACGAGCAGGCGAGGCGGTCGGCCCACAGCGGCTTGCGCGTCACCCAGGTGCGGCCGAGCAGCGCCTCGCCCGGCGCGAGCGCGGGCTGCGGCTGCGCCGGAAACAGCAGCTTGCGCACCTCGGCATCCGCCTTGGCGAGCGCTTCCTCGGCGCGGCGGCGCGCCTCGCTCGGAAAGAAGTCGAGCGCCGCGATGCTCTCGAACTCGCGGCGCTGCTTGTGCAGCACGCGCGAGATCGCGCTCGGGTCGGAGTGGCCGAAGCCGACGCGCAGGCTCTCGATCGTCTTGATCAGCTCTTCGTAGCGCGCCGAGCGATCGAAGAAGCGCACGAACGCGTGCTGCTGCGCGGGCGAGACCGCGGTCACCTGCAGCACGCTCGCGCTGCCGTTGATCTTGGTGATGTAGTCGGTGAGCGTCTCGAGCGACTGACGGTTGCCGGGCGTGTCGGGCAGCAGGTAGACACCTTCGCGCATCACCGCGGCGCCGAGCGATTCGAGCGTGCGCAGCACGCGCATGCGCGAGGCCGGATCCTCGACCGGCAGCTGCGCGATCGTCAGCAGCCAGCCCGGCGTGCTCGCCGGCGGAATGTACGGCCGCGTCGCGTTCGGATCGAACGGGCGTTCCGGTTCTGCCATACGGCATAATAACTTGCATGAACTTCGACAAGGAACTCGACGCCCGCGGGCTCAACTGCCCGCTGCCGATTCTGCGCACGAAGAAGGCGCTCACCGACATGCAGTCCGGCCAGGTGCTCAAGGTGCTCGCCACCGATCCCGGCGCGGTGAAGGATTTCCAGACGTTCTCGCGGCAGACCGGCCACGAGCTGGTGTCGCACGGCGAGGCGAACAAGGAGTTCACGTTCTTCATGAGGAAGAAGTGAAGCGGGCGGCCATCGCCGCCGCATTCGCGTTTGCCGCGCCGCTGCAGGCGGCCGATGGCACCTTCGCCGTCAAGCTGTTGACGCCGGAAACCGCGCTCAAGGCCGCGCAGGCCGCGCTCAAGACCTGCCGCGACCGCGGCTTCCAGGCGACCGTCGCGGTGGTCGACCGCATGGGCGTTGTGCAGGTGCTGCTGCGCGACCGGTTTGCCGGCCCGCATACGCCCGACATGGCAACCGCCAAGGCGTATACCGCGGTCAGCTTCCGGACCAACACGACCGAGCTCGCGGAGGCCACGCAACCCGGGCGGCCGGCGAGCGGCATTCGCAACCGGCCCGGCATCGCCGCGGTCGGCGGCGGCCTGATGATCGAAGCGAGCGGCGCGCTGCTGGGCGCCATCGGCGTCTCCGGCGCGCCGGGCGGGCGCGAGGACGACGCCTGCGCGGCTGCGGGAATCGCCGCAATCCGGGAAGATATCGAACTATGAAAGCGCGCTGGATCCGGCTCGGCGTCATCGAACAGGCGCAGTTCGACACGGCCTGCGCCGCCATCGCCGCGGCGCAGCCGCGCGCGGCGGCGCCGGTATTGCTGTGGGCGGAAGAGGCCGCGCGCTACCCCTTCGCGCTGATCGCGCCGCTCAAGTTCGCGCCCGGCCGCGTCCAGCGCTGGCTGTCATGGGGCCTGGCCGCCGCGGTAGCGACCTACCGGCAGTTCGGCGTGCCGGCGTACCTGGACGACGAGCTCTTCCTGCACGGCCGCGACATCGCGCAAAGCCGGGCGCTCGCGCTCGGCGAATGCGCGGTCATCGCCTCGAGCTTCCTGATGCGATTTCCCGGCAGCTGCGTGAGCACGCCATCCGCCGAGCTGGAGAACGCTTTCCGCCTGCGCCTGGAAGCGCAGCACGGCTGGCAATTCGATTACTCCTGGCGTTCCGAGCAGGAAGCGATCGCCTGCACCCTGTCCTAGGCGGGCCTCAGCCGCCGCTCAGGCGCTGAGCTTGCCGAGCTGTTGCCGGACTCGCGCGAGCGTCGACTCGAAATCGGCGAGCCGCGTACGCTCCTGCTCCACCACCTTGGCGGGCGCCCGCTCGACGAACGAAGCGTTGCCGAGCTTGGCTTTCGCCTTGACGATCTCGCCTTCGAGGCGCGCCGACTCCTTGCTGAGCCGCTGGCGCTCGGCGGCCGGGTCGACCTCGACGTGCAGCATGACGCGCTGCGCGCCGACCACCGCGACGGGCGAGTCCGAGCCCGGGAGCTCGTCCACCACCTTGATCTCGGAAGGCCGCACCAGCGCCTGGACCGCGTCGAGGGCCGTGGCGCTGGGCGCACCGGTGATGTAGAGCGGGACGCGCTGTTGCGCGGTGAGCTTCATCTCCGCCTTCAGGTTGCGGGCGGCGTTCACCACGTCCTTCGCCACCTGCACTTCGCCCTCGGCGGCTTCGTCGATCTTCTCGGGCTGCGACTTCGGATAGCGCTGCAGCATGATGGTCTCGCCCTTCTTGCCGGCGAGCGGCGCCACCTTCTGCCACAGCTCTTCGGTGATGAACGGGATCACGGGATGCGCGAGCCGCAACGCGGTTTCCAGAACGCGCACCAGCGTGCGGCGCGTGCCGCGCTGGGCAGCCTCGTCGTCCTTGGCGAGCTGTCCCTTGGCGAGCTCCAGGTACCAGTCGCAATACTCGTCCCAGACGAAGCGGTAGATCGCGCCGGCGGCGTTGTCGAAGCGGTATTCGGCGAACGCCTGCTCGACCTCGGCTTCAGTGCGCTGCAGGCGGCTCACGATCCACCGGTCCCAGGTCGACAGGGTCACGGGCAGTGATTCGTCCTGCCCGCAGTCCTTGGCCTCGGTGTTCATCAGCACGAAGCGCGTCGCGTTCCACAGCTTGTTGCAGAAATTCCGGTAGCCCTCGCAGCGGCTGAGTTCGAAGTTGAGCGTGCGAGCGAAAGTCGCGAGCGAGGCGAAAGTGAAACGCAGCGCATCGGCGCCGAACGCCGGGATCCCGTCCGGGAAATGGCTGCGGACGTAGCGTTCGGCCTTTTCCTTGTGCTCCTTGCGCAGCAGCCCGACGGTGGACTTCTTCCGCAGCTCCTCGAAGCTGATGCCGTCGATGAGATCCAGCGGGTCGAGCGTGTTCCCCTTGGACTTCGACATCTTCTCGCCCTCGGCGTCGCGCACGATGGCGTTGATGTACACATGTCGGAAGGGCACCTGGCCGGTGAAGTGCGTGGTCATCATCACCATGCGCGCCACCCAGAAGAAGATGATGTCGAACCCCGTGATCAGCACCGAGGAGGGCAAGAAGACCTCGAGATCCCTGGTTTTCTCCGGCCAGCCGAGGGAGGAAAACGGCACCAGTGCGGACGAGAACCAGGTGTCGAGCACGTCCGGGTCCCTTTTCAGGGGCTTGCCCTTGGCTTTGGCGATCGCTTCCTGCTCCGTGCGCGCGACATGGATGTTGCCGTCCGCGTCGTACCAGGCGGGAATCTGGTGGCCCCACCAGAGCTGGCGCGAGATGCACCAGTCCTGGATATTCTCGAGCCACTCGTTGTAGGTCTTGGTCCAGTGCTCCGGGAAGAACTTGACTTCGCCCGTCGCCACCACTTCGAGGCCTTTCCGCGCCAAGCCTTCCATCGCGACGAACCACTGGTCGGTGAGCATCGGCTCGACGATGACGCCGGTGCGTCCCGAGCGCGGTACGCGCAGCTTGTACGGCTTTTCGGACACGAGCAGGCCCTCGGCTTTCAGGTCCGCGACCACCCGCTTTCTCGCCTCGAATCGCTCGAGGCCGCGGTATTTCGCCGGCGCCGCCTCGTTCATATGCGCCCGCAGCGTCATCACGCTGACCGGCTCGAGGCCGTGGCGCTTGCCGACCTGGTAGTCGTTGAAGTCGTGGCCCGGCGTGATCTTGACCGCGCCGGTGCCGAATTCCGGGTCGACATAGTCGTCGGCGATGATCGGAATGGTCCGACCCGTGAGCGGCAGCTTCGCCTTTTTTCCCACCAACTTCGAGTACCGGGCGTCTTTCGGGTTGACCGCGACCGCGACGTCGCCCAGCATCGTCTCCGGCCGGACGGTCGCCACGCTGATCGAGCCGCTGCCCTCTTCCAACGGATAGCGGATCTCCCAGATCCTGCCGTCCTCTTCCTCGGTATCGACCTCGAGGTCGGAGACCGCCGTGCCCAGCACCGGGTCCCAGTTGACGAGGCGTTTGCCGCGGTAGATGAGGCCTTGCTCGAACAATCGGACGAATACTTCGACCACGGCGCGCGACATCTTCGCGTCCATGGTGAAGTACCCAGCGCGTTGCCCTTCGGTGTCGGCATAGTCCCAGTTCCCCGAGGCGCCGAGGCGGCGCATCTGGCGCGTGATCGTGGAGCCCGACTGCTGCTTCCAATGCCACACGCGCTCGACGAACTTCTCGCGCCCGAGATCGTGGCGCGTCTTGGTCTCTTCCTGCAGCTGGCGCTCGACCACGATCTGGGTCGCGATGCCGGCGTGGTCGGTGCCGACCACCCAGTTGGTGTTGTCGCCGCGCATGCGGTGGTAGCGGATGAGCGCGTCCATCAGGGTCTGCTGGAACGCGTGCCCCATGTGGAGCGTGCCGGTGACGTTCGGCGGCGGCAGCTGGATGCAGTACGCCGGCGTAGCGTGATCTCGGTGCCGGAAATAGCCGGCGTCTTCCCAACGCCGGTACCAGGCTTGCTCGATTGCCGCCGGGTTGAAGCTCTTGTCGATCACTCCGGGTTTTTCGGCCGCAGGGCGAAGGCCACCGAGGCGGCGACCGCCTCGCGCACCATCTGCGTGACGCTGACGGTGATCTCGGCGCGCACGCCTTCGAGCGCCTGGCCGAGCACCGTGTTCAGCGTGCGCGCGAGGCGCTCCTCGATCACGCGGTCGACCTCGGGCCCGAGCCGCTCGAGCACCGCGCGCTCGAGCGAGCGCGCCAGCGCCTCGAGCTGGGCGTCGTCCACCGTGCGCCGCGGCGCGCGCTCGTCGTACACGATCTGCGTGAGCACGGGGACTTCGCCCTTGGCGCGCGGCCCTTCCTGGCGGCCGATCAGCGCGTCGACGCGCGTGCCGAGCGGATCGTCACTCATCGCTTTGCGCGAGGTCGTGGTTGGTGATGCGATAGCCGCGGGCCGAGTAGAAGCGGTAGCGCTCGCGGCCAGGAATCCTTTCTTCTTCACTCACACCGACTATTTCCAGCAGCCGGCCGAAGCGCTCGAAATGCGGCGGGCAGTCCGTGGCGAGATTGAGCAAAACCTCAATGCCTTCCGGGGTTGCCGCATCTGCTCCCACTTCCGAGCCGATCAGCACCGGGGTCTCGGCGGCGAGCGCCGCGTGCACCGCGCAGTGCGGCACGAAGCCGATCGCGGGCCAGGTCCACAGCATCTTGTCGATGCGGCCGGCGGTCTCGGCCTCCGGCGCGTAGATCAGCACGCGCTGGTTCTGCTTCACCGCCTTGCCGGCGAGCCGGCAGGC
>Ga0075421_100001211_pt1 | contig 29696 bp, 18 predicted proteins | sample SoiMetdeltSBSDD5_FD_75292 | JGI IMG/M metagenome (GOLD analysis project Ga0075421, IMG submission 75292) | Bulk soil microbial communities from a Populus tree surrounding site in Tennessee, USA - Soil MetaG P. deltoides SBSDD5 | ecosystem: Environmental > Terrestrial > Soil > Tree plantation... | reverse complement strand
AGGGCGTCTCGACGCGCCTCCTGGTCTATGCGGCGCAGCTCATCGCGCGCGGCGTCGACCCGGTGGTCGCCTGCGAGACCGCGATCGCCAGCCCGATCACCGACGACCGGGAGCTGCAGCGGGGCATCCGGGAGATCGTGACGACGGTAATTTAGCCGTCAGCTTTCAGCGGTCAGCCAAACCAGGGGCCCTTTTCCGGCTGGCTGCTGAAAGCTGACCGCTGACCGCTTTGTGCTATGGCCGAAGAGAAGAAGCAGCTCACCGGGGCGCTCAGCGAGCAACTCAAGGGGGCGACGCGGAACACGGTCGAGGCGCTCGCCATGAAGCTCGGGATGATGCCTTCGGAGCGCGCCTGGGTGACGGTCGACGTCGGCGCCTCGCTGGCGAGCGTCTCGCTCAAGGGGGCGGTCGAGTTCTTCAAGGCCGCGCCCGAGGTGGCGCGGCTGCTCGAGAACGGCGACCTCCGGGCCTGGGCCGAGCTCGGCCGCCGCGTCGCGCTCAACAACGCCGAGGAGGCTGCCGACTTCTTTCGCGCCTCGACCGAGACGCTCGCCTCCCTGCCGGGGGCGGTGCGCCCGCTGCTCGTCGCGCTCTGCGCCAAACAGATCGTCCTCTCGCCGGGCGCGGCGCTCGCGACCTTTCGCGCCGCCCCGCGGACCTACGCGGCGCTCGGCGCCGAGCGCGCCGCCGTCAAACTCTTCGAGATCGCCGTCGAGGTCGCCCACCGCTCAGTCAAGCACAGCACCGAGGTGCTTGCCGCCGCGCCGCAGGCGCTCGCTGCGCTCCGCCGGGCCGAAGCGCTCGCCGCCGGCGGTGACGCCGAGGCGACCGTCCTCGGCCTGGCCGAGAGCTTTGCGCACCGCACCGGGGCGACGGCGGCCGAGTTCCTCGCGGCAGTCGGCGAGGGTCTTGACTTCGTCAGGTCGGTGCCGGAGCTCGAAGCGCTCTGCGCCCAGACGGCCCTCTTCCTCGAGCGCGGCGGGGCGACCGCCCTCCAGTACTTCCGCTCGGCCCGCGCCGTCCTCGAGCTCGGCGGCGCGGCGAGCTACGAGAGGTGGGGCCGCCTGACGCGCCAGGTCGCCGACGAGGGCAACGCCATCGTCTACGACTTCCTCAAGCTGACGCCGAAGGTCGTCGGGTCGCTCGCCGCCGGCCACCGCCGCGGGCGTGCGCCGGGGCGCATCGACGCCGTCCTCGAGGTCGTCGAGGAGCTCGCCGCCTCGAGCGTCTTCCTCGCGCTCGAGTGCTTCAAGAGCTCGCCGCGGGCGCTCGCCGCGGCCTCGCTCGAGCAGTTCCAGGCCTGGGCGCGCGACGGCGCCGGGGCGCACCGCCAGGACCGCCGGCGGGCGCAGGCCTACTACGCCCTCGAATCCAAGAGCAGCCAGGAGGCGCTGCGCGGCGCGCAGGAAGGGGTGACGCTCGAGTCGGTCGCACACCTCCTCCGGCTCTACGTCGAGGCGCTCACCGGCCGCGAGCTGACGGTCGCCCCCGTCGGGGCGATCCCCGAGGAGTCGCGGATCAGCGACGGCCGGACGATCCAGCTCCCGGCGGTGGTCGCCGAGTTCGGCTCGCCGGCCGAGGACTTCCGTCTCTACAAGGCGCTCGCCGCGCACGCCGCCGGGCAGATCGAGTTCGGGACGCGCGAGGCGGGCACGGCGGAGCTGCGCGCTGCGCTGCGCGAGATCGACGACTTCTTCGCGCCGCCGGGCGCGCCCGGCGACGACCTCCAGGACGCCGAATACATCGCCCACTCCGACGCCGCCCAGCTCGGCGCCCGGCCGCGGCCCCCGCTCACCCCCGGGCAGGTCGAGGCGGCGGACTACCGGACGGCGCTCGGGCGCTTCCCGAATGTCGCGCTGGCGACGCGCATCTTTACCACGCTCGAGAACGGGCGGATCGACTTCCGGCTGCGCCACGCCTACCGTGGCATCCGGCGCGATCTCGACTTCGTCCGCGCGCGCCTCTGCGAGCGCCGGCCGCAGCTCGCGGGGCTGCCGCTCGACCAGCTGCTCTACGAGCTCCTCTTCCAAATCGCACTCTGCGGCGGGGTCGGCGACGAGGCGGCGCGGCGCGCCTACGCCGGCCTCGTCGCCGAGTTCGAGGAGGTCGTCGCGACCTACCTGCGCCGCGGCGACGCCCAGGTCGGCGACACGCTGCTCGCGACGCGCCGCGTCTACACTCTGCTCGGCCAGCAGCGCGAACAGGAGGACGCCCGGAGCGAGGCCGAGGAGGAGCCGCGCGAAGACGAGCCGGCCGACGACGGCGAGGAGCAGCAGACCGACCGGCGGCAGCAGCGGCCCGATGAGCAGCTGCAGCGGCGCACGCCGGAGCCCTTCAGCCACTGGGCGGAGTCGGTCGATGAGTCGCTCCCCTCGGACTCCGAGCTGTTCAACGAGCTGATGAACGCCGAGGGCGGCGAGCAGGAGCTCAACGAGGGCGACCAGGTCTTCTTCTACGACGAGTGGGACCGCGAGCTGGCCGACCACCGCGCCCGTTGGTGCCGCGTCATCCAGCGCGAGAACCGGCGTGGCTCGCGCGACTTCGTCGAGGGGGTCCGGGCGCGCTACTCGGGGATCATCTCAGCGGTCCGGCACCAGTTCCAGATGCTCAAGCCCGAGTCCCTGCGGCGGGTCAAGGGCGAGCTCGACGGCGAGGACTATGATCTCCAGGCGGTCATCGACCGCCACGTCGACTTGCGGACCACGGGGCGCCCGTCGGAGCGCCTCTATATCCGCCGCGTCCGCCGCGAGCGCGACGTCGCCGTCTCGTTCCTCCTCGACATGTCGAGTTCGACGGCGCGGACCATCACGCGCCACCCGAACCACCCCTACTCGCGCCCCGGGCAGAAGATCATCGACATCGAGAAGCAGGGGCTCGTCCTCATGAGCGAGGCGCTCGAGGCCGTCGGCGACGCTTATGCCATCTCGGGCTTCACCAGCGAGGGCCGTCGCAACGTCAAATATTTCCTCGTCAAGGGCTTCGGCGAGAAGTACTCGGAGGAGGTCGAACGCCGCATCGGCGGCATCACCTACCACAACAACACGCGGCTCGGGGCGGCCATCCGCCACGCCGCGGCCGAGCTCGAGCGCCAGGACGCGCGCACCCGGCTGCTCATCGTCCTCAGCGACGGCCGCCCCTACGACCACGACTACGGCGATTCGCGCTACGCCCGCGAAGACACCAAGATGGCGCTCCGGCAGACCAAGACCGCGGGGATCACCCCCTTCTGCATCACCATCGACCGCGAGTCGGAGGCCGAACTCAAGGACCTCTACGGCGAGGTCGGATACACGATCATCGACGATGTCATGAGCCTCCCCGAGCGACTCCCCGGCATCTACCGGCGGCTGACGACGTAGCGCCGGAAAAATTTGACCGACCGAGCAAGCGGCGACGAGTCGCCGCCACCGTGAAGCGCATGATCCGGATGACCCTCCTCCTCATCCTCCTGGCTCTGGCGGCCGGTGACGACCGGCCTTACTACCTGTTCACCTCCTTCCGGGGGAACGGGGAGGACGGGTTGCACCTCGCGCTGAGCCGCGACGGCTACCGGTGGGAAGCGCTCGGGGGTGACCGCTCGTTCCTCCGGCCCGAGGTCGGCGGGGAGCGGCTCATGCGCGACCCGTGCCTCGCGCAAGGCCCGGACGGGACGTTCCACATGGTCTGGACGACGGGGTGGCGCGACCGGACGATCGGCTACGCGAGCTCCACGGACCTGGTCCGCTGGACCGGGCAGCGAGCGATTCCCGTCATGGCCGAGGAACCGACGGCGCGCAACGCCTGGGCCCCCGAGCTCTTCTACGACGCGGCGCAAAAGCGCTGGCTCATCTTCTGGGCGACGACGATCCCGGGCCGCTTCCCCGAGACCGATCGGACCGGCAACAATGGGCTCAACCACCGCATCTACTGCGTCACGACCGAGGACTTCAAGACCTTCAGCCCGACGCAACTCTTCTTCGATCCCGGCTTCAACGTGATCGACGCGACGATCCTCAAGTCGGGCCCCAAGTATTACCTCGTCTTTAAGGACGAGCGGCAGAATCCGGTGAAGAAGGATCTCCGGCTCGCCGTCTCAGACCGCGCCGAGGGGCCCTACGGCGAGGTCACCGAGCCCTTCACCCGGGACTGGGTCGAAGGCCCCTCGGCGATCCACATCGACGGCCGCTGGGTGGTCTACTTCGACCAGTACCGCGAGCGCCGCTACGGCGCCGTCACCTCCACGGACCTCAAGCAGTGGGCCGACATCTCCAGTCAGCTCTCCTTCCCCAAAGACCACCGGCACGGCTCGGTCCTCCAGATCACCCCGGCCATCGCTCACGGATTGCGCTAAACCGAACCCGACAACATGACAGATACATGCAGATGCTTCGTCCCATAAGGACGGCGTGGACCACACGGGCGGAGACCGATCGTGGTTCAAATTAATCTTGCCAATCAATCACATTTCGGCTATCTTGTCCCGCGTTGAGACAAAATGCGCCGCGGGTTGCGCGCGGGGCGTACTTTCGAAAGAATCTCTCGTCGATTTGCGCGTTTTTGGTTTGCTGGCCGGCCCCAGGTGCCGACTTAGTCATACTGTCGGACAAACCCATAAATGCGGCGGATTAATCCGGAGAATTTCCGAGTTGCGACGCGGGGGACCTCGCGGGAGATCAACCGGCGGATCGCGCTCAACTTGGTGCGGGCGCGCCAGCCGATCTCGCGCGCCGACCTAGCGCGGCTCATGGGGCTGCGCCGGGGGGCGGTCAGTCTGATCGTCAACGATCTGCTGGGCGAGGGGCTGATTTTCGAGGGCATGACAGGCGAGAGCGAGCGCGGGCGCAAGCCGACGTTCCTCTACATCGATTCGCGGGAGCGGTGTGTCATCGGGGTTGACATCCGGGTGACGCGGACCTCGCTCATGGTCACCGACCTCATCGGCCGGCAGCTCCTCGCGGTGAGCAGCTTCCCGACCGAGCGCGAGCCGGGGCGGCTGGCGGCCGAGCTCGGCGGGCGCATCCGGAAGCTCCTCGCCGAGAACCGGGAGGTCGGCGTCTGCGAGGGCGTCGGCGTGGTCGTGCCGGGGATGGTCGACCGCCACACGAGCCGCGTCATTCACGCCCCGACGCTGGGCTGGCGCGACGTCGAGATTCGCGAGCTGCTCGCCGCCTCCACCGGCCTCCCGGTGCACGTCGAGAACTCGGGCAAGGCCTGCGCGCTCGCCCAGGTCTGGGCGACGCGCGGGGACGCCGCGGCGGGAGGGAGCGACCTGGTCTTCGTCAGCGTCTCGGACGGCATCGGGGTGGGCGTCGTCGTCAACGGCGAGATTCTCCGAGGGCGGCACAACATCGCCGGCGAGTTCGGCCACGTGCCGCTGAGCCTCGACGGCCCGCCCTGCCCGTGCGGCGCGAGCGGGTGCTGGGAGGCCTACATCTCGAACCTCGCGACGCTCTCGCGCTACTTCGGCCGCAACCTTCGCGAAGCCAAGCCGGTCGCGGCCGAAGTCGCGGTCTTCACGGTCGAGGATCTGATCGTCAGGGCGCGGGGCGGGGACGCCAAAGCTATCGCCGCGCTCGAGGCGACGGCGCGCTACCTCGGGCTTGGCCTGGCGACGATCGTCAACGCGGTCGACCCGGCGCGGATCTACATCGGCGGCGAGATCACCGGGGCCTGGGACCTGATCGAGCCGGCGGTGCGCGCGGCGCTCGCCGAGCGAGCGCTCTCGCCGGACGCCGCCGGGACCGAGATTCGCGTCGTCTCGCTCGCCGACCACCCGCGGCTGCGGGGGGCGGTGGCGCTCCTCACGGCGCCGGCCTTCGCCGCGCCCGCGGTCGCCTGACCCGAGAAAGTTATCGAGGGGTATGTCACCAATCACCGACTTCGGCAATCCGGCGCAACATTGGGATTGGGCGAGCGTCCCGGTCGAGGAGCTCGGCGGGGGCGTGGCGCGGCAGATGATCGTCGGCGAGCGCCTCATGGTCTGTCGTCTGCGGTTCGCGCCGCACGTCGTCACCGCGGGCCATGACCACCCGCACGAGCAGATCACGCTCGTCGAGCGGGGCCGCGTGCGTTTCACCATCGGGGACGAGGAGCGGGTGGCGCAGGCCGGCGACGTGCTCCACTTCCCGCCGGGCTGCTGGCACGGCGCCGCCATGCTCGACGAAGAGGTGATCCTGATCGACATCTTCACGCCCATCCGGGAAGACTTTCTCGCCCCGCAGGGCGGGGCCCCAGATGTGGACTGAAGATGCGGGCGGAGACATGGGACTGAAGCTCATGCTGGCGCTGGCGACGGCCGCTGCCGTCCTTGTAGTGCGGGGAGGGGCGGCTCAGGGGGCGCAGGGCTCCCCCGTCACCTGGGAGGATTGTCTCGGGCAGGAGGCGGCCTGGTACGGCGGGGTGGAGGCCGGGCGCATCGCCGACAACGTGCTGCTCTACCAGCGCGAATCGGGCGGCTGGCCGAAGAACATCGACATGGCGGCGGCGCTCGGCGAGGCGGAGCGGGCGGCTCTGGTGAAGCAGCAACGGCAGGACGATTCGACGATCGACAACGCGGCGACCTACACCCAGATGATCTATCTGGCCAAAGTCTACCAGGCCGCCGGCCAGGCGCGTTTCAAGGACGCCTTTCTCCGAGGGCTCGATTACCTGCTCGCGGCGCAGTACGCCAATGGCGGCTGGCCGCAGTACTACCCGAACCTTACCGGCTACTACCGGCACATTACGTTTAACGACGATGCCATGGTCGGCGTGCTCGAGCTCTTGCGCGAGATCGCCCGCAGGCGGCCCGGCTACGGCTTTGTCGACGCCGCCCGGAGGGCGAAGTCGGGGCGAGCCGTCGAGCGGGGCATCGCCTGCATTTTGAAATGCCAGGTTGTCGTCAACGGCCGGCGCACCGTGTGGTGTGCGCAGCACGACGAGGTGACGCTGCTCCCGGCCCCGGCGCGCTCCTACGAGAAAATCTCGCTGAGCGGGGCGGAGAGCGTCGGCCTGACCCGCTTCCTGATGAGCATCGACCGCCCCGGGCCGCCGGTGATCGAAGCCGTGCAGTCGGCCGTCGCCTGGTTTGCCCGGGTGGGGCTCACGGGCATCAAGCTCGTCAAGAAGCCGGAGGCGTCGCTCCCCAAGGGCTACGACCTGATCGTCGTGCCCGACGCGCAGGCGGCGCCGCTCTGGGCGCGGTTTTACGAGATCGGCACCGACCGCCCGATCTTCTGCGGGCGCGACGGGGTGATCAAGTCGAGTCTGGCGGAGATCGAGTACGAGCGGCGGACCGGCTACAACTGGTACACGACCGCGCCCGCCGGGCTGCTGGCGCGGGAATACCCGAACTGGCAGAAGACCTGGGCGCCCGGGAAGAACTCGCTTGTCGATTGATTGAGCCTTTAATGACGACGACCTGAAGGGCCGGGCGTCTCTCCCGACGCGGCCCTTCCCCTCCTTTGCTGGGATGGTGAGAGAAGGACCGGCCGCGGATGAGATCGAGTCATCCGCGAGTCATCCTCAAGGTAGGCGAGCGGAGATTGTCGAGTTGCGCGCCGCGTCAGTCAGCGGTTGCAGCTTTTCACACCCACAAGGAGGAATGCGATGAAATTGACGGCCACCAGAGCGGTATCAATGTTGACCCTGGCCGTTTTCACGGCTCTGGCTCTACTCTTTCCGGTCTCGGCACCGGCACAAGAAACACGCGGCACGATTACCGGCAAGGTCACGGACGCGGGGGGCGCCGTCGTCCCGGGCGCGGCGGTGAGAGTCGGCAATCAGGCCATGGGGACGTCCGTCCAGGTGACGACCAACGACGCCGGTCTCTTCCAGGCGCCCTACCTGCTCCCCGGAACCTATCAGGTCACGGTCGAGGTGGGCGGGTTCAAGAAGTATGTGCGCGACGGGGTCATCCTCCGGATCGGCGAGACCCGCGAGGTCGAGATCCAGCTCGAGGTCGGGGGGTTGGACCAGTCGGTGACGGTCACGGCCGAAGTCGCGGCGCTCGACTCGACGACGGCCTCGATGGGCCAGGCGATCGACTCGCGGCGGATCGCGGAGCTGCCCCTCGTCCACGGCGACCCTTACACCCTGATCGGGCTCTCGAGCGGCGTCGCCTTCGGGCGCGACCCCCGACTCGACCGGCCGTTCGAGCCGACGCACATCGTCGGGTACACGATCGACGGGACGCGCGCCAACCGCAGCGACCTGACCATCGACGGCGTGACGAGCACCGCCACGGCCAACGCCAATGAGGTCACGGCCTCCTACGTCCCGCCGACCGACATCATCCAGGAGTTCAAAGTCCAGACCGCGACCTTTGACGCCCAGTTCGGCAACACCGAAGGCGGCGTGACGACCATCGGGATCAAATCCGGGACCAACTCGCTGCACGGCACCGCCTACTTCTGGGGCGAGCCCGGCAGCCTGGCGGCCAACGACGCCTTCGGCAAAGCCTCCGGCCAGCCGCGCCCGGACTCCTTCTCCAACCGCTGGGGTGGGTCGCTCGGGGGTCCGATCTACATCCCCAAACTCTACGACGGGCGGAACCGGACATTCTTCATGTGGGGCTACGAGCGGATCACCGACTCGCGGCCGCGCAACAACGGCGTCCCGACCGTCCCGACCGCCGCGATGAAGAACGGCGACTTCTCGGCCCTGCTCGCGCTCGGCCCGCAGTATCAGATTTACAATCCCTTCACCCGCCGCGCCGTCGCCGGCGGACGCTTCCAGGCCGACCCGTTCCCGAACAACATCATCCCGGCCACCCTCATTAACCCCGTAGCCAAGGCGCTGCTCCAGTACTTTCCCGACCCGCTGACGCGCGGGAACGCCGACGGGACGAACAATTACCAGCAGCCCAATTTGCAGGAGCGGGCCAGTTATTTCACCAACACGATTCGCGTCGACCACGCGATCAGCGACAAACAGCGGATCTTCGGGCGCGCGAGCTGGTACGACCGAGACAGCACCTACAACGACTATTTCCATAACCTCGCGACCGGGACGCTCTTCCAGTTCCTCTCCCGCCAAGGCGCGCTCGACGACGTCTACACCATCAACGCGACGACGGTGCTCAACTTCAGGTACGGATACAACCGGTTCATCCGCAACGACGCTTATAATCCCGCGAACCAGGGGTTTGATCTGACCTCGGTCGGCTTCCCGGCCGCCTACAACAACGCGATCCCGGTCGACCGCCGGACTTTCCCGCGCCTCGACTTCGTCGTCCAGGGGACGACGACCAGCATCTACCAGGGCACCGGGGTCAATACCGAGCCGCGGCCGATCGACACCCATTCATTCGTCGCCACGCTCAACCGCGCGCAGGGCTCGCATGCGCTCAAGGCCGGGGCGGAGTACCGCATCTACCGCGAGAATTCCATCATCCTGGTCAATGACGTGACCGGCCGGTTCGTCTTCGACTCGACCTATACGCGGGGGCCGGTGGATAATTCGCCGATCGCGCCCAATAGCCTCGGCCAATCCTTCGCCTCCTTCCTCCTCGGGTTGCCGGGCCCGGCGAGCTACGTCCGGCGGCCGGCGGACTACGCCGAGCAATCGACGACCTGGGGCTTTTTCGTCCACGACGATTGGCGCGTCAACTCGCGGCTGACGCTCAATCTCGGTCTGCGCTACGAGGTCGAATCCCCCCTGGTCGAGCGTTACGACCGGAGCGTCAGTAGTCTGGATCCTTTCTACGTCCAGCCGATCGAGTCGCAGGCCAGAGCCAATTACGCGCGTAACCCGACGCCCGAGGTCCCGGCCGATCAATTCAACGTCCGCGGCGGTCTGCTCTTTGCCGGCGTCAACGGTGCGAGTCGCGGCCTCTACAAAGCGCCGAAGAACAACTTCATGCCGCGGATCGGCCTGGCCTTCAAGCTGGACGACAAGAGCGTGATCCGCGCCGGCTACGGCATCTTCTACGGATTCCTCGGCCAGCGCCGCGGCGATGTCATTCAAAGCGGCTTCAGCCGCGACACCAACCTGGTCCCGACGGTCGACAACATCAACTTTACCGCGACGCTCTCCAACCCCTTCCCCAACGGCATTGTGGATCCGGTCGGGGCGGCGCAGGGCCCGCAGACTTTCCTCGGGCAGGCGATCACCTTCTTCAACCCCAAGCCGCTCTCGCCCTATAACCAGCGCTGGGAGGTCGGGTTTCAGCGCGAGCTCCCCGGCGGGTGGGTGGCCGAAGCGGCTTACGTCGGCAACCGCGGGACGGACATAGAGATCACCCGCAACCTGAACGTCACGCCGCAGCGGTATCTGAGCCGACTCTCGACCCGGGACCAGGCGACGATCAGCTACCTCACCGCCAACGTCCCCAACCCCTTCTTCGGGGTGCTCCCGGCGAGCACGACGATCGGGGCGGCATCGACCTTCGCCCGGGAGCGGCTCTTGCGCCCCTTCCCGCAATTCGACTCGGTCACCACGACCACCAACGACGGCTATTCGTGGTATCACAGCTTGCAGGCGCGGATCGAGAAGCGGTTCTCGAAGGGCTACACCTTCCAGGCGAGCTACACCTTCTCGAAGTTTATGCAGGCGACCGAATTGCTCAACCAGGATGACCCGCGGCCGAGCGAGGTCATTTCGGACTCGGACTACCCGCACCGTTTCGCCGCGAGCGGGATTTATGAACTGCCCTTCGGGCCGGGGCAGAGATTCCTCGGCGGGAGCGGCGGGGTCGTCTCGCGGGTCGTCGGCGGCTGGCAGTTCCAGGGCGTCTACACCTTCCAGAGCGGGGCGCCGATCGGTTTCGGCAATGTCATCTACAACGGAAACCCCAAGGACATCCGCCTCCCGGCCGACGAGCAGGAGGCCGGGCACTGGTTCAACCCGGCGGGCTTTGTCGCCCTGAGGAACGGCACCACGGTGATTATGGCCAACGGACAGCCGGTCTGGGTCGATTTCAATGATCCCTGCAAGACCACTTACAACGCGACCTCCTGTCCGGGGACGCCGCTCGCCAACCCTGCCGGGTTCAACCGTGACGCCTCGTTCGCGCTCGCCAATAACGTGCGGACCTTCCCGTTGAGGTTCGGGTTCGCGCGCTACCCGAGGCAGAACAACTTCGATCTCTCGCTCGTCAAGAACACGGCGATCACCGAGACCTGGAGGGTGCAGTTCCGGGCAGAATTCATCAACGTCTTCAACCGCGTCTGGCTCTCCAACCCGAACGGCACCAACGGCCTCGTCACCAACCCGACGGCGGCGACCTTCGGCCAGATCACGGGAATCTCCAACCAGGCGAACTATCCGCGTCGCCTCCAACTGGGCCTCAAGCTCATCTTCTGAAGAAATAAACCACGGGTCGCACGGGGAGATTGAGTAAGGTCGGTCTCCCCGTGCTCCTCTCCTCGTCCAATCCTTTGAATTAGCGCCCGCCGGTGGTGTACAATATGCCCTCACAGCCGGACGAACAAGCATATGCGGAGAAAGAACCTGGCGCGTTCGCTGATCCTCCTATTGCCACTCGCGTGGTATACCCTCGGACCGCCCGCGCGTCAGGCGCAGGAGCCCAAGAGCGCCGCCGCCTTCGAGAAATCCGTGCGGCCGTTCATCGCCGCCAACTGCGCCTTCTGCCACAGCGCCAAAAAACAGGCGGGCGGGCTTAACTTAGAAACTTACAAGACTGCGGCTTCCGTCATCCAGGGGCGGGAGGTCTGGGAGCACGTCCTCGAGAAGATGCGCACCGGCGAGATGCCGCCCAAAGGTATGCCGCGGCCGGACGAGGCCGAGATGAAGGCGGTCATGGGCTGGCTCGAGGGCGAGTTCGAGCGGGCAGACCGGATGGCCAAGCCCGACCCCGGGCGCGTCACGGCCCGGCGGCTGAACCGGGCCGAGTACAACAACACGGTCCGTGACCTGCTCGGCGTCGATGCCCGCCCGGCCGACAATTTCCCGCAGGACGATTCGGGCTACGGGTTCGACAACATCGGCGACGTGCTCTCGCTCTCGCCGGTGCTCATGGAGAAGTACCTGGCTGCGGCCGAGCAGGTCGCCCGCGTCGCGGTCTTCGGCGCCGAGCCGCTCAAGCCGACGCTGGTGCGCCTCCGGCCGGCCGGGCGGAAGATCAAGGCGAGCACCACCCCGCTCACCGATTACGACGTCACGGGGCTGAGCCTGCCCAACGCGCTGCACACGACGCACCGTTTCCCGGTCGACGCCGAGTACACCCTCCGGATTTTCCTCGGCGGCGTCCGCCCGGCCGGGTCCGAGCCGCTCCGGCTGGCGCTCTGGGTCGACGGGCAGCAGGTCAAGGAGCTGAGCTTTGACCCGGACGGCATCGCCTCGTTCTCGGACGACCGGCAGGACTTCGGCGGCATGACCGTCGATTTCCGCACGCGGTTGACGGCGGGCGACCACTGGCTGGCGGTCTCGATCCTGAAGATGTATGAGGGGCTGCCGGCTTCCTACAACGGCCCGAGCCCGTCGCAGCGGCCGACCCCGCCGCCGCCGCAATTCAGGCCGCCCCGCAACCTCCCGCCCGAGCGGGTTGAGGAATTTCGAAAGCGCTTCGAGGCGCGGCTCAAAGAGAAGGTCCCGGTCAACGAGGCCCGGGTCAGCTCGCTTGAGGTCGGGGGGCCATACGAGCAGGCGAAGGGGCCAGCGGCGGAGAGTCTCAAGAAGATCTACATCTGCGGTCACCTCGACGGCCGCCACGAAGCGGGGTGCGACCGCCGGATCATGTCGGGCCTCGCGCGGCGGGCCTACCGCCGCCCGGTGACTGCGGAGGAGGTCGGCCAGCTCGCGGGCATCCTCTCGCTGGCGCGGCAGCAGGGCGACTCCTTTGAGGAAGGTCTGGTGCAGGCGCTCCAGGCGATGCTCGTCTCGCCACACTTCCTCTTCCGCATCGAGAGGGACAGGGGGCAGGACCGCCGGGCGAGCCGCGGCGAGTCGATGCAGCAGGTTGGGGAGCACGAGCTGGCCTCGCGCCTCTCCTACTTCCTCTGGAGCAGCATGCCAGACGACGAGCTGCTGCGCCTGGCGGACGAGGGGGCACTGCGCCGGCCCGAAGTGCTGGCGGCGCAGGTGCGGCGCATGCTGAGTGACCCGAAGTCGGGAGCGCTGGCCGAGAACTTCGGCGGCCAGTGGCTCGAGCTGCGCAAGCTCGAGTCGATCACGCCGGACCGGGAGCGCTTCCCGGAGTACGACGAATACCTGCGCCTCTCGATGCGCCGCGAGACGGAACTCTTCTTCGAGCACATCGCGCGGGAAGACCGGAGCATCGTCGAGTTCATTGACGCCGACTACAGTTTCCTCAACGAGCGGCTGGCGCAGTTCTACCACATCCCTGGCGTCAAAGGGCCGGAGTTCCGCCGGGTCGCGCTTGCCGGCCACCCGCAGCGCGGCGGGGTGTTGACGCAGGCCAGCGTCCTGACCGTCTCCTCCTACGCGACGCGGACCTCGCCGGTGCTGCGCGGCAAGTGGATTCTCGAGAACGTCCTCGCCTCCCCGCCGCCGCCGCCGCCGCCGGACGTGCCGAACCTGGACGAGGCCAAAGTGGGGACCTCGGCCTCGCTGCGCCAGCAGCTCGAGGAGCACCGCAAGAACACGACCTGCGCCTCCTGCCACTCGCGCATGGACCCGCTCGGCTTCGGCCTCGAGAATTTCGACGCCATCGGGGCCTGGCGGACGCAGGACGGGAAGTTCCCCGTCGACGCCTCGGGGACGCTGCCCGATGGCCGCTCGTTTAGGGGACCGGGCGAGTTGAAAACGATCCTCAAGGCCGACCGCGTGGCCTTCGCCGAATGCCTCACGGAGAAGCTGCTGACTTACGCCCTGGGGCGCGGCCTGGAGCGTTACGACCGGCCGACGGTGAAGCGTATCGCCGGCCGCGTGGCCGCCAACGACTTCCGTTTCTCCAGCCTTACGCTGGAGATCATCAACAGTCTGCCGTTCCAAATGCGTAGAGGAGATCGAGCGATATGATCATCACCCGCAAGCACCTGCCGAGGCGCACTTTCCTCAAAGGCATGGGCACGGCCATCGCGCTGCCGATGCTCGACGCCATGACGCCCGCCCTGGCCCGCGGCGGCGCCGGCCCGAAGGCGCCGGCCCGTCTCGCCTTCGTCTACGTCCCGAACGGGATCGTCATGAAGGACTGGACGCCCGAGGCGGTGGGTAAGGATTACGCGTGCACGCGCATCCTCAAGCCGCTCGAGGCGCTCCGCGAGGACTTCTTCGTCCTTTCGGGGCTCGACGACCACAATGGCAACGCGCTCGGCGATGGGCCGGGCGACCACGCGCGGGCGGGGGCCTCGTTCCTCACCGGGGTCCACTGCAAGAAGACCATGGGCGCCGACATCCAGAACGGCATCTCGGCCGACCAGGTCGCGGCGCAGCAGCTGTCGGGGGCGACGCGGCTGCCGTCGCTCGAGGTCGGCTGCGAGGACTCGCGCACGGTGGGCAACTGCGACTCGGGCTACAGCTGCGCCTATACCAACAGCATCTCCTGGCGCGGGACGACGACGCCGATGCCGCCGGAGGTCAACCCGCGGATGGCCTTCGAGCGCCTCTTCGGGACGGCCGACCTGAGTCTCGACCCGGCGGTCCGCGCGCGGCGCGCGCAGTACCGCAAGAGCATTCTCGATCAGGCGCAGGCCGACACGAAGAAGCTGGTCGGGACGCTCGGCCAGGCCGACCGCCGCAAGATTGACGAGTACCTCTTCGCCGTCCGCGAGATCGAGCAGCGGATCGAGGGCGCCGAGAAGGGCGAGCGCGAGGTGACGCCGACGATCGAGAAGCCCGCCGGCATCCCGATCAACTTCCTCGAGTACGTCGGGCTCATGTACGACCTCCTGCTCGTCGCCTTCCGGACCGACCTGACGCGCGTGGCGACGCTCATGGTCGGCCGCGAGGGCAGCATGCGGGTCTACCCCGAGATCAACATCCCGGACCCGCACCACCCGCTGACGCACCACCGCAACAACCCGGATTGGATCGAGAAGGTCACCCAGATCAACTGCCTCCACACGCAGCTCTTCGCCGACTTCCTCAAGAAGATGAAGGCCACAGTGGACGGCGACGGGACGCTCCTCGACCACTCGATGATCGTCTACGGCAGCGGCCTAGCCGACGGCAACCGCCACCAGCATGAGAATCTGCCGATCCTGCTGGCGGGCCGCGGCGACGGCAGCCTCAAGCCCGGGCGGCACCTCGTCTACCCGAAGGGGACGCCCATGACGAACCTCTACCTGACGCTGCTCGACCGCATGGGCGTCCGCCCGGAGAAGATCGGCGACAGCACGGGCAAAGTCGAACAGCTCGCTGACCTGTAAGAAATAGAACACGGATGAACACGGGAACGAACGGATTTTCACGGGTCTGATCCGTGGTCATCCGTCAGTTTCCGTGTCCCTCCGTGTTCCCCAACCCCCATGGAACTATTACTCGCGCTCACCCTGACGCTTTCCCTCTTCGCCCAGACGCCCGAACAATACCCCCTCGGCCCTGATTCCAAGCCGCAGCCCGGGGTGCCGAAGGGCGAGGTGCTCAAGTTCAGCTTCGAGCAGTCGAAGATCTTCCCCGGCACCTACCGCGACTACTGGGTCTACGTCCCGGCGCAATACACGCCGGACCGGCCGGCATGCGTCTACGTCAACCAGGACGGCGTCCAGTACGAAGCTCCGGTGGTCTTCGACAATCTGATTCACAAGAAAGAGATGCCGGTGACCATCGGCGTCTTCGTCATGCACGGACGGGTCCGGGCCGCGGACGCGGGCGCGGCGCTTGACCGCTTCAATCGGAGCTACGAGTACGACGGGCTCGGCGACAGCTACGTGCGTTTCCTGCTCGAAGAGTTGCTCCCCGAGGTCGAGACGAAGAAGGCCACGGACGGGCGGGCGATCCGGCTCTCGAAGAGCGGCAACGACCGGGCCATCGGCGGCGCCTCGAGCGGTGCGATCGCCGCCTTCACGGCCGCGTGGGAGCGCCCCGACGCCTTCAGCCGCGTCTTCAGCGCGATCGGCACCTACGTCGGGTTGCGCGGGGGCGACCGCTACCACACGCTGATCCGCAAGACCGAGCCGAAGCCGATCCGCGTCTTTCTCCAGGACGGCTCGCAGGACCTCAACATTTACGGCGGCGACTGGTGGATGGCGAACCAGACGATGGAGCGCGCGCTGAGCTTCGCGGGCTATGAGGTGACGCACGTCTGGGGCGAGGGGGCGCACAACGGCCGGCACGCCACGGCGCTCTTCCCCGACGCCATGCGCTGGCTCTGGCGGGGCTGGCCGGAGCCGGTCAAGACCGGGGGAACGAAGAACGCCGCGCTCAACGACGTGCTCTTGCCGGGTGAGGGGTGGCAGCTCGTGGCCGAAGGCTACCGGTTCACCGAAGGCCCGGCGGTCAACGCCAAAGGCGAGGTCTTCTTCAACGACGTGCCGAACAGCAAGACTTACCGGGTCGGGCCGGACGGCCGGGTGAGCGTCTTCCTCGCCGACTCGAAGCGGGGCGACGGGCAGGCCTTCGGCCCCGACGGCCGGCTCTACGCGGCCTCGGCCGGCGAGGGGAAGATCCTCGCCTACGACGCCGCGGGCAAGGCCTCGGTCGTCGCCGACGCGCTGCGCGGGAACGACCTGGTCGTCGCACGCAACGGCAACATCTACGTCACGCAGCCGGGCGCGGGCAGCGACCCGAGCCAGATCTGGCTCATCAGGCCGAACGGGGAGAAGCAGGTCGTGGATACGGGCCTGCGCTTCTCCAACGGGATCGCCCTCTCGCCCGACCAGACGCTGCTCTACGTCGATGACATGCGCTCGCACTGGGTCTACAGCTACCAGGTCCAGCCGGACGGGACGCTGGCCGCGAAGCAGCGCTATTACTGGCTGCACGTGCCGGACACGGCTGACGACAGCGGAGCCGACGGCATGCGCGTGGACCGCGACGGGCGGCTCTACGTGGCGACACGGGTGGGCATCCAGGTCTGCGACCAGGCGGGGCGGGTCAACGCCATCATCCCGACGCCGAACGGCGTCGTCTCGAACCTCTCCTTCGGCGGCGAGAACTTCGACACGCTCTTCGCCACCTGTGGCGCCAAGGTCTACAAGCGCCGGCTCAAGGTCAAAGGCGCGCAGGGGTGGGACGCGCCGCACCGGCCCGCGCCGCCGCGGCTGTGACTGACCGCCGGGGGTCGCTGCGGGTCTGACCTCCGGGCCATGGCGCGGCTCAGTCGAACTCGCGCCGGAAGCCTTCCCAGCGCACTTTCATCTCGGCCATGAACTTGATGAACTCCGGGTCGCCCCGAATTGCGTCGAGCATCGAGTCGCGCGCGAAGAGCGGGTAGCAGGGGAAGCCCTCGTCGACAGTCTCCCGCAGCCACCTCAGCGCCTCCCCAGCCCGGCCGTCGAGCGCGTAAATGCGGGCGATGTCGTACGTGTAATGATGATACCTCTTGTTTCGGCGGATATTTGCCAGGGCCCTGGGGACGGCGGCCCGCGCCTCCCGGTGCTGCCCCCGCAGCGCCAGCAGTAGCGCCCGGTCGAGGCGCGCCTCCGGCACCTCAGGGTCCGTGACATACCTCCGCTCGACGAGCGGCGCGGCCTCCTCGAGCATCCCCTTGGCGAGGTAGTAGGGGCCGTCCGGCCCGCGATTGAACAACCTCCGGTTGAGCTCCAGCCAGGCGTCCGGCTTGGCCAGGAGAGACTGGGCGGAGAGGTAGGTCCGTTTGATGATCTCGCTCGTGGGGTCTGTTTCCAGGGCCGACTCGAACTCCCTGTCCGATTGCCCTTCGAGGCCGACGTGGAAATAGAGCGTCGCCAACTCGATCGTGTTCAGGCTCGGGTCGAGGCTCTCCGCCAGGCGCAGTTCGCGGATCGCCGCCTCGATGCGCCAGCCCTCGTAATGGCTCCAGAGGATGAAGCCGCGCGCGATGTGGACTTCGGCCAGTTGCGGGTCCAGCCTCTCCGCGGCCCGAAGCTCCTCTTTGGCCCTCGCCATGAGGCCGGGATTCTCTTGGTTGAAATCTGCGATCCAGGCGTAGGCGTGCCCGAGTCGGGCACGAGCCCGGGCGTAACTCGCGTCCAGCTCGATCGCCTTCTGCAGCAGTTCGATGGCGATGTCCACCTCCTCGCGGGATTCGCCCGCGAGGCCCCGGTTGCCGAAATGGTACATGGCCTTCGCGTAATATTTGTAGGCCTCGGGGTTCGATGTCTGGCGCCTGGCCAACCGCGTCTGTTCCTCGGCGCTGAGCCTGGAACGCAACTGCATCGCCACCTGCCGCGCCACCTCATCCTGGATCGCGAAGACGTCGGCGGCGGGCAGGTCAAAGGTGCGTGCCCAGAGCGACGCGCCGTCCCGCACCCGGATGAGGTTGACGCTCGCCCGTAATCGGTCGCCGGCCAGCTGGTAAGACCCTTCGACGACGGCCTCGACCTGCAACTGATTCGCGGCTTCGAGCGCGTCGACTTCTCGCGTCGCGTACTTGCTCACGGCGCTCGCCGGGCGGACCGTCAGCCCGCTCACCTGATTGACCTTCGTGATGATCTCGTTAGCGATGCCGAAGCCGAGGAGATCTTCTTTAGCCTCCGGGCTCAACGCCCTGAACGGCAAGACCGCGAGCGTCCTGATCGCGGGCGCCGGGGCGGGTGGCGAGCCGCGGAAGAGCTTCACGGAGATGATCGCCGCCAGCGCCACGAGGCAGGCGACAGCGGCGGCCTGCCAGAGACGCGGCCGAGCCCACCCTCGCTCCCGCCGTCCGCCGCCCGCGCTCGCGGCCCCCTCTTCCCGGCCGAACGTTTCGTCGGCCGCCTCGAGCTTGCGTTTTAGCTGCTGCAGATCCGCACACAGTCCCGCCGCGCTCTGGTAACGCGCCCCGCACTCCTTTTCCAGCATCCGGCCGATGACCCGCTCCAGCCCCGGGGGCAAGCCCGGCCGCCACCGGCTGGCCGGCGCCGGCTCGCGCCGCAGGAGCTCCGCGATCAGATCGCTCGCCGTCTGCCCCTCAAAGGGCCGCCGCCCGGCGACCATCTCATAGGTCACCACCCCGAGGCTGAAGATGTCGCTGCGGTGATCCACCTTCAGCCCGCGCGCCTGCTCCGGCGACATATAGTCGACCGTCCCCATGACGACGCCCGGCTCCGTGCTCAGCCGGGTCGCCGCCGTCGCTTGCGACGTTGCCGCAGGCTGCTCGGTGAGCTTAGCCAGGCCGAAGTCGAGGACCTTGACGAGCCCGTCGCGCCGGAGCATGACGTTCTCGGGCTTGATGTCGCGGTGGATGATCCCCGCCTCGTGGGCGGCCGAGAGCGCCCCGGCGATCTGTAGCCCGACCTCGAGCGCCTCGGCGACGCTCATCCCACCGCTTGCCATCCGCTGGCGCAGCGTCACGCCGTTGACGAATTCCGTGGCGATGAAGTGGAGGCCCTCGGCTTGCCCGATCTCGTAGATGGTCAGAATGTTCGGGTGACTGAGGGCGGAGGCGGCCTTCGCCTCGCGCTCGAAACGGCGGACGCGATCCGGGTTTCGGGTGCAGGTGGCGGGGAGCACTTTGAGCGCGACCTTGCGCCCGAGCCTGCTGTCCTCGGCAAGGTAGACTTCGCCCATCCCGCCCCGGCCGAGTTGGCTGATGACCTGGTAAGGTCCGAGACGGTGCCCGACCGGAGACTCATCGCGGCCGGCGCCGGCGAACTCGGCAGCCTCCGCCAGGATCGGGGAGTCAATGAAGCTGCCTTCTCGTTCGTGGGCGGCGATCAGGCGCTCGGCCTCCGCGCGCAACTGCTCGTTGCCACCGCAGGCCTGCGCCAGGTGGGCATCTCGCGCTTCGCCGCGAAGCTCCAGGGCTTCGTGGAACAGAGCGTCCAGTTTTTTCCACTGCTCAGGCGTCATGGCTCCGGGTCGCTAATCTCGCTGCGCAGCCAGGCCCGGGCCATTCTCCAGTCGCGTTTGACAGTGGCCGGAGAGACCTGGAGCACTTCCGCCGTCTCCTCGATCGTCAACCCGCCGAAATAGCGCAGCTCCACTACCCGCGCCTTCTGCGAATCGAACCCCTCCAGCCTCCTGAGCGCATCGTCGAGCACGAGCAGGTTGACGTCGCGCTCTTCGGCCGGCCGGTCGGCCTCACTCAGCGACAGCCGGTACTCGCCCCCGCCCCGCTTGGCCGCCCGTCGGCTCCTCGCGTGCTCAACCAGGATGTGGCGCATGCGCACGGCGGCGACGCCGAAAAAGTGCGCCCGGTTTTGCCAATCGACCTCCTTGACATCGATCAGCCGCAGGTAGGCCTCATGCACCAGGGCGGTGGGTTGCAGCGTGTGACCGGGACGCTCCCTCCGCAGGTAATGACCGGCTAGGCGCCGCAGCTCGCCGTAGATCTGGGGAAGTAATTCGTCGAGCGCCGCCTGATCTCCGCGGCGCCAGTTGATGAGCAGTTGGGTGATGCTTGCTGGGGGGATCATCGCCGGTCCTTCCCGAGGGCCCGCTAAGAAAATTCGAACTGGCTGAGCCGATCCGCCGCGAGTTTTCGCCTTCCCGAATGAGTAGGCGTCGCGCGCCGAGATCAACAGTGCTGCGCGGCTCAGGAGCCTGGCATCGGGCCTCATTCTACGGCAGGCCGGCGGGCCGTGCAATCGCCGGCCGCGCCGAAGCGTGCGGCGATCGCTGATCAAAGGAGAATCTCAAATGACCTTCCATGACAAGACGACACGGTCGGCATGTCGGGCGTTGCCGCCCGCCCTGCTGGCGAGCATTCTGCTCTTGCCTCTGGCGGCCTTTGCGGCCCGGGCGCAAGAATCTGTGGCCCCGCCGCGCCCCGGGCCCTGTCTTTTCTTCCCCGGCCGGCCGTGCCCGCAACCCGAGCCGCAGGTCGAGCCGGGGGCCGGGGGCTGGCGGACCTGGGTGCTCTCCTCCGGTAGCCAGTTCCGGCTTGCGCCGCCGCCCGTGCCGGCCGCGACCTCAGAGGAGATCGGGGCCTTGCTCGGCCTCGCCTCGCAGCGCGACGCCGCGGCGCTTGACTCGATCAATTACTGGGATGCCGGCTCGCCCTCCCTGCGCTGGAACGAGTTCGCCGTCGAGCGGGTCATCAGGAGTAACTTCGTTGGCCCGCGCGCGGCGCGCGTCATGGCCCACCTCAACGTCGCGCTCTACGACGCCATGGTCGCCGCGTGGGACTCGAAGTACTTCCACCGGCGCCAGCGGCCGAGCCGCTTCAGCCCGGCGCTGACTACCGCGCTCGCCAACCCGCAGAGCCCCTCCTATCCCTCCGAGCACGCCGTCGCGGCCGGGGCGGGAGCGGCCGTCCTCGCCTACTTCTTCCCCGCCGACGCCGAATTCTTCCGGGCCAAAGCCGAAGAAGCCGGCCGGTCGCGGCTGCTCGCCGGGGTCGAGTACCCGAGCGACGTCGCGGCCGGCCTCGAACTCGGGCGCGCCGTCGCCGCGCTGGTCATCGAGCGGGCGCGGACCGACGGGTCGGACGCGGTCTTTAGCGGAACGATCCCGCAGGGGTCATGCAACTGGAAAGGGACCACTCCCTTCGAGCCGACCGCCGGCACCTGGCGGACCTGGGTGCTCACATCGGGCAGTCAGCTCCGGCCCGCCGCTCCCCCGGCATGCGATTCCGAGCAGATGGCGCGCGAGCTGGCCCAGGTGAAAAATTTCGCGCGCCCGATCCCGACCACCGCGCCTACTTTCAATACCACGCGGCTGGCCTTCTACTGGCAGGGGGTGGTCGCCCCCATCAAGCCGTTCAGCGATCTCACCAGCCAGAAGATCTCCGAGTACCGGCTCGACCAGAACCCGCCGCGGGCGGCCCGCGCCTACGCGCTGGTGAGCCTCGCCTTCTACGACGCGCTCGTCGCCTGCTTCGACGCCAAATACACCTACTGGGCGATCCGGCCGAATCAGCTCGACCCGACTCTGACGACGCTCTTCCCCAACCCCTCGCACCCGAGCTACCCGTCGGCGCACTCGGCGCTCGCGGGGTCGCAGACGGCGGTGCTCGCCTACCTTTTCCCGCGCGACGCGGCCCTCTTCACAGGGCTCGCGGAGGAGTCGGCCGATTCGCGCCTCTGGGCGGGGATTCATTTCCGCGCCGATCTCGACGTCGGGCTGGCGCTGTCACGCGAGGTCGCCCGGCTGCTGATCGAGCGCGCCCGGAACGACGGCTCGCAGTGAAAGCCCGTCAGACCGGCGGGGGCCGCGGGAGAGGTGGGGCCGTCTGCCCCTCTCGCGGCCACATGTTTTTCCCAGGCGAAGGTGATTAAGGCACACGGACCATGGTCGCGACCAGGTGGCCGAGCGTTTCCTCGGGGTCGGCGCACAGCCCCGAGTGGACAGGCGAGGTCTGGATGACCGTGCTCCGCGGGGCGACCAGCCAGTGGAAGCGCTCGCGCTGCGTCAGCCGCCCGATCGGTCCCGCCCCGTCGCCGCCAGCGCAGACCTGCGGGATCGCTTCGAGGAAGCACCGGATCGTGGCCGCGTCCAGCCCCGGGGCGAACGCCGCCAGGCGCCCCAGGTCGAGATCGACGCGCGCCTCGAGGAACCGCCGCCCCGGGCAGGAGAGGATGACGCCGGCGTTGATGAACTCCTCGCGCTCGACCCAGGGCACGACGCGGATGACGGCGTAGTCAAACGGCACGAGTTCGCGCATCCTCCGCCTCCTCGACGAAATTCCGCGGCGGGGCGAGCCGCCGGAGCAGGTACTCGGCGTAGGCCGTCCGCTGCTCGGCCGCGCCGCCGATCTGCGGCTCTGCGCCGAGCCACTCGTCCGGCACCAGCCCGACCACCTCCCTGATGACCTCCGGCGTCAGCCTCCGGCTCAGCTCCGCGTCCGCCTCGGCGAGCGCCCCGGCCTTGGGCAGGAGCACGTGATCGCGGATCAGCGGGAACGGGGCCCGGCTGCGCCCGAGGTAGTTCTCCCAGCTGTGGTGAAAGTAGAGCGTCGACCCGTGGTCGATGAGCCAGAGCTTGCGGTGCCAGACGAGCATGTTGGTGTTCCGCGGCGTGCGGTCGACGTTGGTCACGAAGGCGTCAAACCAGACGATGGCCGAGGCCAGCCCGGCGTCCACTTTCTCGGCGAGCGGGTCGAAGGTGATCGAGCCGGGGAGGTAGTCGAGCGCCAGATTGAGGCCCGCGCTCGCTTTGATGAGATCCTGAATTTCGGGGTCCGGCTCGGTCCGCCCCATGACCGGGTCGAGCTCGACGAAGACGATCTCGGGCACCGGGAGGCTGAGCGCGCGCGCCGTCTCGCCCGCGATGAGCTCGGCGATGAGGGCCTTCTCGCCGTGGCCCGCGCCCCGGAACTTGAGGACGTACATCCCGTCATCGTCGGCCTCGACGATTGCCGGGAGCGAGCCGCCCTCGCGCAGCGGCGTGACGTAGCGTGTCGCCTTGACCGTGCGTATTGACATCGACGCGGATTATACCAACTAGGGACTTGAGACAAGAAATCAAACCGCGGGGGGCGCGGGGAGGTGAAGAGGGACGAGGGCCGTGCGATTCGTTCGTGCCGGAGCCCCGCAGGGGCGCCATTAAATAGCCCGGGGCACCGCCCCGGGAATCGGTCGCCCAAGAGATCAAGCCCTCTCAGGGCGCAATAGAGACTGGTTTATCTCGCCCCTTCAGGGCTCGGACGGTGTGGTGCAGGCGACCAGGGGCGGCGCTCTCGCTTTGCCCTTGGCTTTTACATGACGCCCCTGCGGGGCTCCGCCTTGAACTCTCGAAACATACTCTCAGTTCACTTGAGCGTCTTGACCTTCTCCCTTGCTTTGGCAATTTCGTCCAGCGTGATCTCGCCGCCGCCCCAGTAGGCGAGGAACTGCAGGTAGGCCTCGGTGGCCTGCGCGGGGCGGTTGAGCGCTTCGGCGGCGCGGCCGAGCTCGTAGTGGGCGAGGATGTAGCGAGTATCATAGAGCGGGTTGATCGGGCTCGTGCTCCCGAGGTCGGGGACGGGGCGCGCTTTGACCAGCGCCCGCAGCTCACGTTCGGCCTCCGCCGGCTGCCCCGCGCCGAGGAGCGAGACCGCCAACTCGTAAGCGCGCGAGGTGATCCCGGGCTGCTGCTCCTTGAGGCTCCGCCAGAGCGGGACCGCCGCCGCGTAATCGCCGCTCGACTGTGCGGCGCGAGCGCGCAGCTCGGCGGCCAGCGACGCGGGCGCGCCCGCCCCCACGGCCGCCAGCTCTGCCCGCGCCAGCTCCCCCTCTCCTTTGAGCGAGAGCGCGGTGAGCCGCGCACCGAGCCCGAGCTGCAGCCTCTCCGGGGCCAGCCGCCGGGCCTCAATGATCTGCCTGAGGGCCTCGTCGTAGCGGCGCAGCCCCGTCAGGAGGTAAGCCTCCCGGATCATCACGTCGGCTTCCAGCAGCCGGTCACCGGCGCGCGCGGCCGCCGCTCGCGCCCGTGCGAAATTGCCGCGCGCGGCGCCCAGCCGGCCCTGGTAGAGATCGATCCGCGCTAGCGTCTGGTACCCGAGCGGCCGCCGCGCGTCCCCGGTCCGGCCGAGGAACTCGGCGATCCGCGTCCCGGCGCTTTGCCCGTCGCCCTTGAGGAAGTGGACCTCCCCCATCTTCCAGAGCGCGGCGTAGTCGAAGAAATCGGGCCGGAGCTCGAAGACGCGCTCGTAGGCGCGGAGCGCGTCATCGAAGATCTGCGCCTCGGTATAGGTGTCGCCGAGCGAGTCCGGGGCGTTGGCGTCCCGGGGGTCGATCTCGGCGCAGCGCTTGAAGGCGTCGATCGCGTTGCCGTAATCATGCCGCAGCAGATGGGTGTAGCCGACCGCGTTCCAGGCCGCGCTGAAGCGCGGGTTGACCGCCAGGGCGCGGCGGCCGAACTCGAGCGCGCGGTCGAACTGGTGCGTCTCCCGGTTGAAGTTGATCAGCGCGAGGAGTGCCTCGGCGTGCTTCGGGTCGCGGGCCAGCAGCTCCTCGAAGAGCGCCGCAGAACGCGCCCGGTCGCGCTCGACGAACCGCTGATAGTGCGCCTCGATCAACAGCCGGTCGGGCTCGCCCGCCCTCTCGCGCAGCTCGTGCGCCTGCGCGTAGGCCTCGCGCGCCTCGGCACGGCGCGACCGCTCGTAGGCCTGCCCGAGCCGGAGGTGGGCGAGCGCATAGCCCGGGTCGATCTTCGCCGCCTTGTCCAGTGGCGCGATCGCGCCCTCGGGGTCAGAGAGGAGCAGCCGGTCGTAGCCCGCCCGGTAGAGCCGCAGCGCCTCGTAGGATCGCGTCGTCAGGTCGGCGGCGCGCGGCCCCCCCCCGGCCTCCAGCCCGTAGGCCGCGGCAATTCGGTCCGCGAGCTGATCCACCATCCCGTAGACCTCTTCCGGGCGCGCGCCCTCCGCCGCCCCGGCGAAGACTTCCCCGCCCCGCGCCAGCTCCTCGACCCGGACCTCGAGCCGCAGCCGCCCGTCACTAGCGCTGACCGCGCCGGTGACGACTGCCCCGGCGCCGGCCCCCCCGGCCGCCGCGCGCGCCTGAGCCCGGTCGAGCGTTTCACCCGGCTGCAGGCCCAGCCCGCGGAGCGCGTCGAAGACCTCCCGGTCGCCCGCGACCTCGAGCCCAGGGACCCGCGCCAGCCGCGCCGCGAGCAGCGCCGGCGCGACCCGCCCCAGCCCGTCCAGCTCGCGGTTCGGCGTGCGGTTCTCGAAGCCGACGAAAGCGAGACTCCGGGCCGCAGCCGGGTCCACCCGGCCGCGCCAGTAGCGCGCGGCGAAGAGTCCCACCGCAGCCAGGGCGAGCGCGGCGGCGGCGAGCCACGCCGGGCGGCGCCAGCGCGCGCGCGCGCGAGGGACGGCGACGTCGGCGCAGACGGGCGCGATCTCAGGGTTTCCGAGGGCGTCGGCGTAGAGCTCACAGACCTCGGCCGCGCGCTGTGGGCGCTGCTCCGGGCTCTTCGCCAGCATGCGCTGCACCAGCTGCTCGACGGCGGCCGGGGCGTCGGGGCGCAGCTTGCGGAGCGGCGGCGGCGCGGTCGTCAGGTGGAGTTGAATCAGCTCGCGGATCGAGACCGCCTCGAAGGGCAGCGCGCCGGTGAGCATCTGGTAGAGCATGACGCCGAGCGAGTAGATGTCGGCGCGGCTGTCGATCTTGCCCCCGACCTCGAACTGCTCCGGGCTGGCGTAATGCGGTGTGCCCATCATCGACGAGACGGGAGTGCCGGCGGCGGTATCGGTGACCGCCTTGGCGATCCCGAAGTCGAGGATCTTCACCCGCTCGCTCCCGCCGCGCCTGGGCGCGAGCATGACGTTCGCAGGCTTGAGGTCGCGGTGGATGATGTGCGCGGCGTGCGCCGTCTCGAGCGCGGCGCAGACCTGGCGGAGGATCTCGCCCGCCCGCGCGAGGCTCAGCGGCCCCGACTCGGCCAGCTCCTCAGCGAGCGTCTGGCCGTCGAGCCATTCCATGGCGATGTAGGCGAGGCCGTCGCCGGCCTGCCCGGCATCGAAGACATTGGCGATGTTCTCGTGGCTGAGATGCCCGGCCATCTTCGCCTCGCGCTCGAAGAGGCCGACGAGGTGCGGGTTGCCGAGCGCGAGGTTGGGCAGCAGCACCTTGAAGGCGACGCGGCGGTCGATCCCCAGGTGGTGCGCGCTGTAGACGGCCCCCATGCCGCCGACGCCGACCAGCGCCTCGATGCGGTACTTGCCGGCCAGGACGCGGCCGACGAGATGGTAGGGGTCGCGCAGGAAGAGCAGCTCGCCGTCCTTGGCGCAGACGCGCTGCGCCGCCGGGTAGGGCTGCTGGCACCGGGGGCAGTACTTCGCCCCGTAGCCGCGCGGCAGGGCTTGGCCGGGGCCGGTCGCGCCGCGCTCCCCTGGGGCCGCGGTCGCGTCGCCGTGGCTCGGCGCCGTCTCCTGCTGGGCGAGCAGCACTTCGACTGCGGTCCGCAACGCCGGGTCCCCGGCACAAGTCTCGTCAAGGAAGACCGTCCGCCCGCCCGGGTCGCGCTCCAAGGCCTCATGGAGGACTTCTTTGACCTGCCGCCAACGCTCAGGCGTCATGATTACTGCCCCCGGTCAACCTCCGCCAACGAGGTGACTCGCCATTTTATGCAAGGAGAGCGCGAAATGAAATACCTCTCAGTGAGCCCACCCGCCGTCAAGCGGTGGGCCTCAATCGAAGCACGTAGATTGGGACACCTGTAGGGGCAGGGCTTGTCCCTGCCCGCCGTCCGTCACCGGGGCTCGGGCAGGGGCAAGCCCTGCCCCTACGTGCTTGTCAACGCGGCATCCGAATCCTGCGCGGCCCGATTCAAGTCGGGCTGGGGATGGCAAACTTTTATTTTAGTTGCCTGGTCCTGCAACTTTCCCCGCGCCCGATTGTTTTTACCGGCGTAGGTCACATTATGGCGAGCGGTGACGACGAGTTCGAGCAGCTCTTCGACGCGGTCTACCCCCAGCTCTGTCGCTTTCTCGACCACCTGCTGGGCGGGCGCGGCGCGGACGAGGACATCGCGCAGGAAGCTTTCCTGCGCCTCCACCGTCTGGGCGCGGGCCGCCCTCCGGCGGGCGAGGCGCGGTACTGGCTCTTCGGCGTGGCGCGCAACCTCGCCCTCAACGAGCTGGGCCGCCGGCGCACGCGCGAGCGATGGCGCGTGCGGGTAGCCGGTCTCTTCGGCCTCCGCGCCCCGAATCCGGAGGAGTGCCTCGCGACGGACGAGCGCCGGCGGATGATCCGCGCCTGGCTCGGCGCCCTGCCGGAGCACCAGCGCGCCGCGCTGCTCCTGCGCGAGCAGGCCGGGATGAGCTACCGTGAGATCGCGCGCGTCCTCGACGTTTCGGAGGCCAAAGTCAAAGTCGACATCTTTCGTGCGCGCTCGGCGTTGCGCGCCAAGTGGCGCCACATGGAGGGAGCCGATGACGTGTCAGTTCACCGAGAGAATCTCCCAGCTCGTTGACGGAGAGCTCGCGCCGGCCGATGCCGGGCAGGCCCGCCGCCACCTCGCCGCCTGCGCCCTTTGCCGGCAGGCCGAGGCCGATTATCTCGCGCTGCGGGCCGAGATTCAGGCCGCCGACTCGGCGCCCGACCCCGCCCCTGCCCGCACGCCATTACGCGGCAGCCGGCGCGCGCCGATCTGGCGGCGGGAGGTGGCCCTGCCTGCCCCCGTCCTCGCGCTGCTGCTCGTGGCGCTCGCGGCGCTCGGCGTCCGGTCGGTCCGCCCGCCGCAGGCCCCGGATAATGCCGCCGCGCCACCGCAGCGGGTCCGGCGCGAGCCCCCGCCCGCCTCCGATTTCTCCCGTTTTGATCGCGGCGCGCGCGCGCTCATCTATAAGGCGCGGCGCGCGGAAAGCGAGTCCCGATGAAGACTCTCGTCAGAATCGCGCTCGTGCTCTTGCTCTGCCTGCCGCTGATGGCCAGCGACCTCAAGCCCGACGCCGGACTGAAGCGCATCCGGTTTCAGATCTCGGCCGTCGAGGAACGTGGCGAAGCGCGCCAGATCGTCTCTCAGGCCCTCGTCGAGGGGCCACCCGGCACCGACTTTAACATCCACCTGCGGGACGCGCGTTTCAAGATGACGGCAAAATTCCTCACCGACCTCGTCACGCCCGACAAACTCAGGGTGCGCGCCCGCCTCGACACGCGCCGTTTGCACGGCTACTCGGAGCGCCGCCTCCCTCTCTACGAGGAAGACGCGCAGGGCGAGTCGTTCGAGCTCGGCTTTGACGAGCAGATCGTGCTGCTCCCCTTCGGCCGGGGCGGCGACGACCAGCTCCAGATCGAGATTTCGCCCGCCCGGAGCGACGAATCGGTCCTCTCGCCCTCGGGCGAGGTCAGGCCACTCGCGATCAGGATTCTCAAGCAGAGCCCCGGCGGGGCGATCAGCGTCGAGGCGAGCCGTGTCCCGCATCGCTTCCGGCTCGAAGCCGCGCTCTTCGACCGCGGCCGCGAAGTCGCGCGCGAGGCCGCCGAGTGTCTCATCGAGGAGGCGCGGGAGGTCCGCCTCGGGCCACTCGCCCTCGCCCTGACCGTCGACCGCTACGCGCGCGATCGCCCGCGCGATCAGGTGGCGATCAGTTTCGACGCGAGCCGCGCCGGCGAGACGATCGCGCGGGGATGGGCCGGGGTCGCCGGGCTCGGGTCTGAGATGAATTACGAATTGGGGGACGGGCTGACACTCAAGTTCAGCATTCGGCTCGCGCCCGGGGAGACGGCCGGCAGATGACGCGGATGACACGGGTACTAATGACGCTGACAGCGGCGGCGCTGGCGCTCACTTCACAAGAGGTGTCGGAGCGCGATCGCAAGGCGATGGCCGCGCTCGAGGCGGCACGGCAGGTGGCGGGGGAGCGCATCTGGCCGGGCTTTGACCCGGGCCGCTACGCCTACGCGCTCTCGGACCCGGAGGCCGGGGCCTACCTCATCGGCTTCAGCGCGCCGCCCCCCGGCGCGTCGGGGGTCGAGGTTGACATCCTCGCGCCTCCCGTCTACTTCCTGCGCGACAGCCGCGAGCTCTCGGCCAACACGGCAACAGAGGTAGCCGGCCGCGCCACCGCGGTCTTGCAGATCAAAGAGCTGGCCGGGGACGCGTCCGCGGCGTTGGCCCTCGTCGTCCACGAGGCCTTCCACGCCTTCCAAAGCGACCCGCGGCGCGCGGGGCCGGCATGGCGGCGGGAGAACTCGGCGCTCGTCGCCGAATACCCGGAGACCTCGGCGCGCAACAACGCTCTCCTCCGGGTCGAGGGCCGGCTCCTCTTCGACGCGCTCCGGACTGCCGACCCGGTGACGCTGAGGCAGGCCGCCCGCGAGTTCGCTGCCGTGCGCCGGCTGCGCCAGGGCGAGCTGGGCGCGCGCTTTGCCGAGTTCGAACAGGGT
>Ga0075421_100001207_pt1 | contig 29717 bp, 20 predicted proteins | sample SoiMetdeltSBSDD5_FD_75292 | JGI IMG/M metagenome (GOLD analysis project Ga0075421, IMG submission 75292) | Bulk soil microbial communities from a Populus tree surrounding site in Tennessee, USA - Soil MetaG P. deltoides SBSDD5 | ecosystem: Environmental > Terrestrial > Soil > Tree plantation... | reverse complement strand
GTGCCCGAACTCGTGCGCAAACACGCCGTTCAGGGCCGCCACGCGACCGTCCTGGCTGCCGGTTTCGGGAAGCACGAGCGCGCGGCCGATGCTCACCGTTCCACCTTGCACGGCCAGAGATTCCGAGAGGGTGAGCGCGAAGGACGGAATGTCGAACGGGGTATCCGCGTTTATGTCGCCCTGAAAGTCCGCGCCCGCGTGCACGATCCCGAACGCATCGAAATCCCTGAAGTCGATCTCGCCGCTTTGGTCCGCGGCGTTGAGCGCATCGGTCACGAATCGTTCGGCCAGTGCCGCCACGTCGGGGTTCTGGCTCACCTCCCACGGCCCGTAGTTTGCCGTGTCGTCGAGGTGGTACGCACTGTCCGGATCGGCGGGAAACACCGTCGACTCGACGTTGAGCGTGCCGTAGGACTCCACGTCGTAGAAGCGCCGGAGCGCTTCCGCGTGCGCCAAAAGATACGTCTTGTCGTGGGGTGGCGGATCCACCGGCACCCCGGTGACATTGCGTCGCAGATCGAAACGGCCGTCGCCGGTGGTATTGGCTCCCGCCCCGTCACGAGAGAAATCCACCCGAATGATGGCCAGGCGCAGGGTGCGCACTGCGGTTGCCACCCGCGCGCCGGAGGGAGGGATCGCCCTCCTGTACGGCGACAACATCTCTCTATGATGCGAATGATGGTTCGCTAGAATCTTGCTCACCGGGCGAATTTCGGTGCGCACCGCGCCGGGCGCGTACACATCGTCGTTGAACGGCCGGAGGGGGTGGGTAGGCTGAGACGCGGGCGCGGACGGCCGAGGGCGTTCCGCGGCGGCCCTTTCCGCGACGATCCGGGAAGCGCCCTGCACGACCACGCGCGCGGGGGCGCCGTCACCGAAGGCCGGGAGCAGAAGAACAACGACGCCGACGACGCTCCCGAGCCGGAAGCGTCTAATCAAACCGAGCCACGACCGAGAACTTGTTCACCCGGTCGAGGTCTTCCGCCTGCGGAATCGAAGCATAGTCCAGGCCGAATTGTTTGATGCGGAACCCGACGCCGAACGTCCAGTTTTTGATTTCACCGACGTCGTCATACAAGTAGCCCACTCGGCCGAACAGAAGGTCCATCACGCCAAGCTCCATGCCGCCGGACAGGAGGACTTCGTTTCGTTCCATGAAGCTGAGCTCTTCGGGCAAGCACCCTTCAGTGCTGTCTTCCGAGCAGGGCGGCGGGATGTCGGAAAAGATGAGGCTCTTCTCCACGGCGAGGCCGGCCAGAATGGAGTACGACCCAGGAATGTGGACACCCCAGGAGGTGCCGACCTTAAGGTTCCGCGGCAGCGGATCCGATTCCTTGGAGTTCCCGAGCGAAATATCGGGACCGAGGTCGGCCAGGGTGACACCCACTCGCGTCGTCATCGTTCCCGGACCGGAGCCCAAAAACCCGCTGATATTCTTGTCCCATTTGTAGAGGCCGCCCAGATCCACGGCAAAGCTGGTGCCTTGGCCGTTGCCCTCTCCCCCGGAGAGGCCGCTGGTGAGGTCGACGAGCACGAACTTGAGGTTCATGCCCACGCCCAGGTTATTAATGATCCTGGTGCCCACGGCTCCGGAAAACGACATCTCGAAAGGATTGAAGGTATCGTAGGGATCGGTGGAACCGGCGTCAGTGGCCTGCGAACTTCCATAATTCAAGTAGGTGAAGGTCCCCGCGACGCCGCCGAAACCTGAGATGTTCTTGGACAAACCCAGATATTCGAAGTAGACGTCATCGACCAGGCCCTCGACGAGCCGGGTGTGCATGAGACCGGCGTTCCATCCGGTGGTGAAGGCCAAGCCTCCCGGGTTCCACCACGGCGCGAACGCGTCATCGGCGACGGAGTTGAAGAATCGGCCCATCCCTTCCGCGCGAGCTCCGGGCGGAATTTGAAGGTGGGCGGCGCCGGCATTGAAGGCGGCAAAGGCCGGTACAGGTCCTAGCGCCATGAGTCCGGCAACAATGAGAAGAACAGGACGAAGACAGACGGGTATCTTAGATTTCACGAACGCAACCTCCTGGGGACCTGGCGCCGCCGGCTAACCCATATTTAACCCGCACTCATGCATGCGGTTCCCAGGAGTTGACCGGCCATGAACCAGACGAAAAAGCCTACCAAGCCCTTGGCGGAGGGTCAATTGCATCAGAGGTGGCCGGCTTATCGAAGTACGACTATGCGTTCCAGGATGCGGGCGTCGTCGGATCCCTCCCTCTGGGCAGCTACCCGAACCAGGTACACCCCGTTAGCCACTGGGTCCCCCGACTCGTCCCGGCCATCCCAGGCGAAGGCGTTGGAACCGGCCTGGGCGCTGAAGTCGGCCTCTTTGACCAGGCGCCCGGAGACGCTGTACACCCTGACCGTCACCTGGGCGGACCGGTTCAGGGAGAACAGTAGCTTGGTGGGCTCCCCGGCTGGGTCGAACGGATTGGGATAGGCCAAGTGCGTGCCTTCGAAGGCAAGTTGGGTCGACGCGTTCCCCACTTCCACCGAGGCGGCGCTTTGCGAACGATTGTTGTAGTTGTCGGTGGCCGAGAGGCTGAACACGTAGGCGCCCGGGGCGAGATCGGGAACTCGGAACTCCAGGCTACCTTTCGTACTGCTGCCCACGTCATAGGCGAACAACTCGGTCACGTCCTGGCGCAGCTGTTCGAGCCCGCTACGATCGGTGACCTTGAGCAAGATGGACCGGAACTCGAAGAGCCGGGTGAGATTGATGCCCGAAGGATCCTCGAGCGTTACGTCGACCGCCTGTCCTGCATCCACTTCCGGAGCGGTGAGCGAAAACGCGATCGTGGGTCCCACGGTGTCGCTGCCGGTCGAAGCCAAGCCGCCTACCGGGAGCGGAGCCAGGACGCCCGCCGCATCCCAACTTGCCCCTGAAGCATACGCGGCAATGCGCCCATCCGTCCCTCCCCGCAGTGAGATGGGAACGGTGAACTCCGCGGTCGCGGTGTCCCCGGTCACGGTCGCCTGACCGCGATAGAGCAGCGCCCCCGCGGTCTTGTACGACAAAGGCTGCGTGTGCACGAAGCTCGCGTCGCGCGCCTCGATGCTCATCATTCCGGAGCGGGTACCCCCGCCTTCGGTTCGCGCGCGGACGTCAACCACTGCTCCCCGGTCCAGACGAGACGGCCCCGAGAGAGCGATCGTTTCGTACGGAACGGAAAGGCGGCTCGCCGGATCACCGAGACACACATACTTGTCCCCTTGCGCGGCGGGAATCAATCGCTTGTCTTCCATGAGGGCAACGCCGATCGGAAGGGGCCGATCCGCTCCCGGCGCAAAGAGCTTCTGCACGAAATAGAAGTTGATGGCGATGTTCGCCGCTGCGGACGTAAGATGCGTGGCGGCGACGCTCACCAGGGCTCCGCCGCGTAAGGCGCGCACGTGGGCTTCGCCGAGGCCGTCGCGGACGGGGTTCGAGAACTTGCCCACACTGCAGGAAAACGAACCCACCACCGGGAACTTGCCGTCATTGGTGAGCAGCGGGGTGTCGTTCAAATCAAGAACATGCTCGTCCGCCCAGACCACGTCGGCGCCGTGACCCACGTAGTCCACGAACCATGCGCCCTCGCTCCAGCTCGTAATGAGGTCCTCTTTGGCTTCCGGCTTGGTGACGATCGAGCAGTCGGCTCCGTACTCGTAAAGATAGATTTTTTCTTGCTGAAACACCCGGGGAATGATGTTCGACACCTGTTCCATTTGCGACATATGTGCGGTGCCGAGGCCGTCCGGCGCCCCGCCCTGACAGACGTCGTCGGCAACGAGAATCGCTTTGGTTCGCCACGGTCCGTAGCTCGGTGATGCCTCGGAACGAATGACCTTGTCCTGGATTAACGCCCGCGCCTCGGCCTGACTCGACACGGGCAGCCGTCCCAGATACAGATCGGTGTAGTCATCGGGACACGGATCGGGATCGTCGAATCGAGCCAATGGATCGTCGCTCACATACTGGACGTTCCCGAAGCGGATGTTGGCAATCTCGTCGCGATTGTCCTCCCAGGACGGCACGTAATCCTTACTTCCCGCCTCTCCGTAGTTTCGCGGGTCGTTGGTCGCATCGCCCAGGAACAAGCAATAGGAGATCGGGTCCGCGGTCGGACCGCCGTAGAACAGATAGGCATACTCGAGGAAGTAGCGAAGAGCGGCCGGATCCCACATCCCCCAAGCGAACTCGTCCATGATGTCGTTCACCGACACCACGCGCACGTGCGCGTCACGGGCCGGATCCCCTGAGGTCGTATCGGTAACGCCATAGAGATGCTGGCGCCGCCAATCGGCCAGCGCATCGGCTTCGCCCATCCATCCTTCCTGAGTGATGATCACGTAATCCAGTGGTTCCGACGTATCGCGGAGCCACGTGGCTGAATGTTGATCCACAACTACACGGGCAGGCGTGGCCCAGGTTCCTTCCATGGCCACGGCGAGTACGCCATCCTGAGTTCGGTCCCAACTCAAGCGCTGTCCGGTGCCGCTTTGTGCACCGTTCACGAGCCGGCGCGGATGACGGAAATCGGTCACATCGAGGAGGATCGGTGTTCCCGAGGGCAGGCCGGTCACGTTCAGCGTGCGGCGCGAGGGCTGGCCTTCGATCTCCAGTTCCGCTGAAAGCAGCGTCGGGCTCAAGTCAAGAGTCAGATCGCGTCGATACATCACGTCGATCCAGGCCAAGTGCACCCAGTCGAGCCGGTTGGGGTCGGTGGAAGCCACGTGGGGCACGAGGAAAAGGAAATCGGATTGGGCACGGGCGGGAACGCTGTACACCGTATCGTCGTAAGCAGCGAACGCCTCGGCCGAGCCCCGGCCACCCCACACCACCAGTCCGGCGTTCACTGAATTCACGGTGACCTGGACGTGGTGAAATGACGCTTCGCCGGAATCGAACGCGCTCGGCACCTTGGCGCCCCAGAAGCGGATGATGGCATCGAGCGCACTCCCCGGTACCAGGTGCGGCAACGAAACGATGCTTCGCGTCGCACCCGCGTCCGACATCATGCGTTCCCAGAACCACCGCTCCCACCGGACGCCCACCTCGTAGAGCGAGGGATCCTCGAACGTATTCTGCTCGGCGTGCACGCGACCTTGCGTCTCCGTAATTTCAGGGTCACCAGACACGGGGGCGGCGTCCACATCCTGAATGCGAAGCGGCGTTCCGGGAAGCGAGCTGTTCCAGGTCAGCCAGTACACTGTGCGATCGTTGTACGGATTGGTGAAGAAGCCTTCGCCTCCCTGGGGGAGGCCATACCGGTCACGGTAGTTGTCGGGTCCCAGAGCATAGAATGCCACCACGTCGTTGTTGTCGAATGTGCCGTCCTCGTCCCCCTTCAACCAGATCGCGATCTCACGAAAGTCACTCGAGTCGGCAAAACCTGAACAAAAGGCAACTTTCTGGAACACATGCTTCCAGACCGGTTGGGGCGTGTTCACGTTGCAAGTGAGAGGAGGCTTGAGCCAGCCTCCGTTCGTCCACGGCAGATCGGGATAGAGCGGGCCGGAATACAAACGGAACGTCTGTGGATCGATGTCGTTGACGTCCACCCCGGCCGCGGCCAGGGATGAACCCGTGAGCGCGAAGATAGCGTTGCGATCGATCTCTATTTTGACCCACGTTTCCGCGTTGCCGAACCACACTGCGGGAACGCCCGCGCACGCGGGGATGGTGTCGGCTTGTCCCACCCGAAACGCGGCGGCTGCGTCCGGATTGATCAAGCTTCCTTTCCAGGCCGCTTCCGCCACCCGATCCGGCCGGGCCGGTCGCGGACGCGAGGTAGACGGCGCGGCGTGGATGCGCAATGTGACGTCGAGCGCTTGCGACCACGATGCGTTACCCGAAGCGGCGTCCCAGGTCACCGGATGCAACACAAGGGTGGCGATGCGAAGACCGCGTTCCCAACCCACGTTTTCGATGAGGGCCTGGGGCGGGGTTCGATAGTTTGCCAAAACCCCCGTCCGCGTGGCCGCGGACAGCGCCGGCTCGGGGCGTTCGCGCGTGACCTTTGGTTCGACGAGTGACGGGGTAAGAGAGAACGTCACGTTCCCCATGCTGCCCAAGGGCACAGCCGCGGATTCGAGATCGACCTCCCCGTGGGGGGGCAACGCCACCCGCACCCGCAGGGTCGGAATGCCCGGGTCTCCCGGATTCCCTTCCACCGCCAGATCGGGCCAGCTCAAACGCTGGAGCACGCGGTCCTGGACACGATCTTCCTGGAGCATGGGCGCAGCGAATTCGGCCCGGAATCGAATTTCCCGGGGAGACGATGCGAGCAAGGAAAGCCGGGGAGACTCCGCGGCCCAGCCGTAGGGAACGATGACGCCGGCGAGGGCCACGGCGAATAGAAACAGCAGAGCGCGTCTCAAATACGTCTCAGCCTCCGGGAAGAATAGCCAGCCGGCATCACGGGGCTTGACCCCGGTCCCCGGCGTCCTCGAATACCCCCATGGCCAGATATTTCTCCAGCCGATTTGTCAGGAGCTCATCCTCCGGAACTTGCTCCAGGGCCAGAAACGCTCCCGAAACCGATTGCCCAATGGCCCGCGCGGCCACGGCGGGATCCCGATGCGCTCCTCCCAATGGCTCATCAATCAGCCCATCGATCACGCCCAGCTCCAGCACGTCCCGCGCGGTGAGACGCAGCACCTCGGCCGCTTGCGGTGCTTTGGCCTTGTCCTTCCACAGAATGCCCGCACATCCCTCCGGAGAAATGACGGAGTAAATGGCATTCTCCAGCATGTACACCCGATCCGCGACCGCGAGTGCCAACGCGCCACCGCTTCCGCCTTCTCCGATCACCACGCTAACGATGGGAACGCGAAGACGCCCCATCTCGCGCAGGTTCCGGGCGATCGCCTCGGATTGGCCCCGCTCCTCCGCGCCCACTCCAGGATACGCACCGGGCGTGTCGACGAAGGTCAAGATGGGGAGTCGGAAACGGTCGGCGGTTTGAAACAAGCGAAGCGCTTTGCGATAGCCTTCGGGATGCGGCATGCCGAAATTGCGATGAATATTTTCCTTGGTGTTGCGACCCTTCTGATGTCCGACCAACATGAGCGGACGCCCGTCCATACGGGCCAGCCCCCCTACGATCGACGGATCGTCACGGAATCCACGGTCGCCATGAAGCTCGATGAATTCCTCGCAGAGGAGACCCACGTAATCCAGCGTGTACGGACGCCGGGGATGGCGGGCCAGCTGCACGCGTTGCCAGCGGGTGAGCTTGCTGTAGATCTCCCGCCGAAGCCGCTCGACCTTGCGCTCGAGTCGCTGCACTTCTTCGCTGACTTCGACGTTCGAGGATGTCGCGAATTCGCGCAGCTCCTTGATCCGCGTCTCCAATTCCACGACCGGTTTTTCGAAATCGAGCCAAACGCTACTCAACGAGCCGTCCTTCCGTTCACCGCCTCGCCGAGCCGCACCGCATCCTGGCCCAGGATGTCCCGGAGCTCGGTAAGAAGATCCGGATGGATGCCGACGCGCTGCCGCTGGCACTTCATGCGCACGCGCCGGCCGGTGGGGGCGACGAGTGATAATACGACGTCGCCTTGACCCGGGTAGCGGGCCAGGATGTCCATGAGCCGGGCCAGTTGGGGTTCGCCGAGATTGGCCAGCGGCACGTTCAGATACAGCGTGTGAGCGAGCGCGGAACGGCTGTTCTCGAAATCAGCGACGTGACCGGCGACGATCTTCGGTTCCCCTTCCGCCTCCCGGCGATCGAGGCGGCCCCGCACAAGAACCACACGATCCGGATCCAGAAACGCGCGGGAGCTTTCGTAAAGATCGGCGAAGAGAACGCACTCCAGGCTGCCCGCATAATCCTCCACGGTCAAAAATCCCATGGGGCGGCCCTTCTTGTCGGTCTTGCGCAGGAGACTCGACACGACGCCGAGTAGTTTGACTTCCGATCCGGTCGCCAACGTCTTGAGCCGTTCGGTGTCTCCCGTCGCCACCGCGCTGATCTCGTCGCGATAGGCATCCAGCGGATGCTCGGACAGATAGAACCCGAGCACTTCCTTTTCTTTTCTGAGCCGCATGTTGCGATCCCAGGGCGGCACGTCGGGGAGGGTGGCTTCTTGTTCGAAGATTTGATCGCCATCACCGAAGAGGACGGTCTGGCCCATGGCCAGGTCCTGCTGGTGCCGGGCTCCGGCTTCGAGCGCTCTCGGCACCGCGGCATACAGTCGCGCGCGCGAGGGATTCATGGTGTCGAGCGCTCCGGCGGCAACCAGGCTCTCCAGCGCACGGCTGTTCAGCGCTTCGTGTCCGACGCGGCGGGTGAGATCGAGGAGGTTGCGGAAGGAACCTCCGGCTTCGCGTTCGGCGATGATGGCCTGGATCGTGCCCGCGCCCACGTTCTTGACCGCACCCAAACCGAAACGGATCGCTCCGTCCACGACCGAAAACGTCTCGCGAGACGAATTCACATCGGGCGGCAGTACGTGAATGTGCAGCCGGCGGCATTCCTCGACCAGGATCATGACCCGGTCGGTGGTGTCCATTTCCACCCCGAGCGTGGCGGCCATGAACTCGGCCGGATAATGCGTTTTCAAGTAGGCGGTTTGATAAGAAAGAAGCGCGTAGGCGGCGCTGTGGCTCTTGTTGAATCCGTAGCCGGCGAAGTACTCCATTTGCTCGAAGACTTTGCGGGCCACCGGCTCGGCGATGCCGCGCTCCATTGCCCCCCGGACGAAGCGGTCTTGTTGCGCCGCCATCTCCTCTTTCTTCTTCTTGCCCATCGCGCGGCGCAAAATATCGGCGTCGCCGAGCGAAAACCCCGCCATCCGGCTCGCGATCTGCATCACCTGTTCCTGGTAAACCATCATGCCGTAGGTGGGGCTTAGAATGGATTCCAGGACCTCGTGCTCGTAACGAATGGCCTTCGTGCCGTGCTTGCACTCGATGAACTCGCTCACCATCCCCGACCCCATCGGGCCCGGGCGGTAGAGCGCGTTCACGGCAATGATGTCCTCGAACGTTTCCGGGGCCAGGCGGCGCAATAGATCGCGCATCCCCGAGGACTCCAACTGGAAAATGGCCACGGTCTGGGCCACGCGCAGACTTTCAAAGGTTTGAGGATCTTCCAGAGATATGTTGGCCAGATCGAGTCGCGTCCCCGTTCGCTCCTGGATGAGATCCAGCGCGTCCTCGATGAGGGTCAGCGTGCGCAAGCCCAGGAAGTCCATCTTGAGCAGGCCGACTTTTTCCACCGACTTCATGTCCCACTGGGTGGACACCTCGCCCTTTTGCGACTTGAAGAGCGGCGCCACGTCGTCCAGACGTCCGGGGGCAATGAGAACCCCGGCCGCATGCGTGGATGCATGACGAGCCAGTCCCTCCAAATTTCGGGCCACGCCCAGGAGCTTGGCGTGGGTGTCGTCGGCTTCCGCAGCCGCTTGAAGGTCGGGGGTTTGGACAAGCGCGTCGTCCAACGTAATCCCCAACTCCGCAGGTACAAGCTTGGCGATGCGATCCACCTCGCCGTACTCCATGCCCAGGGCACGCCCCACGTCGCGTATCACGCCCCGGGCCGCCATGGTTCCGAAGGTGATGATCTGGGTCACCGAGTCTTCACCGTACTTTTGCTTCACGTACTCGATCACTTCGCCGCGCCGCCGATAGTCGAAGTCGACGTCGATGTCGGGCATGCTCACGCGCTCGGGATTCAAGAAGCGCTCGAACAAGAGCCCAAAGCGAATGGGGTCGATGTCGGTGATGCCAAGGCAGTAGGCGACCAAGCTCCCCGCCGCGGAGCCTCGGCCCGGCCCCACCGCAATACCCTGGCTTCGGGCGTGGTGGATGAAGTCGCGCACGATGAGGAAATAGCCCGAATACCCCATCTGGGTGACGATGCCGAGCTCGAACTCGATCCGTTCGCGGAGCGCGTCGCCCGGGGAAGGATAGCGGTGCTGGAGGCCTTCCAGAGCGAGATGACGCAAATACGCGTCCTTGGTTTGAAATCCTTCCGGAATCGGAAAGTCGGGCAAGAGCAGCCGGTCGAAATCGAGTTTGACCTCGATTTGTTCCGCGATCTCCAGCGTGGCGGCAAGACTCTCCGGAAACGCCCGCAGGGCCGCCTCCATCTCGTCCCCGCTTTTGAAATAGCGCTGGTTCGTGCCGGAACGAAACCGGTTCGGATCCTCGATCGATCGCTGCTCACGAATGAGAACGAGAACTTCCTGGGCTTCGGCGTCGCCCTCCTCCGCGTAGTGCACGTCGTTGGTGGCGACCAGGCGGAGACTCAGCTTGCGAGCCACGTCGACCAGCTCCGGCAAGAGCGCGCGTTGGTGAGCGAGACCGTGATCCTGCAGCTCGACGTAGAAGTGTCCGGAGAAGATTTCCTTGTAGCGGGCCGCCATCTCGAGCGCGGCGCGAGGTCGTCCGCCCAGAATCTCCCGCGCGAGGGCGCCGTTCATTCCCGAGCTGAGCGCGATCAAACCCTCCGCGCGGTCCTCCAAGAGCTCGTAGTCGATGCGCGGCCGGTAGTAAAAGCCTTCGAGATAGCCGGCGGTGGATAATTTCATCAGGTTTCTGAACCCGATCGCGTTCCGAGCGAGAAGCACCACGTGGTCGGTGCGCCGGTTTTTGGGCGTCTTGTCGTGGCGGCTCCCCCGGGTCACGTAGGCTTCCATGCCCAGGATCGGTTTCACGCCGGCCCGTTTTGCCGCCTCGAAGAACTCGACCGCGCCGAACATGTTGCCGCCGTCGGTGAGGGCCAGAGCCGGCATGCCGAGCCGGGCCGCCGCGGCCACGAGATCAGGCACCTTCACCGCGCCGTCAAGCAGCGTGTAATCGGAATGAACGTGCAGATGAACGAACGGTCGAGGCAAGGTCGTAATGCAATCCGTGGGTGGAGGTGTTCTGCGAGACGTTACCGCCCGCGCCCTGGGCCGACAAGCTTCGCTCTCGGATCAGTGAACAGTGAACGTTACACGGGCCCGGCCCCAGTTACCGACTTTGTCCACCGCTTCCGCGGTCAGCTCGTGAGCGCCCGGCGCCACGGGTCCCCGCAGGTGCCCGATCATGGCCCCCGCGTCGGTATCCCATTCGGAGACGACCGTCTTTCCATCGAGCATGAAGCGAAGCTTGGAAATGCTTAGCCCCGCTCCGTTTTCCCGGATGGTCGCTCTGAGCCGGGGCTGGCGTCCCCCCCGCAAGGGAAGGATGGTGATGCGGGGCGGCGTCCGGTCGCGAAACACGGCCATCGTTTCCAGAGAGCTTACCGTGCCTCGAATCCCTTTGCCCGAGGTGTCCGCGCCCACGAAGCTCCAGCCCGACCCGTCACGCCGAAACACCCCCAAACCCCGTCGATCGCGATAACCCGGAAGCGTGAACACGACCGTGGCATCGGCGCGAAGCGGCGTCGCCCAGGGTTGAAGCTCAAGCACACCCGTGACTGGGGCGAGCTCCCCTGCACTCGCAGGGGGCCGGGGCCCCGATCGCACGACGATCCAGAGCGGGCCATAGCTGGCCGTTCTTCGGGCCCCCATGGCCGCGTCGGTAGCGTCAACGGTGACCGAATCATCGTCGCGTTTCCAGGGAAAGGATCCATCCGAACCGGAGAGCCAGACCGCGCGGCCGAGCAGCGAGTCGCCGCTCATGAATGTCCATACCCCGGGATGTTCGGGACGTCCGATCTGGAACACGCTTCCCGTACGCACGGGGAGTCGCGTCATGTCGGGCTCATTTGATTTTCCGCGTGCGTCCTCGACCCGCAGGGTCGCGGACGCATCGGGGCACTTGATCTCCAGGTACCCGCCCCGGCTCTGAAACCGGAGCTTGCCTATCGAGACCGCGCTCGGGGGCTCTTCCTTGATCAGGGTGATGAGCGCACGGTTCGCGTTGCCGGATGCGTCCTCGGCTTCGAGCGTGAGCGTGTGCGGTCCCGTTTCGAGATCGTGTTCCCAATCCTTCTTCGCGCGGGCGAGGTGTTGCCGTCCTCCCGGCGCGGGATCGAGAGCAACCCAGGCATCGTCCCCTCGTCGCGCGGATGGCGCATAAAACGTCCAACTGACCTCCCGCGCCCAGTTCCAATCCACGGCATCGAACACGACCTCTTCTACGATGTCATCCCCGAAGCGCGCGGTGATGCGATACGGCGCCATGTGCGCCCCCGCAGGAACGGGATCCCAGCACTGGACCCACATGCGAACCGCACCCGTGATGCGTACCGTCGACCCTGTCTTGCCGAGCGTGAGCAGGACGGGCTCGAGACCACCGTTCACGAACACGCCGGGGTCGGCCGGTTCGATCCTGAGTCCGCCAATGCGGGGCGGCAGCGAATCGGCGGGCGCCCATCCCACCCGCCATGGATTCAGCGAAATCGCGGCGTCTTTCCCGGTGCGCACTTCGGCGTGCAAGTGCGGGGGGCCTACTCCGCTTTGTCCTGAAAAGGCGAGGGTGTCTCCGGCGGTGTAGGGGAACGTGTTGGGCTCGGGATACAGATCGACTTCGTAGGCTCCTTGACGATCCTGGGCTGCATCGACGAAGGCGGCGAGCTTCGGTTCGAAACGGGAGAGGTGGGCAAACACGACCGTGCGTCCGTCGTCGAGGCGGAAGTAGACCGAGCGTCCATACCCGATTCCCGACGCGCGAACGCGATACACCCATCCCGATCGGGGCGCCAGAACGGGAAGCCCTTCGCGCATCCCGGTCGAGAAATCGAGACCGCCGTGATAGTGCCCGGCGCGGTATTCGCCGAACGAAGAGGCGGGAATAAGGGGGCCCGGCATGGGAGGTCCCAACCGGTCGTCCTCGGACCGTGCCGAGCTCACACACCCGACCACGACCACCAGCAAGACAGGAATGAATCGCCGCATCGGATGCCCTCTTCTTCCGACCAACGAGCGCGCGACGCTATCACTAGGGTGCGAGGGGGTCAAATTTCTTCGCCCCATTGCAAGTTGCATGAAACGCTTCGCGCTTTCCGCGAAACGCATGGCCCTCTCCCCGCTTCGGGCAAGAACCCACTCGTGCCTGGATCGAGCGTACCCATGGAGGCGTCGCAGGATGGGGGATTCACCCGGTCCAGAGCCGGATTTGGTACGGGGGTTGCGAAATGGACCCCCATGAGCCCCGCCTCGTGCGCGGGTTGTGGACTGGTCGAGAAGGAGGTCATCACGAATGAAGCGGCGCTTTATGATGGTGCTCGCGCTCATGCCCCTGGTGGCATTTTGGGGTTGCGGCACCGATACGACGACGACACCGGACACGACTCCCCCTCTGGCTCCCCAACTGAGCGGAGCCACCCTGCAGGACGGAAACGTCGGCGTCTGGTGGCAGGCCAATAGCGAGCCGGATCTGGCCGGCTACTTTGTCTATTACTCGGAGAACGGCGTGACGCACTCCGCGTCCATCGATCCCATCAGCAGCAACTATCTCTTGATCGATGCCGGAAACGCGGCCGGCCCGGTCGATGTGTACGTTACTGCGATCGATTTCTCCGGCAACGAGAGCAGCCCTTCGGCGTCCATGCGTGCGAGCACGCAGACGTCGACTCCGGAACGGCAGATTCTCGGAGAAAGCCCTAAGGACTTTTAAGCCCGGCCAGCCACTGCTGCTCATCCGGCAACGAGGCGAGGGTGGTCCCTTCGCCTCGTTTTTTTTGTGGTCAATCCAAGCGCAAGACGCGGCGGACGATGGATTGTTTTGCGTCGGAAACACGCAGGAAGTACAAGCCCGCCGGAACACGCCTTCCCGAATCATCGATGCCTGACCAGGTGATCTCGGACTCAATTGAGTGTCGGGACCACACGATGCGACCGCTCAGGTCGAACACTTGGACGTCAACCGGCCCGCTGGCCCCGCTGAGGTCGAGACGCGTTTCTGCGCTAAAGGGATTGGGACGTGGAACGCCGACGCGGAGCCCGGCGGGAGGCTCCAGGATCAACGTCCCGAGCTGGAGCCACTCTCCCCGTCTGTCCTGTCCCTCGAGGAGTAGACGCTCCCCGGCGTGACGGGCGGAGAGCGTCATGCAACCTTGGTCGAGTGGGGCAGCGTCCGCGATTGCACTGCTCGATCCAGAAACGCGAACGCGCAAACGGACCAGATCCGATAACCCAGTTCCCGACCAGCAGAGGGATCCATTTTCCACGCTGCTCCAGTTCCATTCGAGTGCGGTGAGCGTGGGATGAACCGGTGTGCCATCGGTGAACCCTAGATATGCCGAGCGCCCTCCACCCCCACGCGCGGCCGGCCATGGCTCAGGTCCTATCGCCGGCCCCATGGGCAAGGACCAGAGATATCCCGTGGTGTCGGTCACGGCAATGAAGCGGCGTCCGCCCCCGTCGGCAATGGCAGGAGCCTCCGCCGCCCCGTGAGGGAATGAACGTGGAAATCCGGACAAGGGGGACAAGTCGGGGTTCCACGCGAGCAACGTTCCATCGGCACGCAAGGCGACCAAGTCGGATGCGAAGTCTCCGTCCAGATCGGCACAAAGGACTTCGCCCGCGAGCGGGCCGCCGGCGTCAACATGACGTGCATTGCCGTTTCCATCGATGAGGTGAATACCCCCCGCGGAATCGACGACCACTGCTTCCAGGCGCCCCGGATTCGCGAATCCCGCCACCGACAGAAAACGCACCGGTGGAGCGGTTATCGAGAGGTCTTGAACGATCCCGGCAAAGGGGTCGAGAAACAGCACGCGTTGCGTGGTTCCGGGGGCGGAACCGTCCGATGCGGCCGCGATGATGAGCGGACGCCCTTGTTCCAGTTCGCCGATCACCGGAGGCAAAAGGTTCACCCCCACCGAAAGGGTGGTGTCGGCGAGCACGGTCCCGCTCATCACCACCACACCCATGAGGTCCCCATCACTTCGCACTCCGGCCAACCACCGCTCGCCCGCGATTTCCCCGGCGGCCAGCTCCGTGAACGGCCAGGGTCCGGAGTGCGGGACCACCCCCGACGCGGATACATCCAAGGCCAGGGTGAACGTTTGCTGCGGAACGAGGATGGTCCGCATCGCAGCCGGCGGCGCGGCAATGAGGACCGGTGCGTGCGCGCCCCCGCCAAGGGTGACCGGCCAGCCGGGCGGCACAACGCCGTCCACCGTGCGTGCGTGTAGGGTGACCCCATCTTTCCAAACCAATAGCGGGCTCAGGCCTGAAATCTCCGCGGCCAGAACACGAACCCCGGGCGTGTCGTCATTCAAGAGCAGGCCGTTTTCCCACGCCGGAAGCGGTGCTCCCGTGCGGATATCGAGCACATCGAGCCGGACCAGGGAAACCAGACCCAGGGCGTTTCCAACCGGCAAAAGTCCTTGGGCAGGATGCGCCAGGTCCCAACCTCCGCCCAACGTCTCGATCGCGCGCGCGTAGTTGGCCAGGCCGCCTCCGAGCCCCGCCGCGTACTGGGGCTCGAGATCGCTCAAGTTGCGTGCGGTGTTCTTCATGGTCGCGCGCACCGTGGACGCTTGCGCCGTATCCGACACGGCGCAAAGCAGTGCGGCCAGTCCGGAAACTTGCGGTGCGGCAAACGAGGTCCCGCCGAACGGGTTCACGCGAATGACGGAATTCTGCGTACCGTAATCGAAATCGGTGGTCGGCATGCCGCGAAAGAATGCGGCGATATCCACCCAGCTTCCGTAGTTGCTGGCTACCGCCTTGTGCCCATCGATCTCGATACCGGCTACTCCAACGCAGCTTGGATGCGAGGCCAGAAATTCGATGGTCGTGCTGCTGGTGTGGTTGTTTCCCGCCGATCCGACCACGACCACGTTCATCGTATCCGCGGCGAACGCAATCGCGTCGCCCAAGCCATCCTGGTTCGCGCTATCCCAAGAGCAGTTCGCCACTCGCGCCCCGCGCAATGCGGCATAGTGCAGCCCTTGCGCGCAAAACGACATGAGTACGTACGCGCCACCATCCGAGCCCCGCCATCCCACGCGCACGGGGAGGATGTGTGCGGCCGGTGCGGCGCCGGCAATGCCGGAAGCGTTGTTCGAAATCGCGTTCACGAGTCCCGCCACTTGCGTGCCGTGACCGGCTTGATCGGAGGGATCGGCATCAGTGACGAATCCGTCCTCGCCTGGAGCGGGGCTTTGTCCCGGCCCCAGCGTCACGCCGGTCAGGTCCACGAAATCCCACCCCACCACATCGTCAATGTATCCATTGTGGTCGTCGTCGGACCCGGCGCTTCCTCCCACCTCCGGACCGTTCAACGTAATGACGCCGCCGGGTGGCAGCGGTCCTCCTAAATCTGGATGATGCCAATCGACTCCGGTATCCAGGATCGCGACAGTCACGTGACGATCGGCCGGCACAAACGGCCACGCACGAGCAGCGTCGAGGGAGAGCCCGCCGGGATTCCAGAGATGAAACTGGGGAGCCAGGCCATCCCCTCCCAAGAACCAGGGATCATCTGGCAGCGCTGACACCGAAAACACCTGGTCGTCCTCGGCGTTGGTCACGAGCGGCGAGGCGCGCAGAGCAGCCAACCAGGGCGCATTGGTGCCCAAAGGATGAGCGCCGGCTCGATCGGAGCGAAACCTGAGCACCAATATTTTCGAGAGCTCTCCCGTGGATCCGGGAAAGAGCGGTTCCACGCGCGGCCCGAACGCATCGCCCCCCGCAGGAACGGGAAGGTTAAGCCGACCCTCCGCGTAGGCGCGCGTGCCACGTTCGGAGAGGTGGACGATGACCCGGCCTTGGGCGGGACGAGAGAAGGCGGAACGCGGTGAGAGAGTGAGACACATCCCCGCGATCGCGATAGCGCAATAACGCGCTGCGACACGCATGCAACGAGTGTATCACGGGGCCTTGACGCCTTTTGCCCAGAGGCTTAGGTTGCTGGCCTTCCTTTTCGGAGGCACCCATGACACGAACCACGCGCGATCGGCTCAAGGAGATTCTGCTTCGAGAGAGCCTGCAGAGGGGCGATTTCATCCTCACCTCCGGCCAGAAGAGCTCCTTCTATCTCGACGTGCGGTGCACGAGCATGCATCCTGAAGGCGCCTACCTTTGCGCGACGCTTCTCCTCGACGCGCTGGAAGACATCGAGGTGAGCGCGGTCGGCGGACCGGTCCTGGGGGCCGCTCCCCTGGTCGGCGCCCTGGCCGCGGAGAGTTTTCGACGTGGTCGCCCCTTGCCCACCTTTCTCGTCCGCAAAGAGCCCAAAGGCCACGGCACGGCCAAGCTCATCGAGGGTTCGTTCCCGGTCGGCGGGAACGTGGCCTTGATCGAGGACGTGGTGACGACGGGGAGTTCGGTTCTGCGTGCGCTCGCTGTCGCTCGGGGCGAGGGCGCGACCGTCAAACGCCTCGTTTGCGTGGTTGATCGCGAGCAGGGTGGCGCCGAAGCGTTCGCGGAACAAGGGGTGGAGTTCCGGTCGCTGTTCAAGGTGTCCGAGCTTCTCGCCGTCTAACCCCTCTCTATGAGCGAGCGGCTTCGCTGTCCGCACTGCGGGCAACTCCTCGATCGCTACGATCAACCCCGCCTCACCGTGGATGCCGTGGTCATGAATGAACACGGCGAAGTGCTTCTCATCAAGCGTCGCAATCCGCCGCTCGGCTGGGCGCTTCCAGGGGGATTTGTGGACGTCGGGGAAACGCTCGAAGCCGCGGTAGCACGCGAGCTCGCCGAGGAGACGGGCCTCGTGACTCTTTCAGTGCGGCAGTTTCACACCTACTCCGACCCGGCCCGCGATCCCCGGCATCACACCGTATCCACCGTGTTTCAGGTCAGGGCGAGCGGAGAGCCCCGGGCAAGCGACGACGCAATCGACGCCGCATACTTTCCTCCCCACGCTCTCCCCAAGCCGGTCGCGTTCGACCACGCTCGCATCATCACCGACGTGGTGCAGGGTCACGCGGACCGTGGAAAGTGACGCAATCCCCTGTGCTAGACTGGGTCGGCTTGAAATGGGGCGGAGGTTGGGGGCCCGAGATAGCAGGTTGGGTGTTGCCGCAACCTGTTAAGGGGGTTTAATCCATGTTCGGAATCGGAACACAAGAACTGCTGATCATCTTCCTCATCGTGTTGCTCCTGTTTGGAGCCAACCGCATCCCCGAGATCGGGCGCGCCCTGGGTAAAGGCATTCGCGACTTCAAGCGAGCCACGCGGGATGTGGAAGACGGCCTCAAAACTGATGATGACAAGCCCCAAAGCCGCATTCAGTCGCCGCCCACGGAGGCCAAACCGAAGTAGATCAATCCTCGTCCGCGGTTTGCCGCGCGCTTACGGTGGCCGGGGCGCCGCCCGATTCCTGAAGTAGTTCTAGCATTTTTTGTGCGGGGCGTGAGAGCACCCGTCGTTCTTTCCAGTACACGGTGATCGGCCGATCCATTTGCGCTTCCGGTACCTCGATCACCTTGAGCAGCTTTTGCTTGAGCTCGAGTCCCACGGAAATCTCCGGCAAAAACGCCGCTCCCATCCCTTCCAGAGCCAGTTGCTTGATGGCCGCGGTGTTCGCGGATTCGATCACGTAGTCCAAAGGGAGGCCCAGGTTCTTGAAGTGGGCATCGATCAGCATCCGCGTCGGGGTGCCTGCTTCGTAGCCAATGAACTTCTGCCCGACCAGGTCGGAGAGCGTGACCGGCTTCTTCTTCGCCAGCGGAAGCTTGGGGTTGGTGACCAGTATCAAGTGGTTCTGCATGACCACCCTCGACTGCAAGAGCGGATACTGCCGGTTCCAGGTGATGAGGCTGAGCTCGACCTGGTTTTCCTGGAGCATCTCCATCACTTTGTTCGAGCTCTGCAGCTCCACGTGAATCTGAACGTCCGGATACCGGCGGCTGTACTCGGTGAGAATGCGGGGTAACAGATAGATACCGATCGAGTTCACGCTGGCAATGTTGAGCGGCCCCCGCACCTCGCGTTCGGCGAGCAGCATGGCCCGCCGCATCTCGTCGTACATCTCGAACATCTGGGAGGTATAGCGGAATACGATCTCCCCGCGCTCGGTGAGCTCCATTCCTCCTTTGGTCCGATTGAAGAGCGTCGTCTCGAGAGAATCTTCGAGCTGTTTGAGCTGGGTGCTCAACGCAGATTGCGCGATGAGGAGCTCCTTGGAGGCCTTGCTGACACTGCGGTGTACGGCGACGCGATAGAAATAGTAGAGGTGGTTGTAGTTGCAAGGGAGCACGGGAATCTCCTGGCGATGCAGTCCGCGCGAGTTTTGACGGGCGGCCAAGGAAAGTCAACTCCCCGCGCTTACCAGTACGCCAAGGGTCCCAGGCGACGGGCCTGGAGCTCCAAGAACGCCTCCTTCTCCTCCTCCCCTTCCGCCTCGCCCTTCCCCCAGCGCAAGCGCCAGAGATGGACGGCACGCTTCAGGAGTTCCGGCTCGACCGCGTTCTGGTGCGCCAGCCGCGTCCGTCGTAAGAACACATCCTCGAGTCGGACCGCGTCCTCGAGAGTGAACGCGCGCCGCACCAGATCCACGAGATCGTTTTCATCTCGATCGTCATCCGGGATCGGTTCGGTGCGAGTCGGCCGTTCCCCGGGGACGCGATCGAGCCATGTTTCGATGGTGTCCACCGCCCGTTCGGCCACGCTCCGATACGTGGTGTACTTGCCGCCCATGATGCTGAGCAGGTTTCCTGAACCATCGATGAGAAAACGCTCTTCTCGCGAGATATCGGAGGGCGATCCCTCCGCGGCCAGAAGCGGGCGCAGGCCGCAAAACGTACCCACCGGACGCCAGTGCTTCCATTCCGGAAACTGGCTGCGGAAGGCATCTCGCAGGTAAATGATTTCATTGCGCGTGGCGAGCGGCTCCTCGACCGGGGCGGGCTCATCCAGGTCCGTGGTCCCGAGGAGGCTCGTCTTGCTTCCAAACGGAAGGAGAAAGAGAACCCGGCCGTCTAGAGCGGCAAAGAAGAGACGCGCCGCGTCGTCGGCGCGGCGATCGAGCACGACGTGTGAGCCTCGGGTGAGGCGCAGCTGGGCACCCGCCCGCCGCGCCGAATCCCCCGCCAGAACGTCCGCCCAGGGGCCGGTCGCATTCACGAACGTGCTTGCCGAAACGACACCTTCTTCCCCGGTGAATCGGTCACGTACGCGCGCGGCGACCAGGTGATCGCCGCGTCGAATCCATTCCAACCATTCCACGTAGGACAGGGCGAGCGCCCCCTGCCGTCTCGCCTCCAGAATCACCCGCAGACAAAAGCGAGCATCGTCCACCATGGCGTCCTCATAGCGTGGTTCTCGCGTCCAAAAGCGAGAGGTGCTGAACGATCCGCCAAGCGCTCCGTAGAGGGCCACGCCGGCGCGCAGAACCAACGACGCCTGGCGTCCGGGAGGCGGCACGATCCGGAACTCGAGCGGATGCACCCAGCCCGGGGCGAGCGCCTTCGAACGCTCGCGCTCCGCCAAGGCTTCGCGCACCAGACGAACGGAGCCCTGGCGCAAGTAGCGAAGTCCTCCATGCATGAGCTTCGAGGAGCGACTGCTCGTTCCCGAAGCCCAGTCACCGCGTTCGATCAGTGCCACCCGGAGTCCACGGAGCGCGGCATCCCGAGCCACCCCGGCCCCGTGAATGCCTCCTCCCACCACCAGCACATCCTGATGCTCCTGAAGAAGACGATGCCATTCGGGGCGAGACAGAAGCGGCCTGGACGCGGCGAGGGTCATGCGCCGCCCGAAACTGCACCGCAATCGTGATAGGATGCCCGGCCACGGAGGTAAAGCGGCCCATGATCGAATACATCAACACCCAGCCGATCAAGGTCGGCATGCGGGTCACCGTGCAACACAAGCTGGCTCGGGACCTGGATCAAACCCGGCCGGGCGGCCCGATCGAAACGCACTACGAGTATTTGCCGGGCAAGGTGACCGAGACCCGGGTGCTGCACGGGCGGCGTGAATTCAAGATTGCCCTCGAGCGTCCGCACCCCAGCGGACAGGAATGGTTCTGGCTCGGCGTGGTGTTCCCCTTCGGATCGGAGCCCCAAGAAACACATGCCCGAGCCTGATCCAGGGAAGGCGGCGGAAAACACCGGGGTCAATGATGCCGCTCGCCACGCTTCGGTGGAAAACGACTTTCGTCGCGTGTGTCCCAACTGCGGCGCCCTCCTCGTGGACCGCTCGTGCAAGAGCCGATGCCCGCGATGCCATTTTTTCACCGATTGTTCGGATCCGTGGTGATGCTGGCGTCGATCGGAAGCCTAACAGCCCTCGCGTTCGATATCCAAAGCCACGGGGTTGCCCCAGGCAAACTCCAAGACGTAGCATGGTATCGCGCTTAAGGAGCGGGGCCACCGCGATGGGCGAGGGAGGCCTCGGCACGAACCGAACATCGCCCGGCAGGGACGGACGGGGGGAGACGAAGGCATGACCTACATCATCGGGCAGCCGTGCATCGGCACCAAGGACTCGTCTTGCGTGGACGTGTGCCCGGTCGATTGCATCCATCCGCGCAAGGACGAAGCAGGGTTCGAGGCGGCGGAGATGCTCTACATCGATCCCGCGGAATGCATCGATTGCGGCGCATGCGAACCGGCCTGTCCGGTGGCGGCGATCGGCCCCGATGACGCTCCCATCGAAGGTGTGAGCGAAGATGAATGGAAACGATGGCTGGCCATCAACACCGATTATTTCAAGAAGTGATTACCCGAGGGAGCGGCGCCTAGCGCATCGTCCGTTCGCGGCCGGGCCGGTCCTCGATACGTCGAAGGAGATTCCGTGTCCACCGATCTCTTCATGAAGGAACGTCTGGCCGCGCAGGATCTCGAGCAGCGGTCCGTCAACGCGATTCGTGTCCTCTCTCTTGATGCGGTCGAACGCGCCCAGAGCGGTCATCCCGGCACCCCGATGGGCCTCGCCGACGTGGCCTACGTGCTCTGGTCCTCGTTTTTGCGGTTCGACCCCACGCGTCCGGACTGGCCCAACCGCGACCGGTTCGTGCTGAGCGCCGGGCACGCGTGCATGCTGCAGTATTCGATGCTCTACCTTTTGGGTTACGACCTTTCCCTGGAGGACTTGCGGCAGTTCCGCCAGTTCGGAAGCCGCACCCCCGGTCATCCCGAGAAGGGGCACACGGTGGGCGTGGAAACCACGAGCGGGCCCCTGGGACAAGGCATCTCCACCGCGGTGGGCATGGCGATTGCTGAGCGTCATCTCGCGGCTCGCCTCAACACGCCGGGGTTCAAGGTCATCGATCATCGCACCGTGGTCATTGCCTCCGACGGCGACATGATGGAAGGCGTGCAGGCCGAAGCCGCCTCGGTGGCCGGACACTTGGGGCTGGGGAAACTCATCGTCATCTACGACGACAATCGCATCACCATCGACGGCAGCACCTCGCTTGCCTTTTCCACCGAGGACGTGGCCGCGCGATATGCGGCCTACGGGTGGCATGTGTCTCACGTCGATGGTCACGATCGGACGGCGGTGCATGGCGCCCTTCTCGCCGCCGATGCGGACACCGAGCGGCCGTCGCTCATCGTGGCCCGCACGCACATCGCGATCGGGGCTCCCACGAAACAAGACACGGCGGAAGCGCATGGATCGCCGCTTGGGGCGGACGAAGCCAAACGCGTTCGTGAAGCCTATGGTTGGCCCGAGGAACCGTTCGTCATTCCGGAGCCGATCCGCAATCACTTCCTGGAGCTGGGGCGTGCGCATCTGGATCGGCGAAAGACCTGGGAGCAGACCTTCGTGACCTGGAAGGAACGGTTTCCCGAACGCGCGGCGATTTGGAACGCCATCCTCCACCCGGCTCCCCCATCCAACGAAGACGGACGTCCCGCCTGGAAACCGGGAACCATGGTTCCCACGCGCAAGGCGTCGCACAAATCGCTGGAGTGGCTGAAACCGCGCGTGCCCTCGATGCTGGGCGGCAGCGCCGATCTCACGCCCTCGAACCTGACCGAGACCGGAGGGGACGCGCCCTTTTCCAAGGACAACCCGTCCGGGCGCTACTTCCACTTCGGGGTCCGGGAGCACGCAATGGCCGCGATCATGAACGGTCTTGCGTTGAGTGGACTGCGACCGTATGGCGGCACGTTTCTCATCTTCAGCGATTACTTGAGACCCTCCCTGCGCCTGGCCTCGATCATGAAGACTCCGGTTGTCTACGTGTTCACCCACGACTCCATCTTCCTGGGCGAAGACGGCCCCACGCATCAACCCATCGCGGCCTTGCCGGCTCTTCGGGCGATTCCCGGCATGACGGTGATCCGTCCCGCCGATGCACCCGAAACGCTCCTGGCCTGGGAAGTCGCGCTGGAACGTGGCGGGCCGGTTGCACTCTGCCTCACTCGTCAGGATGTACCGGTGCTGGATCACGACGCGCCCGAAGTGGAAGATGACCTGCGGCGCGGCGCCTACATTCTCTTCGGCGGCCAAGGCCCGGCCGATCTCATTGCGTTCGCCACCGGGTCGGAAGTGTGGGTGACCCTGGAAGCGGCGCGCGTGGTGGCCAAGGACGGGTTGAAGGTGCGCGTGGTTGCGGTGCCCTCGTGGGAGCTCTTCTTCGAACAGGAGGCCGCGTATCAGGCCCGCGTTCTTGCTCCCGAGATCACGGCCCGGCTCGCCGTGGAGGCGGCCAGCCCGTTCGGTTGGGAACGCTTTGTCGGCATGAACGGCGTCATTCACGGCATCAACCGTTTCGGGGCATCCGCGCCCTGGAAGGTGCTCCAGAAGGAGTTCGGCTTCACGCCCGAGGCGATCGCGGACATGATGCGGCGGCTGGTTCGATCGTGAAGCCCTATCTCGATCTGCTCGAGAACATTCTGGACCACGGAACTCAACGATCGGATCGCACCGGCACCGGCACGTTGAGCCTGTTCGGGGTGCAAATGCGCATTCCGCTCGGGCAAGGATTCCCTCTCCTCACCACCAAGAAGCTCCACGTGCGGTCCATCGTCCACGAACTCTTGTGGTTCTTGCAGGGCGAAACCAACGTTCGTTCATTGCACGAACACGGCGTCACGATCTGGGACGAATGGGCCGATGCCCAGGGCGAGCTCGGTCCCATCTACGGCAAGCAGTGGAGAGCCTGGGAGGGATCAGACGGTCGCGTGTTCGACCAGATGTCGGCCGCCCTGCGACTCATTCGCGAGGAACCCACCTCGCGGCGCATCTTGGTGAGCGCGTGGAACGTGGCCGATGTGCCGCGCATGGCGCTTCCACCCTGTCACGTCCTTTTCCAGTTCTACGTAGCCAACGGGCGCCTGTCCTGCCAGCTCTATCAACGAAGCGCGGACGTGTTCCTGGGCGTGCCGTTCAACATCGCCTCCTACGCGCTCCTCACCCACATGGTGGCTCAGGTGAGCGATCTCGGAGTCGGGGACTTCATTCACACCTTCGGCGATGTGCACCTCTACCTCAATCACGTGGAGCAAGCCCGCCTTCAGCTCTCGCGGGAGCCGCGCCCCTTGCCTCGGCTCCATCTCAACCCCGACGTGCGCGATCTTTTCATGTTCCGCTACGAAGATGTCGAGGTCCTGGATTACGATCCGCATCCAGGCATCAAGGCACCCATCGCGGTCTAGCAGGTTTTTGTGATCGTTTCCCTCATCGTGGCCGTATCGGAAAACGGGGTGATCGGCCGCGACGGGCGGCTTCCCTGGAAACTGCCCGCGGACCTGGCGCGATTCAAAGCCGTGACCATGGGGCACCCGATCATCATGGGGCGGAAAACGTACGAGTCCATCGGGCGGCCGCTGCCGGGGCGCCAAAACATTGTCGTCTCTTCCCGACCTGACTTTTCACCGCCAGGAATCGAGGTCGTGCCGTCCTGGGAGGCGGCGCTCGAACGCGTTCGCGGGGAACCCGAGGTCTTCGTGATCGGCGGCGCAGCGCTGTTCCGAAAAGCGTTTCCTGATGCCGATCGACTCTACCTCACCTTGGTTAAAGGTGAGATCCAGGGCGACACATTCTTCGAGCTTCCCGACGCCTCCCACTGGAGGCTGGTGAGCGAGGAGTCTCGGCTCGCCGACCCGGATCACGCCTTTGCGCTCTCGTTTAAGACCTACGAGCGCGTTTGATTCTTCGGTCCCGGCTCCGGGGCCGGGCGGCCTTCCGGCCGCCACCGGCCCGACTCCCGGAGCGCTTGAACGATCAAGAACTCGATCTGCGCGTTCATGCTCCGCAAGTCGTCATCCGCCCAGCGGCGAAGCGCCTCGTAGAGATCGACTCGAAGCCGTAGGGGAAACGCGCGACGATCTGCCATCAGCTGCTATTGGTAGAGCGTTCCCGTGTTCACGACCGGTTGCGTGTTGTGCTCGCTGCAGAGCACGACGAGCAGGTTCGAGACCATGGTCGCCTTGCGCTCCTCATCGAGATGGATCACGCCCCGCTGGGAGAGCGAGTCCAGCGCCATCTCCACCATTCCCACCGCACCCTCGACGATCTTCGTGCGCGCGGCCACGACGGCGACGGCTTGTTGCCGGCGAAGCATGACCGCGGCAATCTCGGGCGCATAGGCGAGATGACTGATACGCGCTTCCAGGACCTCCACCCCGGCCTTCTCCAGACGTTCCTGAATTTCCGTCCGAAGCTGGGTCGAGATCTCGGCGATGTGTACGGAAAGCGATTTCTCGTCCGCTTCGTAGGCGACGTAGGGATAGCGCGTGGCCAGGTTTCGAAGCGCGGCTTCGCTCTGCACGTGCACGAAGTCCTTGTAGTCGTCCACGTTGAACGTGGCTTCCGCGGTGTCGACCACGCGCCACACGACGACGGTTGCGATCTCGACCGGGTTTCCCGAAGCGTCGTTTACCTTGAGCTTGCCGGTCTCGAAGTTTCTTACGCGAACGGAAACGCGTTTCTTCGAATAGAAGGGGTTGGCCCAGCGGAGTCCCGCTTCCCGCGCCGTTCCCACATACGCCCCGAAGAGCTGCAGCACACGAGCTTCGTTGGGATTGACCACGAAGAGTCCTCCCAAGACGAGCGCGGATGCGATGAACACGAGCACGATAAGCAGCACGACCGGAGCGCCGTGATGCGCCAGCCGGACGACCAGAAATGCCCCGAGCAGAAACCCGGCCAGGCCCAATACGAGCGGACCGTAGCCGGTCAGATAGGCCTTGGCTTTTTCGCGAATCATGGTTTGTGACCTCCTCCCCACCCGTCTTCCGGGTCGAGTGATATCACAACAATATCATTATAATGTCACGCAGTCCAGCGTTCGAGTCGCAAATCCTGTAACTTCAAGTATGAGTTAGTGTTTTCGGAGATCGAGGCCGCAGCTCGGGCAAAAGCTTGCCCCCGGAGGCACGGACTTGTGGCAGGAGCTGCAGGCTCCATCCGGGAGGCCGCTCCCAAAACAGGTGGGACAGGGACCGGGGGCGCTGGATCGCGGGCCGATGAAGGCTTGGGGCAACACGAGGCTCATTCCGGATCCCACGCCGACCCCATTACCGCTGCCGATCGAGGTCACAAACCGATGCGGTCGGTCGGCCGCGGTGGGTTCGCTCTGCCCTGCCGCATCGAGGGCGCGCTGCGCGTCATCGGTGGGCACGATGGAGGTCAAAAAGAAATCGATGAGGTCCACGCCAAAGCGAGCAAAGTCCTCGCGGAGTTCCAAACGCGTTTCGGTCGCGAACTCGCTGTAAAAGGCGGGCAGGTCCATGAGGCTGGTGAGGCGCCGGCTCAGAAGATCGTCGAAGCGGGCGACGATCGTTTCCTTGAGATACGCGTGCAAGTAATTGGAAACGAGCTTGCTGTCCGATCCAGCCAAAGATTCAATGAATCGCCCCGGGTCGGACACACGCATCGCGTACACGCCCGAAGCGCAAAGCTTGACCACGCCCAACTTGGGATCATGAAAGGCAGTGGGATGGGTGGATGTCCATTCCACTCCGGCGAACACCCCCTGATTCACGAAGTAAACTGCGGCGGGAAAGGGGCGGCCGTCGTCGGCAGACACATCCGGAGCCCGTAGATGCGGGAAGAGAGCGGGAGACAGCACGTGGCGGCCGGGGCCCAGAATCTCCAGTACCCTGCCGTCACGGAAGAACACCGCCGCCTGTTGCTCCAGGACGGTGGCCATCGAGCCCCAGGTGATGTCGACCCATCCAGTTTCGGGGACGCGGTGCGCGATTTCGTTCCGGGTCTCGTCATCGCACTGGATGCGACAGAGTAATGTGCCCACGGTTCAGCTCCTCAGGTAAGCCTCCCGCTCCTCGATAAGATCTTCGAGACCGATGATCGCGTCTCGTATGCCTTCGCGAGGCCAATCTGTGCGGCCGCGGCGGCTTTGTTGATCCCACGCCGCAGCCAGGCGATCCAGCTCCTCCAACACCGACCAGACCCCCGCGTCCAGGGCAACGAGGCCTTCGAACTCCTGAAGTTGAATCTTCCGGCGAGAAAAAAAGGAACCCGCGCCGGAGGGAACGAAACGGATCCGGTCTCGGTGGCGTTCCAGCACGCGCAACAAGCTGTTCGCTTGATCGGCGTCTTCAGCGGGGATCTCGCGCGCGGTTTGTGACAGCGCGCGCTCGAGACGTCCAAGGGTAAGACCAAGCTGTTGATGCACAGCCGAACGGATTGCGCGGTCTTCCTCTTCCGCCCGGTCGCGAGACTTATAGCCGGAGTACCCGGGCACGAGCGAGGCAATGCGTTCGGTGGCCCGGGCCAAGCCGCCCGAATCCAGGATCGGTTGTCGAGCCATCGGACCGTCCCCCTTTCCCGAGGTCGGTCCTAGGTATCGGCGATCCTGGCCGCGCGATTAGCCGGGGCTCGAAAGCTTCTTTCCAGGCCGCTTCTGGCTCACGGCAGCTTCACTGCCCGCACCACGCGTGTCTGTTTGCCCACCTGGGCCTTGAGGAAATACAACCCCGACGCGGCGATCTGCCCCTGGGCGTCCCGCCCATCCCAGGACAAGTCGAGATCTCCGGGGAGGCTCCCCGCCCAGATGCGTCGCACATGGCGTCCGCTTACGTCGTAGAGGTCCACCTGGCCCGGCGTGCCCGCGGAGGCGTGAATCGAGAACTGGAGCGCTCCCCGGAACGGGTTCGACCCGCGGACGGCAAGGAGCGGTAAGGGTCGGGGCTCATCCTCGACTCCGGTCACCGACCGGCAACGGCTGTCCGAAATGGTGATGTTGTCCAGGTACCAGCCGTCGGCGGTCACCCCGGGATCGGTGAGGAGGCGGAAACGAACTCGCACCTTCTTGCTTGCATATGCGCTGAGATCGACCGTCTCGTGCACCCAGTCTCCGGGCGAAGCCGTCCCATCGCTCCACCCTGGGTGATCGCCCATGTCGTAACGGGCCACCTCGGTCCACTGGGTGCCGAAATCGGTAGAAACCTCGACAATGCCGAAATCGAAGTCATCTTCGGTGATACAGATCTGATCGAACTGCAGGTTCGTGTAGCCAGTGAGCTCGGTGGGTACAACGAGCATGGCCGAGACATCTTGATTATCCGAGTAGCTACCCGAAGGGCTGTCGGTCAACGAATAGGTTCCGGTCTTGGCCAGCGTGGCCGTGCGATCCCAGTTACCTTGGAGGAAGAACCCATCCGTTCCGCTCTCCAAACCATCGGAATTCGTGCAATCCAGAATACCGGTGAATGTAAGCGCGTCGGTCAGCGACGTCACGCCCGCGCCGATCACGCCTTGAACGGAAACAGTGTGTAGTCCGCGATTCGCGGTCCCGTCATAGCTCGTGGCGCTTCCGGCCAGCGTGGCCTCGAGAGCACCGTCCAGATACACCTTCGTCTGGTCGTAGGCTCCGCCGTTCAGCCAGCTCGCATGGTAGGCGTCGTTCACGTCGCTCGCGTTGGCGGGATTTGCCACCACGGCAACCGGTGCCGAGAGCACTGCCTGCACCGGCCGGAAAAAGAACACCGGTTTGAGGGCGGCAAAATCGGTGTACGCGCCCACATGATTGAGACGTACGTACGCGGTGAGCGGCGCGTTGGTGTAGAACTGCAGCTCGGCTTGGTTCGCCAACCCGTAGGCGGCCTCGTTCGTTCCGAGTACATTGCCGCCCGCGTCGAGCAGCTCGATTCTCGGCTCCCCCGCCGAGTGCGGCGCATCCACGTGAACGACGATTAAGCTGCCCCCCGCGAGGGTCAGCCGGTACAGGTCGGGATCATGCTCCGGGGCGATGGTTCGTTCCGCGACCCCCGTGAAGTTGGGCCATCCCATCGTCGCATCGTTGTTCGAGAAATCCGCGGCCGCATTGGTATCGGTACCGTTGGGGCCCCGCTGGATCGTCTTGCCGGCCGGCGCCGAAGCGAGGGCTCCGGTGAACGTCGTCCCCGGAGGGATGGGGGTCGTATCGCCGCCCCATTGGACGAAATCCTTGGCGGCGTTGAGATTGTCCGCCAAGGTGGCCGCCCCGTTAGAGTTGTTACCCCAGTTGATGTTGCTCCCGATATACAGGTGTCGGGCCGAATTATTAGCCGCACTTCCGTTTTCGTGAATGACGAGCGTCGAGCCCGCCGGGAGACTGAACGGGTTGGGAATGGTGTAGGTCAACGAGCCCCCGGTCCAATAGGCGCTCACCTTCCAGTTGCTCAGATCCACCGCGGTGTTGCTCGTGTTCTGAAGCTCGACCTTGTCTTCCGCGCCAAGATCGAGTTCGTTCAGCACCACGCCTCCGCCCCCCGAGACGCTGTAGGTCAGCGGCGTGGCGGTCGAGGCATGCGCGATGTCATCGTTCTGTTCGAGCGCGTCTTCTCGGAACGGCATCTTGGCCAGCCCCACGAACGCGGACTCCATTTGCGCTTGCTGGAATCCCGCCCCGTTCACGATGAACCAGCCCCGATAGAAATCCTCGACCGTGATCCAGTTGGGGGGAGTGATCGGGGCCAGATAGTTCT